>Ga0209023_10006474_pt1 | contig 12333 bp, 18 predicted proteins | sample LakOneMetagenome_FD_187468 | JGI IMG/M metagenome (GOLD analysis project Ga0209023, IMG submission 187468) | Freshwater and sediment microbial communities from Lake Erie, Canada (SPAdes) (version 2) | ecosystem: Environmental > Aquatic > Freshwater > Lentic | place: Lake Erie, Canada... | reverse complement strand
AACACCGTCCGCCACCAGCCGCCGGATCAAAGCCCAATCCTCCACAGAGATCACCCATCCAATCTGTCTGGGTGGCCTCGTTTTCGACCGTCGCTATGGCCTCGTTTTCAAGCGTCGTCGACAGCCAAAGCGATTCCGCCCCAGAAGAGAACCCGTGCCACGCCCTGCCTTCGCTTCATCGCGACCTCGTCTATTCCGTTCAACGCGAACCACCTCCACCCGACTTCAGTCCCACGGCCAGCCGTCCTCAAGGAAGCCGCCGCACCGGTCGGGGTCGCGGTGTTGGAACGAAAGCCTCCCCCCTGGGTGAGGGCTATCCTCAGGGGCGATGGCCACAATGCCATCGATGAACTTGTCGCTGGCAATCATCCCTCCGCCTGACATAGCGACGGCGCAACCTGTGCCTCCTGTCTCAGGACAGGCAGTTGAGTCCACGGGCGTGGTGTACGACGGGCCCGACCTGAGCGCGGCGTCCTGACACAGCGACGGCCACCGCGTGATCCTTCAGAAGACCTGCGAAAGCACGACTGAAGGAGTCACCACGATGACCGTCCTCCATCAGACCCGGGGCGATTCAATCCGGGCTAGTTCTTCCGGTATGGCGAATAAGTCCCGTAGCCCGGCCAGTATGGGTATGGGATCTTGTGGTAGATCGCTTTCGGTGGAGTCTGCTCGTACGCCCAGTACTCGGTCTTCTCAGCGTTCGCCCATGATCTGAATATGACGACATGGCTTGTTGTGTTGAGCAGGATGTCTCCCGGCTGGAGATCCGCCTTTGCGATCGGGTGAGAAACGCTGGGGAGCGTGAACGTGGTGTAACTGCTGGGAAGTGCCCAAGCCATTGAGACGAACCCGGAGCAGTCGGTTCGGTACGTCCCGAACTGGTTGGTGTATGAGGTTGCCTGGTTGTATGGCACGGCCACGTCGACCCACGACTGAGCCCGGGTCGTTGCATCGGAGGCTCCGCTTGGTGGGGGTGAGCCGATGAGGCCGGTCTTCCAGCTCCAGAGAGCTGTGGAGCCTTCGTAGACCACCAGGTTGTCGTCATCTTGGAGGATGAGACGTGCGCCGTTGTGGCCAGCCGTGTGGCTGTGCCAAAGGGCCGTATCGCCGAGATAGACAACAAGGTTGCCGTCGGACTGCATGACGGCTCGCGCGCCGGGATGTCCCGCTGTTTGTGAGTTCCACAGGGCGGCGCTTCCTTGGTACAGGACAAGATTTCCGTCGCCCTGCATGACAAGCCTATTGCGGTGGGCTTCGGACCAGATGATGTCACCAGGAGACAAGGTATGGCCCGAGCGAAGTTGATTGAAGACCGTGCCCGTGTAGGTACTCCAGAGGGCTTTGCTTCCCTGGTACAGGACGAGGTTGCCATCGTCTTGAAGTTGGAGTCGAGTGCCGGAGAAGCCAGCAGTTCGGCTGTTCCAGACTGCTGTGGCGCCCAGGTAGATGACCAGATTTCCGTCGCCTTGCATGATCAGGCGCGCCCCGGAGCGTCCCGCAGTCTGACTGTTCCAGCGAGCCGTTGAACCTTCGTAGATCACGAGGTTGCCGTCGCCCTGCATGATCAGGCGGTAGCGCTGTGACGGGGACACAATGCCACGTCCAGGATCAAGGCCCTGCCCAGAGGTCAAAGTCGCCGTCACCTTGGCCGTCGCGGTGCCCGACACCAGCCTGCCGTACGAGCGCCGCTTGTGGGTTGCCCTCGGACATATCACGCGGTAGACGCCATCGCGAGCGACCGGATCGGTGATGCGATACCGGCCCATGCGACTGGTTAGGGTCGTCGCGACTTTCGCCCATGCCCCACCCTTGGCGCGCTGGAGAACCACCTTTCTGCGGAACTGCGTGGCGGCCCGCCCGGTTAGCGTCGGGTGCTCGCCGAGCTGAACCTCGGGATTCGCCAGAGACGCGGTCAGAGGTGACCGGCGTTCGTTCGTCGCTGAACTCGGAGCAACTGGTACTAGCAGGACACCACTGAGCATCGAGGTCGCCGTGACCAACGACAGCGCCGCCCACCTAGACCGTGCAACCATGAGCTTCCGTTCCCTCGCCAGAGCGCCGCATCAATCATCCCGGACTGCATCATCGTTGCCCTGACCCCTCAAGCACAACGTGCCAGGACTGATCTTGACATGCGGGGTGCCGAGCGATGGCCGGCCCGATGGATGTCCCCAACCCCTCCAGCCGAGTCTTGGATCTCCGGCTTGACGACGGCCGCCGGCGTGGCCCAGCTGTTCCTAGGGGGCCAGCGAAATCCGAAAATGGGTGCTGCGTCGAGCAGGTGTCCTGCCTGCTTGTGATGGCCCGCGATGAACCCTCGGCCTATTCCCTCCGTCTTCGCCTAGCGGCTCGGCTCGCTGGGACGACGGACGCCTGGCTGCTGGGCCAACGTCATCTCGTACGCCTGTCGGCTCACAACCGACAGCTCGGGAACGACGCTTGGCGCACGGGATTGCGGAGCCGGGCGCGGGCGAGACATTCCCGCCCGTCCGACGCATCCGGCGGACCCGTCGCCTGTGGCTAACGGGTCAGGAAGCGCGGGCTCTGGATTGCGTCGGCGTCGGCAGCCGGAGGTTGGGGCGGGTGTCGTCGACACCGGCCATGAAGCGCTCGAGCTCGTCGCTGGCACGCGGCGCGACCGCCCGACCTTCACCGACTGCAGCTCGCCGCTCGACATCAGCTCGTACACCTTCGTCTGCCCGACGGGACAGCCGCTCCATCACGTCGGGGATCTTCAGCAGGACGGTCGCCATCTCCATCTCCTCGGCTCTGGGACCTCCTTCAAGCGCGCCGAGCCGGCCAAGTGGACAGGCTGGTCCAGCTGTACGCGGCCACGCCGAGCCAGCGTCACATCGCCCAGATTGATGCGGGCCGGCGGCAACCGGGACCAACCGTCGCCGACGTGGCTAGTCGGCGCCGGATGTCTCACCGTCCACTCCTTCCTCGCGCGGTGATGCAAAGCGCAAGACGTCACCCGCCGCCGCCTGCCAAACGACAAAGAACTCCCCGGTTTCAATGCGGACTTGGGGTTCCTTTGCGTCCTCGCTTAAGACGTCCTCAAAGACACCGATCGCAAGCGTCGTGCCGTTCACGGCAGTCAGCCCTTCCTTCTCCTCAGGGCGACGGCACGAAAGGAGGATGCGACTGTCGAAGAGAATCGCTTCGTTCTCCAAGTCCGCGACCTCGAAGTGGGAGATCCGGTCCAACACCTGGCGAAACTCGCTGGAGTACCACCCGTCCAGCTCGAACAACCCACCGTACGGAGTAACCAACACGTGGTGCCAAGCGGTGGCATCAAGGCGTTCGATGCTATGGCGCAGGGCCTCCAGCGTCGGCTCCATCATCAACGAAGCGGATCGGAGCAATTCAAGGATCCTGCCGTCCTCTCCTTCGATGAATCCCCGACCGATGATGCGACCCAGTTCTTCTGGATCCGCGTAGGTTTGATTGAAGACCTGCTCAACGAGGTAGTGGCGAGGCACCCGAAAGTTCATCCCGAGAATCGGCCGAGAAGTGTCGGCCGTTTCAGGCACCTCATCGACCGTCTGTACCACCTCCGCCAGGCGGCTCTCCGGGCTCAAGGTCGAGCGCAACGATTCGAGCAATTTGGCAAACTTCTCATCGGACAGCGGTTCAACTGCGAGTCTGTCGTTCTCCTGCTCCGTCCAAGCGCGGACCGCCGCGGCAAGCCGATCGCGCAGGAGAGACTCGTTCGGCTGAAGGTCGGGGCCACGCTCTGCCAACAATCGCTCGAAGCGGTCGTACTCGGATGCCATGGCCTGGTCGCTTGCGGGCGGAACGGTGCCACGCGACCTCGCCAATGCCGTCAGTTCTGCCCGGTCGACGTAGTGTGAAAGTTCGAGGGTCTGAACTTCGCCAGACGGAGACGAATCCACTTCCCACCACTCCCACCGGCTGAACGGCGCCAGTCCACGTTCGGCCCACCTTCTGGCCGCCAGGATCTCCGACCAACTTCCACCTGGTGTTAGCAAGCGTCGAAGCTCCGCACTGCCTGGATCACGCACGTCGCCCTTGGCAGCCAGCAGAAGTAGCCAACCCGAGAGGACCAACTGACCTGCGCGCACGTGTGCGCGGCCGTTGCCAGTTCGATCTACGTATCTGAAGAGGTTCCTCAACTCACGCGCGGCTGACTCTGCGAAGTCGACGCGCTTGGCGTCTAGTGCCAACTTCACGAGGTCGACGATTGCCCACGTTGCCCGTAGGTGGAAATCTGTCGGCTCATCGGATGCGGAGTACGTATAGGCCGCGAGGTTCTGCATGCAGGTCACGATTCGAGACGCCTGCAAGTCAAACTTCGAAGGCGGCTGAGCGAGTAGCTCCGACCAAATTCTAGTGAAACTGCGTAGGCACTCGTCGACATAATCCGTTGATCCCGTCCGAGGCGCCTCTAGAGCGCGGGTCATTGCTTGGCTGATGAACATCCCTGCGGCCCTAGGCGACAGTGTCACATCCTGTTCAGTCTCCCCGACACTCCAGAACAACCAGTCGCGTCGAGTGAATGAGGATCGTCGAGACGAATCCGGTGACTCGAGGTGGGCCGTCCACACGCCGCGGACGACCTGGCCGAGCAATTCGAGTGCACGCTCAGCGGTCCCGAACGCCCCGGAACGAAGACTTGTGCTTACGGCGTCTTTCAGGTTCGAGATCTCCCGGTCGGTCTGTTCGTCCGGGGTAACCGCCCCCGGCGGCTCGTATTCAATAGCCGACTGGAGTCGTTCGGCCAGGTTCCGCTTCTGCTGGTCATTCATCGCCCGCGATGTACTCACTCGGAACGCCGTGTCCCCTAGACGGGTTCGGTCGCCGGGTTCAACGTCCAGAGTTACCTCAGGGCGAGTGAAGACTTCGCTTTCCTCAGAGCTGTGATCTGTGACCGCGCCCGCTGTCACATTCGGCAAGAGCAGGCCTATGGCGCGCCGCACTGCATGCGGTCGGATCGCTCGAACGACCAGACCGCTTTGAGAAACTCGAACGCGAAAGGTCGGACCCGGCGTGCTGATTTCAGTGCTCAGGTAGCCAGCCGAATAGAGAGGCTCCAAGGCACGGCGCGCTTCGGAATAGGCCCGTGACGCGCGCTGCAGGCGATCAGCAAGCGCTCCAACCAAGGAAGTCCTCACCACCTCGTCCAGACGCGAGGGGTTTCCGAAAAGTTGCATTAGCTTGATGGTGGAAAACACGAGCAGAGCGACCGTAGGTGCGAACCACACGACCGCTACAAACACGACACCGCTGGAACTCGGAAGCCAGATCGTCTCAAGCGCGATCAACAGGTTTGCCACTAACCCGATCGCGACAAACGGGCCAGCGTGAACGTGGCTCAAGACTCGCCCACGAGAAGCGCCGATGGCCAGCGGCGCCTCAGCGAACAGCTGCGCCGCGACCGCGAGGCCGGCAAATCCAACTGACAAGAATGTCGTGTGCACCTGCCACAGAACGCCGTCACCGCCTGGCGAAGGGACGGCGTGTCCCAGCCATCGAATCTCTTTTCCGTGGTGAAAGAGCACAAGGACGCCTGTACTGATCGCCAAGCCGCAGAAGGGCAGCGCGACCACCTTCCAAGACCAGGCCAGCCGCTCGGCGACTCGGAGAAGGGCAGCAGCGCCGAGGCCGATGAGCGCTGAACACAACAGGATCGATAATGAGACAATCGCTGCGCGCTCGAGGCTCCAGCCCGCATTTCCCGCAACGACGAACAGCGAAAGACCTAGTCCGATCAGGCTGCCATGCAGCGCGCCAACGACGCCTTCGCGCATCCGCATGAACTCAACCTAATGTCGGGCGCCGCCAGCACGGAAGAGAAGGACGGACCTGTTCCGCCCGACGCCGAAGCGCATGAGCTCGACTGCATCACTTCGCCGCCAGTAGCCTCCATCTGAGCGGGCATCTCAACTCCGCGAGAGCGGCCGTGGCGGCGGGGGGCTTCCGGCGGCTGCCGCGCGGACCAGCTCACCGATGGACTTCGAACAGGTCGGCGGCCACACTCTGCACGTGGCGCACGGGAGTAACGCGATCGACGAGCTGATTGACAGTGTCCCCTGGGCACGCTTGGCGCATGCCTATGACGTGGCCGTCGATGCGCCCGGGAGATTGCGTGCTCTGCGTGATGCGACGCTGGTCTCGCCGTCGCGCGAACCCGAAGGTTTCGATGACTGGATGTTCTCTTCGGTAGTCCACCAGGGCACCCCGTACTCGGCAACCGCGCCCATCCTGTGGCTTGCCCGCCGCATCTTGAGCCCCGCGCCGCGGCACCCTGCGCTGGGCACCTGTCTGCTCGCCGTGGCTGAGTGCGCAACGGCGCTGCATTGGGCCGCGTCGCAGGACTGGAATGTCCCGGATCGACCGGAGCCAGAGCGGAGTCTTCCCGGCCAGCCGCCATGGGCCTGCTTCGTCTCCGAGGCAGTAGCCCCCAAGAAGGACGACGCCGATCGTGTGGACGACGCCTACTTCGCTGCGTCGGTCGCAGACCTCGACACCCTTGCGACGTGTGTGACCGACTGGGGCGAGACCGTCGTTGCCTGTCTGAGCGAGGGACGGTTCGTCGATGAAGCGGTCGACGCCGCATGCGCCATGGTCCGCGTGAACCCAACACCCCGGCTGGTGGCATTGCTCAGACAGACAGTCAGCGAGTGGAACGACCCATCATCGCGGGCGGCGGCGTCCTACGCGTTGACCGCATCGGATCTGGCCGACGACGCGATCGCTGATCTGATGCAGTCCAACCACCAAGACGTCCGCCTTGGCGCCGCGCTCGGACGCCCGGACCATGCCGTTGCGTTGCCCACATTGGTTGAGGCTGCGGCCGACCGGCCCTGGTTAGACGCAACGTTCCCTCGAGGCTTCTTCGGCCCCGAACCATGGCTCACCTCGGCCCTGATCAGATCAGTCCTCGACAGAATCGAATTCAGCACGGCAGACCCCCGCCTGATCACAGGGCTCGTGGAGCAACTCAGCTCCCTGCCCTACGGTCCCTTTGGGGCTACATACGAGTGGGGCCCCGTGCTCGCCTGGATGTTCCCTTCACGGTGGCAATCGCGCTCTTACATCGACGTCCCAGCACCGGCGACTCTCGGTGCCACCCAGCGTCTTCTGCTGGCCGCCCTGGCTCGGAACGATGACCCATGGGAGAACGGGTTCGGCAACGCGAGTCTCGTGCTTGGGAACGTGGGGCTGCCACACGACCGGAAGGTCATCCGCAAACTCGCACGAGGCAGAAGCGCTTCTGGTTGGTGGCAACCACGACGTGGCTGACCATCGGCAGGACTCTCCTCTGGCGGGCAAGGCGCGTCTTTCCGCCGGCAGCTGGGCGGGCAGGCGTGGGCGGATCCGATGAGCGGTAGGTCTGAGGTTGATCAGTCTCGGCGAGTGTCCGACTCGTCCCAGGTGAGCCCGAGGTCGTCGAGCCATCCCAGGTCAGCCTCGGTGGGGGCCGAGGCGACCACCCAGAAGTCATTGGCGTCGGCGCAGATCATGACGACGGTGGACTCCCTGTAGAACAGCGAGTGTCCGACGCCTGGCCACGACCACGACCGGCAAGGCAGAGGCCGGACAGCAGCCATGATGCTGCGGACGGTGGGCCCATCGAAGTCCTGAGCAGAGCGGCTAGCGGGCATGTTGGAGACAGCATCGAAGGCGGCGTGGTGCAGCCAGAACTCCTCAGTGCTCTCGCCGGTCTCGCGCCAGGAGAGTCCTGGTTCATTCTCACGCTCGACGTAACGACCATCCGTAGTTCGGCCCCACAGCCACACGCCTTGGTTCTCCACGACAAGGACCTCGACATCCCCATCGACCGTGCCAGCTGGAGCGGCTCGGTTGAACCTCAGCAGCCGACCGACGGTCTGCTCCAGATCCTCCGCGCTGCCCGGCTGCTGGCCAAACCATAGGTTCAGCAACGGGCGAAGTTCGTCCACGTCAATCGCCTCTCGAGAATCTTCGTTGGCTCCCCCGATCCTGCCAGGCTCCGTGCGTTTTGGGTGACCGCTCATCAGCGTGAGGGTGGTGTCCCTTTCCGCCGGACAAGGAGTGGACAGGTTCCTCAACGAATACCTGAGGATGAACTCGTCCAGGACGTCGGATGGTCATGTGATCACGCATGGGTGGGTGGTCGCGGAATCGCGGGGCGCGTTCGTCGGCCGGCGTCAGGCTCAGGGGGCTGGCCACCCCGCGATGGCGGCACCGGCACGCCGCGCTTAGTAAACTGGGCCGGGATTGGCTGGAATGTCGGATCGATCAGAACCTCGTGATGCACACAGAATTCTGGACGTTGGCCCGCCGGCGCGCCGCCGGCGCGCCGATCGGGCTGGCTTTGTTCGGCTGGCTGACGATCGCCATGGGAGCCCGCTCTGGGTGGGCGTGGACCGCGCTCACGATGGGTGTCGTGCTGGGTGGGGCCTGGGGTGTCTGCAAGCCAGCAGACATCGGCGGAGAACGGGTGTCTATGGCGGGTTTGGGTGGTTTTGGAGCCGTCGGTGGGGGCCTGCTCCTGGCATCGCTCGCCTCCGCCATGTCTGTCTCGGCCATGCTGCCAGCTATCGCCGCCGGGTTCATGGCCTATTGGTTCACCAACGGACTCAAGGCGCTTCTGCGTCAACCCACGCCATCCCTCGTCGCGGACGGCCGCACTGACGGCGATCCTGGGTAGTGAACCGCCCCGGCAAGTACGGGGACTGGCCCTGCCATCGCGGGGCAGCGCGCCGGGTTGAGCCGACGTGCGCTCAACCGGGCCGCCCATGAAGTGCGCACTCTGGCGGTATTCCGTCCCACCGAGGACTCGCGCCGCCCATACTGATCGCACGGAGGGCGCAGCAGCACGCGCGGTGTTTCTGCCGCTCAGCGAGGGGGTGGTCGTCGCCCTCGCAACTCTCATTTTCGTTGTGCTGCCGCCCGTGCTCGTGGCGTGGCTGATCTATCGGCTTGGGCGCAGTCACCGACAGAAGACCGCGGGCCGAGGCCACGACTAGCACCCCAGCACACTCTCATCAGCGAATAGACTCAGGCCGTGGCAACGGTGAGAGCTCAGATACGGGCGCGATCGTGGATGCAGATCCTCTCCCTCGTACTCCTGCTCGCTGTGGGAGTCGTCGCCTTTGTTCTCCTGTCCACCGGCCACGCCGCGCTTGGCAGCGCCTTGACCGGACTGTTCATCGTGGCCCTGATGCCGTTCATCGTGTGGATGAGAGCAACCCGACTCGCGAGGTGAGATCTTGCGAACACAACGCGCAGATCTGCCGCCGCGAGCGGTCCTCCGTTTGCCGCGTGACCGACCATGTCACTCCGCCGCCAGACGGGCGATGGGATCTGCCGATGAGCGGGCCCTTGCGCCCGCGTGGTCAGCGGCTCTCGGCGATGCCGGGCTCTTGGACCTTGTTCGCCTCACTTGCTCCGGCTCGCGGAGTGAGGATGAGGTTCGCGGCCGCGTAGATCATGAACACGATCGCGAGAAACCAGAACGTGTGCATCAAGTTGTTGGCCGAGTTGTAGGTGCTGGTGGCGTAGGTGCCTTGTGACGTGATGTCCTCGCGCCAGTGTCGAGCCCAGAGGCCCAACAGACCGAACACGAGAGACAGGCCGATAGCCCGTCGGAGGAGGGCGTCGTCCCGAAAGAACCGCATGGCCGGACTATAGGCAAAGCGGTCCCGACGTCGCTCACATTCGGACGCACTCATCTGCCGCAACCAGGGTGCCCCTCGAAGGCAGCTCGGCGAGAGCGACCGTGCCGATGGTCGGGCGGCGCCCGACAGTGCCGAGGAGAGGGCGGTTCCTCGTGTCGATGTGCGGTCGCTAACGCGGGTCGGGGTTGATACTCAGGGCATGACTGAAGCGCCCTACTGGAGCGTGTGCGACCAGGCCCGTCCCGACCTTGGTCCGGGCGAGACGTTCACGGTGCGACACCCGCTCCGAGGCCGCACTTGGACGGACGACGCTGGAGTCGTCTGGCGTAGGCGAGGCCTGGGAGCCCTCCTACCCCGACAGGCGCGCAAAGCCCTGACCAGACCTGACGTTCAGGTCATGCACGTCCACCTGGGGCACCCCCATCTACACATAGGAGCCAGTCTCGAAGGGCTCCTTGGCGAGATCGAGAGGGTCTGGCGAGGGGATGATGACCACGGCCATCACACCTTCGACATTGGGGAGTTCCGCGACGATTCCCATCGCTCCATGGTCATGGTCGTCGAGGGCTGCTGATCAATGGAACGGGTTAGTAGAGGATGGTTGGCCGTGAAATGGCGTTCACACTGGAGGTGGGCTCGGCGATGGAGGTGAGTGAGGCCCAGCTTGAGTTTCGCATGAAAGTTGCTAGGACGGCATTTTGGGGCCTGGTGTCGTTAGCGATGGGATCTTGGGTTATCGTTCGTGCGGATTGGCCAATTGGCAGGCTCGCAATTTCTGTCGCGCTGATCTTGGTGATTGTGGTTGCCTTCGCTGTGGGATTACGGCAACGCCCGAAGCCAGCCCTTAGTAGGCCAGCCACCTGGATCGCTGCTGCTACCGCGGGTTTGCTGGCGACACGAGTCGGCCACCTGCCGCCGACCTTGTACACACTGGGGTTGTTGATCGTCACAACCGCCTGTGCCCAGGTGGCGGGCGTGTGTTTGCGAGAGGCCCGCGAAGCGCAACATGACGCATGAGGTAGTCCTCTGTCCGTGGCGTGCTCGAGCGGCCAATTGGGTGATCTCGCAATCAAGCAGGCAACCCCCTACGTTTCGAGAGTGCCCGGATCTGGAGCCGTCGGCGTTAACGTCTGACGATCAGCGAGCACCTTTGCCGATATGAGGTCGAACTACAGCGGAGCGAAGGCCCCTGGTTCCTCAGCCATCCGGATCTCAAAGGCATCAACCAGCGTTTGGTCGGCAGGCACAACCTCCGCATACTCATCGTCGGCGCGCAGTTCCAACGCCTCCGCACGCTCGTCGTCATCGAGCGCGCCCGGCCGGATCTCCCGTCGCACCATCGCGACGACATCGGCGGCCGCAGCCAGTCGAAGCCAGCGGAACCCGCGTCGGCGGCATCCGACTGATCAGGAGACGACCGCTCCCAAACTTGCTCGAAGCCTGCCCCTTCCGCCGGGAAGCGCGCCGCGGATCGAGGAGTGTCTATCGGCCTCGTGCCCCGTGGCAGGCGTGGCTGTCGCGATCCAGGTGGCCGGAGGCCGACGGACGTCACCCCCGCGGACCTGCCAGTTGTCCCGCGACTGCGGCGAGGTCGTGGGACCCTCGTCAGGTACGCATCACCGCAGAGATGGACGGATGTCGTGGAAGATCCCAAGCGCCGGTCCAGGCGTCACGTCGTCTTTGGCGGGGTGCTCTTGGCAGTGGCGGCCGTGCTTGGATTCGTTCCTGTTCGCGTGCCGATGGGCAGCTGTGGGTCGCCGTTCTTGCCTGGATGGTCTGAGTCAACGACCATCGACAGAGACTGCACTACCGCCATCGGGAACCGCTGGGAAGTCATTGGCGTCTTGGCGGTCGCGGGTGTCGTGGCACTCGTCGTCGCCCTGCGTGCGCAACTCCAAGCGAAACGGATCGGATCCAACACCAAGACCGGCTGATTCACCGCCATGCGAGTTCCCGTTGCTATGTGGTGGGTCAATGCGGCGGTCGGGACTCCTGTGAGCCAGGTTCTGGAAGACTCTGGTGGTGATTGGGGGTGCGTCACAACGCCGCAAGCCGGGCGTGAATCGGGACGGTTGTGTCGGCGGCCAGCTAGTGCTGCCCGGTCGCCGGTGTGACGAGCTCCTCCAGGAAGGTCCAAGTGCCGGGTGCCATACGCATCGCTGTCCCGGCCTGTTCAATCGCAAGGAACTCGGCCCGGGTCATCGGCACGTCGAACTCGAACAGGTTCTGGGCCAGGATCTCTAGTGCAACACCGGGCTCGCCAGCATCGATCAGCTCGAGGGCGCTGACGAGACGCTCATCGAAGATCGAGTCGAAGGGAGGCTGGACGGTGCCTCGACCCAGGAATCCGCGCATCGTCACAACAAGGCGCTCCTGCCATTCCCCAGCCACACGCGAAGGCTAGTTCCCCCGGGTCTCCGCCTCGACGGGCGAGGCTCAGCCTCCAGCCCCACCCGCGGCAATGAGCACGACCCAGGGCTCAGGGCGTCTCCCATCGCCGCGTACAGCCTCCGGCTCCGAGACCTCCGACCACGAAGCCAGGCGTCGTCCAGCGGGCGTCGTGCGGTGCCTAGGCCGCTGGCTGCGTTCCTTGCCTATGCTGGCGCTGTGAGGCCGTCTCGTTTCGTTGGCTCGATAGGCATGGCCCTGGCATGCGTTCTCGGTGTGTCCACCTCCGCGGTGGCCGAGACCCACGATGAAGGAG
>Ga0209023_10006473_pt1 | contig 12333 bp, 11 predicted proteins | sample LakOneMetagenome_FD_187468 | JGI IMG/M metagenome (GOLD analysis project Ga0209023, IMG submission 187468) | Freshwater and sediment microbial communities from Lake Erie, Canada (SPAdes) (version 2) | ecosystem: Environmental > Aquatic > Freshwater > Lentic | place: Lake Erie, Canada... | reverse complement strand
GGCGAGCCAGCTGATCGGCTCGTCGAAGATCAGCCGTCGGACCACGCCGATCGCCTGCACGGCGGCGTACGCCGTGGCCGCAGCGCCTGCCGCCCACGCCAGGTGCGACTGCGGCGAAAGCCGTCGGACCGCCCAACCGCCGCCCGCGGCGCCGAACATGATGAGGACCCAGAACAGGATCGCCCATGGGGACCCGGCTTCGATGTCGCCGCCGGAGACGAGCGCCTGGTTCATGATCCCGGCGGGCAGCGCGACGACGAGCGCCGTGATCGTGCCGCGCCAGTACGCCTGGGGTGGGGTCATTTCGGGCAGGGTGCGGATCTGCGGTTGCATCAGGAGGGGGACTCCCCGTCGTGGTCGTCGATTGGTGTTGCGCTTCCGGTCGGGTCTCGGCGGACCAGGCCGTCGTTGTCGGGCAGGCCGTGCTCGTTGCGGATGTACTTGCGGGTGTCGGACCACGCGGTGGTCTCGTAGGTCACGAGCGCCCAGGTGATGACGGCGACGAGGACGAGCGCCGCCCACGCCGGCACGGTCGTGGCGACCGGTACGAGCACGACGAGGACGATCCCGACGCCGAGTCGCTCGCGGTTGATCGTGCGGGTGAAGCGGTAGCGGAACGCGACGTGTCCGAACAGGTAGAGCGCGACGCCGCCGGCGAGCGCAACCGCCGCTTCGATGTGCAGCGGCTCGCTCACGTGTGCCATGACCGACTTGAGTCCGAGCGCCAGGAGCACGATGCCGGCGACGAGCAACAGGTGCACATACGAGTACGCGTCGCGGGCGAGCGCGTTCTGCTGCTGGCCCGCCTCCATCGCCGACAGGCGACGCTCGGTCGCGAGTGCTGCGACGTCGAAGTACAACCACCACAGCGCCGCCGAGAGGAACACCCCGAGCACTGCCACTGCGATGACTGCCGCGTCGATGGTGGCGTGGGCGGCGCCGACGCCGATCGCCACGATCGATTCGCCGAGCGCGATGATCACGATCAGGCCATGTCGTTCGGCGAAGTGGCCGGGTACGAGGCGCCAACCGGCCGAGCCGAACAGGAACGGTCCCAGCAGGTCGCACAGGATGGCGATGAGCCACAGCACCTCTCGGTACGGCGCGTCGACGAACGCGGCGCCGACGAGCAGGCCGACCGAGATGGCTGAGCTGATCCCAAGGCCCAGGACGGAGCGGCGGAGATCGGCGTCGTCGGGGCTGGCGAGGGTGAACAACAGGATCTGGATGGAGCGCACCGCCGCGTACGCCAGTGCGAACGTCAACGCCAGATCACCGAACGCTTCGGGTACGCACAGCGATACGACGAGCATGGCGCCCATCGCAGAGAAGATCGTGATGCGGGTGGCGTCTTGCTCGGGGTCGATCACCGAGGTCAGCCATGCGTAGGACGTCCACGCCCACCACAAGGCGGTCAGCGCGAGCAGGCCTTGGCCCATCCCGCTCCACGTGGGGTTCGCAGCCATGAGTGCCGTGCACTGGGTGACGGCGAGGACGAAGACGAGGTCGAAGAACAGCTCGAGCGGCAGGACCGTTGCGTTGGAGCGTCGGGTCAGTTGTCGTCCGTTGCGTGCCATGCGGTTCGGGCCCGAGTCAGGCGCCGAGCAGGCGGTCGAGATGGGTTTCGGGCAGCCCGGCGGCGTCGCGCTCGTGTGCCACCGACTCCCGGTAGTCATCGGCAGATGCGGCCGCATCTGCGTCGTCCCAACCGAGCTCTTCGGCGATCAAGGCCGCGACGCTGTCCGCCGCGTCGGCGGAGTCGTCACGGGCGAGGAGGCGGGCACGCGTGCGCCGCGACAGCACGTCGTCGACGGATCGGGCCATCTCGTGGCGCACAGCGAAGATCGCTTCGGCCTTGACGTACGGCAGTCCGTCGACGAGCGGTTCGGCGAGCGTCGGGTCGGACTGGATCGAGGCCATCAGCACACGTGCCTCGCCTCCGTAGCGGTCGGCGAGGTGGTTCAGGTGCTCGGTGCTCACCTCGGGGTAGACCTCGGCGGCGTCGTGCACCGTGTCGTGACCGGCAGCGCCGCGCAGCGCCAGATCTCTGGTGGTGCTGTCGCCGTAGCCGGCGAACCCGCTGCGCCGGGCGAGGACCGCTTCGATGACCTCGTCGACGGTGTCGGCGGCCATCTCCCGGTAGGTCGTGAGCTTGCCGCCGGTGATCGTCACCACGCCGGAGTCCGACACGGTCACCTTGTGGCGGCGAGACAGGTCGGCGGTGCGCCCCTTCGGCTGGTGCTCGGCGTCGGCGTCGGCTGCCTTCACGAGCGGTCGGAGTCCCGCCCAGGTGCCGATGACGTCGTCGGTGCTCAACGTCTCGGTGCCCGCCGCGTTGATGGCCGACAGGAGGTAGTCGACGTCCTCCGCGCTGCACTGCGGGTCATCGATCGGACCCGTGTAGTCGGTGTCGGTGGTGCCGATGTAGGTGATGTCGCCGTTGGGGATCACGAACACGGACCGCTTGTCGCCCGGCACCGGGATGACGGCTGCGACGGTGTTGCGGACCTTGGCCCACGGGACGCTGATGTGGATGCCCTTGGCCGGTCGGATCGTGTCGACCTCGGTGCCGGTGTCCATCGTGCGCACCTGATCGGACCAGACGCCGGCGGCGTTCACGACCGCACGGGTGCGGATCGTGAACGGTTCGGCGTCCGCTTCCGCGACGACCTCGACGCCCGAGACGATGCCCTGGTCGTCCTTGACGAGCCCGACGGCGCGGACGTGGTTGGCGCAGGCCGCGCCGAACTCCAGCGACGCGGTGCGCAGCACGGTCACGACGAGTCGTGAGTCGTCCGCTGCGGCGTCATAGTAGAGGTACGCGGAGACCAGCTTGTCGGCCCTCAGGCTGGGCATGAGCGCCATGGCCTCGTCGTGGGTGAGCCGTTCGTGACGCTTGCCGACCCGCCAGCCGCCGGTGAGGTCATAGCCCCACATCGCGGAACCGAGCAGGCGGGAGATCTTGGCGGGGATCACTCCGCCGGATCCGAACATCGGGATGAGGAAGGGCAGCAGCTTCACCAGGTGTGGTGCGTTGCGCAGCAGCCGCTGGCGTTCGGCGAGGGCTTGGTACACGAGGCCGATCTCGCCCTGTTGCAGGTAGCGCAAGCCTCCGTGGATCAGCTTGGAGGACTTCGACGAGGTGCCGGAGGAGAAGTCGCCCGAATCGATGAGGGCGACGCTCATGCCTCGAGCCACCGCGTCGAGCGCCACGCCGGCGCCGGTGATGCCGCCGCCGATGACGGTGAGGTCGAACTCCTGGGTGCGCAGCGCTTCGAGCGCGCTGGCGCGCACGAACGGACGGGGAGTGGGGGCAGCGGGGAGCACGGCGACAGGTTACGACGCCGGACGCTCAGCGACGGGTGTTGGTGGCGAGCGAACTGACCTCGCCGTCGGACCTTGGACGGTCGGATGCAACCACTGGGGCTACCTATGACGTTCGGCACACGTCCGGTGACGCGAAGGTGAACCTTGAGAACGGCTTTGGACACTCGCGACATCTATGGGCAGAATCGCCCGTCATGGACCGTGATTGGCTGAACGGATGTTCCTGTCGGGGGCTCGATCCAGCGATCTTCTATCCGATCACCGAGGAGGACGCCGAGCCGGCGAAGGCCGTGTGCGGCGTCTGCCCCGTGCAGGAAGCGTGCCTGGAGCACGCGATTGTGCACCGGGAGCACAACGGCGTCTGGGGTGGGGCGACCGAACGCGAGCGGCAGCGGATCATCCGGCGCCGTCGCCGCATGCGGGCGCTGAACGCTCCGGCCACTGGCGACGGCATCGCTGCAACCGCAGGGGCCCCCGTCACGGTGGGCTCGGCCGGCGCTGTCGGCAGCTGAGTCGTGGGAGCCTTTGGTGCCGCCGGTGCATGGCCGGGAGTCCTCGCAGCACTCGTCGCCGGCGAAGAGTTGCCGGTCGACGTCGCGACCGGTGCGCTGGAGCGGATCCTCGCCGGTGAGGCGACCGACGCGCAGATCGCCGGGTTCCTGATCGGCCTCCGAAGCAAGGGCGAGTCACCTGCCGAGGTCGTCGGCCTCATCGACGCCATGCTCATGGCCGCTGCTCCACTCGTCCTCGACGATCCGTCAGGAACGGTCGACATCGTCGGCACCGGAGGGTCCAAGGCACTCGGCGGACAGGCGTTCAACGTCTCGACGATGGCGTCGATCGTCGCAGCCGCGGCCGGCGCAACGGTGTGCAAGCACGGCAACCGCAAGGCCAGCTCGACCTCCGGGTCCACCGATCTGCTCGAAGCGCTCGGCGTGGAGGTCGACCTCGACGGTCCCGGTGTGCACACCTGCGTCAAAGAAGCCGGCGTCGGGTTCGCGTTTGCGCGCATGTTCCACCCAGCGATGCGCCACGTGGCGCCGGTCCGAACCGAGCTCGGCGTGCCGACGGTGTTCAACCTCCTCGGACCGCTGTCGCACCCGGGCCGCGTCGGACGACAGGTGCTCGGCGTGACCGACCAAGCCCGGGTCGAGCTCGTGGCCGGTGTGCTCGCCCGTCGTGGCGTCGTGAAGGCCTGGGTCGTGCGCGGCGCCGACGGACTCGACGAGCTGACGACCACCGATGTGAGCGACGTGATCGAGATCATCGACGGCGTGCAGACCCGACGGTTCCAGGTCACCCCCGAAGCACTCGGCCTGGCCCGGGTCGCGCCGGGCGACATCGCCGTCGGCGACCCGGCAGCGAATGCGGTCGCAGCGAACGGCGTCCTCGAAGGTCGCCCGGGGCCGGTGCGCGACATGGTGGCGCTGAACGCTGCCGCTGCGCTGGTCGTGTCGGACGTGGCAGATGACCTGGTCGACGGCCTCGCTCGGGCGAACCGCGCGATCGATTCCGGCGAAGCGGCCCGCACGCTCGGCGAGCTGGTCGCCGCCAGCCGCGCCCTCCAGAGCTCCTGACCCCGTTCTGTTCGTCGGTTCACAACATCAAGGTTGTGAAACGACGAACAGAACGGGGTCACGCCGACATCTCGACGTTACGCGCCTCGGGGGCGCACGTCGGGCAGGCGCGGGTACACCGATGCGAACCGGCCGTCGGCATGTTCGAGCTGCACGCGGGACGTGTGCTGGTCGAGCCACGAACCCACGCAGGTGAGCTCGTCGGCCAGATCCCGTTCGACCGGACGGTCGGGTTCGGGTGGCTGGACCGGCTGCATCTCCACCGCTCGGGCGATCGACGTCAGCTGATCGGCGTGGTCGGCCGGCCACATCTGCCACAGCACGCCCCGTCGCAGTTCGGCGACCTCGCCGGAATCCACTCGGACCAGCAGCCGTTCGCACGCAAGCAGCTGTTCCATTCGCCGCTGGCGGCCGATCGCGGTGACGAGCGCGCCGAGCCGGTCGCGGGCTGCGGCTGCTTCTTCGAAGCGCTCGGCCCGCGCCATGTCGTCCATGCGCGCCTGGAGCGGCCCGACGATCAGGTCGGCCCTGCCGGAGAGGGCGCTCACCACGCGCTGCACGTGCACGTCGTAGTCGGCTTCGGTGACCCCTCCGGCGCACGGGCACAGGGCGACACCCAGCTGGCCTGACGCGCACGGCGCCATCCGGCTGGGTTCCAGACCGGAGCGCGTCGCAGCCACCGTCGGAGCTGCTGTCGCCACGTTCGAATCGACCGGAGCACGGCGACGTACCGCCTGGGTGCAACGGCGCAACGGCACGACCGATTCGATGGCCTCGGCGACTGCCTTGGCCTGTTGGGAGGAGCGCAACGGACCCAGGTACAGCCCGCCGTCGTCGCGCACGGCCCGCACGACCGACAGGCGTGGAAACGCTTCGTCCAACGTCAGCTTGAGGTACGGGTAGCGCCGCCACCGGGTGCCGTGGGAGTTGTACCGAGGTTCGAGGGTGCGGATCAGGCGTGCTTCGAGCACCGACGCCTCCAGCGTCGACGGACACACCTTGTGGTCGATCCGGGCGGTCTCGCGCAGCAGCGCGCCGATCTTGCGTCGTTCGTCGGTGGAGAAGTAGCTGCGCACCCGGCTGCGGAGGTTGGTGGCCTTGCCCACATAGAGGACCCGACCATCCTTGGCGCGGAAGAGGTACACGCCCGGTCGACGGGGGAGGCGTTCGGTGAGGCGGAGCTTGTCGGCCTGTGGGTGGCCGGCCATGGACGGCAGCCCGATGAGGTCGTCGAGGCCGGTGACGCCCATGCGGCCCGCCCGCTCCAACAGCAGGTGCAGCAGGTCGGCGGTGCTGAGCGCGTCGTCGAGCGCACGGTGGCTGGGCTGGTGCGACAGGCGGAACCGGTCCGCGAGCGTGGCGAGCTTGCAGTCGGGCACCTCGTCGCGCACCAGCCGGCGGGCGAGTGCGACGGTGTCGACCGTCGGGCCGGTCAGCGGTGGCCGACCCGCCCGTTCGAGCGCGGCTTGGAGGAAGCCGACGTCGAAGCGGACGTTGTGGCCGACGACGACCGCGTCGCCCATGAACTCCAACAGGCTGGACAGCACCGGTTCGATCCGTGGTGCCTTGGCGACCATCGACTCGGTGATGCCGGTGAGCACGGTGATGGTGGGCGGGATGGCCTGGCCCGGGTTGACCATCGTCTGGAAGGTGCCGAGGACCTCGCCGCCGCGGACCTTGACCGCTCCGACTTCGGTGATGGCGTCGGTGCGAGGCGACCCGCCGGTGGTCTCCAGGTCGACGACGACGAACGTGGTGTCCACCAGCGGGGTTCCCAGGTCGTCCAGACTGGCCTGGCGGAAGTGCTCGGGTCGCTGCCCGCCAGCGCTGGCACCGGACACGTCACGTCGTGGAACCGGAGTCGTCGACCGTTGCGCCATCCCACGCAGTTTGGTCGAACGTGTGTTCGTTCGTCAACGGTCCTGGTGGATCGCAGCGCGGGTAGGCTCGGGGCCGATGTCGAGCCCGTCTGACGCCCCTGCTTTGACCCGGTTCCGCTGCACGTCCTGCGGCAACCTGACCCGATTCGACGTGACGACCACCCGTCGCACCAGGTCGTTCCACCACTACACGGTGGGCGGTGAGCTAGAGATCGAAGACGTCACAGTGCTCGCCGAGGACCTGGAGTCCGTCGAGTGCCGCTGGTGTGGCACCGCTGGCATCGTGGTCGAGATCGATCCGGCGACGGCCGCTGAGCTCAGCGACGCAGATCCGGCCGCATCAGATCCCGCCCGCGTCGACCCGGAGGGCTGAGCGGTCGACGCGGGCCTTGCGCTGCTCGCGGACGTCGCCGAGTTGGCGCTCGTCGTCGCCCGGCGCGACATCGCCTCGACCGACGCCGCCCCGCCGCCTGCGTCGATCCGGCCGCTCCTTCGATTCCGTGGCCGACTGACGGGGCGGGCCGTCAACACGCTCGTCGGTGCGCTCGACGCAGATGCCGACCTTCGCGGTCGTGTTGCCGAGATCGCAACAGAGGACGGCGTGGGACGGGCCGGATGGTTGTACGTCCATCGGCCTGACGGCTGGGCCGACGAGCTGGCGACGCTCGACGAGGCCGAGGCAGAGCGTGCCGAACAGCACCGATCCGACGCGGATGAGCGCTCCGCTCAACGACGGGTCGTGCAGCTCGAGCACGCTGCCGATGAGCTGCGCGGTCGACTGGAGTCACACGACGAGGAGCTCGCTCGGGCTCGAAGCGAGCTCGAGGAGGAGCGTTCGGCGCGTCGGGAGGCGCAGCGCAGCGCGGACCGGTTGCGCTCGGCCGCCGATGCTGCGGTCGCGCAACGTGATCAGGCGGTTGCCGATCTGGTCGCGGCGCGCTCCGAATCCGATGAGCGGTTGGCGAAGTTGCGTCGGGCCGAGTCCGAGCTCGCCCGGTTGGCGATGTCGCGACAGCGATGGGCCGATCCTGTCGAGGCGGCGGTTGCGGATGCCCGAGCGGCGCTCGGCGAGGCCGGCGCCGCGCTCGATGTCGCCGCCGCTCGACTGCGTCCGCCTGAGGTGCCGCTCGACGCGGCCAGCTCGTCGAAGGGCGCCACGTCAAAGGGTGGCATGGCTCCCACGGCCCGGCGTGTGCCGATCCGGTTGCAGCGCGGTGCGATCGACGGGACCATCGAGGCGACCGACCAGCTGTTGCGGGCCCCCGGCGTGCAGGTGCTCGTCGACGGCTACAACGTGACGATGGAGGGGTGGCCGCACCTGGATGCTCGGACCCAGCGCGAGCGCCTGGTGTCGTTGCTCACCGCGGTCTCGGCTCGCTCCGGTGCCGATGTTGCCGTCGTGTTCGACGGCGACGATGACGGGGCTCGGCCGTCGGTCAGCTCACCGCTCGCGGTGCGGGTCCACTACTCGCCTCACGACGTCGAGGCCGACGACGTGCTCATCGCCATGGCACACGATGCTCCGCCCGAACGGGCCGTCGTCGTCGTCAGCTCGGACAAGCGGGTGGGAGACGGCGTCCGTCGAGTGGGCGCGAACGTCGTCAGCTCCTCCGCGCTGCTCGCGTGGGACCGTCGCTGACCACCACGCTGGTCTGCGGGCCGGTGGCGCCGGCGTGGCCGGTTGCGCCAGGATGCGCTGTTGCCTCCGCGTCGATGCCGATGGAGACGAGGATCGACTCGTCGCGTTCTGCGCACCGAGCGAGCGCGTCGTGCAGCCGTCCGACCACCTCGCTCCACGGGGTGTGGTCCAGCTGCGGCCTGACGGCCTCGACCGCATCGGCGATCGTGGCCGCCGTCGATGATTCGATGACCGACGGCAGCGTTCGGGTGCTTCGCCACCACTCGACCAACCCGGCGAGGGTCGGCTGCGTGACGGGCGTGCGCGCCAGCCCACGGGCGATGTCGACGCCCGGCTGCAGCGTGACCCACACGCAACCGCCGTCGTGATGGCCGAGCAACTCGGCGACCTTTGCCGACCGCCCACGAAGGCGGACACCCTGAGGTAGCCGCTCTGGGTCCGCCGACGGGGGAGTCGCCGCTGCGGTCACCCACGCGGCGGCGCGGTCAGCCCCTGAGCGCCTGGTCGATGCCAGACCGGCGAACAGCAGGCCGGCGAGGACATCGGCAGTCTCCGGGTCGCGGATGGCGATCGTGGTGTCGGAGAACGCAACCGCACCATCGGGTGCTCCGGCGGGGGTGTGGAAGGGCACGGTCTCGATCGCGACGGTCTCGATCGCGACGGCCGACGAGTCGGGATGCAGCGCGTCGGACCGCGTCACCTCGTCGCCCGGCTCGATCCCGACCGATCCGGCGCTCGTCGAGACCTCGATGGAATCGGTGCTGTCGGCGGCGATGTTCACCGGATCAGGGTCGCGGCGCGGGGCAGGAGTGACGAGGCGGCGCCAGTTCTCGACGACCATGGTGGCGAGCACCGCCAGGACCATGGTGGCGAGCACCGCGCCGATTGCGAGCAGTGGGTTCACGGTTGCTCCGATCGGCCGGAGCGCTGCATCCGTGAGCCATCTCGAGGATCCGACGAGTCGATGGTGTCCGAGGAGCCACGCCCTCGGTTCGATGTTGTCGACCGCTGTGAGCGAGCGCCCACTGTCACAGCACCTTCCTAGGTTGTCCGGCGACGGCAGCTGGGCCCGATGGAGGTGGCAGAGATGACGAGACTTCGAGCGTACGAGGGCGGCGCAGCGGGTGACGGCGACGTTGCGGCCGGGCTTGCCAGAGGGCATGCCGACGGCGCTGGCTTGGGTGCAGGGAGCTACGGCATCGCGGAAGACGGCCGGAAGGTGCTGCGGATCGACTGCGCCGACTGCGCCCACCGCCACAGCGCCATCTGCGCCGACTGCCTGGTGACGTTCTTGTGCGCACACGAATCCGACGGCGCAGTGGTCGTGCCGATCGGGGAGATCCGCGCCGTTCGTCTCCTCCAAAGCGCTGGTCTTGCGCCCAAGATCCGCCATCAGTCCGCGCGTCTGGCGTGACATGGCATTGGTGGCTCGGTTGCGGGAGGGGTGAGCGTGGTTGGGCCACCATGGGACCCTGATGTGGAGTGGACGCTGATGGGCGGTCTCCGTGAACTGGTCGTGGCCCGAGGCCGGGCGAACGGCATGGACGCGGTCGGGATCTCGGACGCGACGCCGTTCACGAGCACGCTCGGCGACCTGACATCGCGTCGGGACGTGGGGCTCCACGCCGACATGCAGTTCACGTACCGGGATCCGGAGCGCTCGACCGATCCGTCGCGCACGTTGATCGGTGCCCGGTCACTGGTCGTTGGCGCGGTTCGATACGCGAGCCAGATTCCCGACAGTCGTCCCGATGGCGGTGCTCCCGATGGCAGATCGGTGGTCGGTGATGCGGAGCGTTCCGGACCGTTCGGAGTGGTGGCTCGATACGCCGTCGGGGACCAGGACGCCGTGTTGCGCTCGGCGCTGGAGATGATCGCCACCGACCTCCGCAACGCAGGGTGTCGGGCAGTGGTGCTCGCGGACGACAACGCCCTGGTGGATCGGGCCGCTGCATACCGGGCCGGTCTCGGCTGGTTCGGCAAGAGCTCCAACCTGTTGCTGCCGGGCAAGGGGAGCTGGTTCGTGCTGGGTGCGGTGCTCACCGATGCGGATCTGACCGACCCGTCACAGCCGACGGGTGAGGACCCGGTCCCGGACGGTTGCGGCACCTGTCGACGATGCGTGGACGCCTGTCCGACCGCGGCGATCGTCGCTGACGGCGTGGTCGACGCTCGGCGGTGCCTGTCGTGGCAGTTGCAGTCACCGGGGACGTTCCCGCACGAGTTCCGGCTTGCGCTCGGCGACCGCATCTACGGCTGCGACGACTGCCAGGAGGTGTGCCCGCCCAACCGGCTCGCTGATCGGCGCGGTGATGGTGACGGCGTGCACACCGGTGTTGCGGCGAGCAGCGGCCGGATCGATGTGTTGTGGATGCTGCACGCCGACGACGACGAGCTGCTGGCAGCCGCGGGCAGGTGGTACGTGCCGAAGCGCGATCCCGACCACCTCCGTCGAAACGCGCTGCTGGTGCTTGCCAACACCGGCGACGGCGCCGCCCCGGTGATCGCCGCCACGATCGAGCGGTACCTCCGCCACCCGAACGACGTCCTCGCGGCGCACGCCGCGTGGGCAGCACTGCGCCTTGGTCGCGCCGATCTGCTCGAACCGCCGGCAGTGGCCGAGCGAGCGGCGGTGCAAGCCGAGATGGTGGCTGCGGCGACGTTGGCCCCGACGTTGGCCCCGACCAGGGCGGTCCCGCGAGACTGAGCGCCACATGGCCCCTTCCGAACGTCCGCAGACCGCCGCCGAGGCACGGGCGGAAGTCGAGGCCGGCAAGGAACAGGCCCGCGCCGACCGGCGAGCCGAGTTCGCCGCCGCCTACGGCGAACGGACGCCCGGTCGCTGGGTGATCGCCGCGTCGTGGGCGTCGAGCGCAGCGTTCGCAGCGGCCGCCGTCGGGGGAGTGATCTGGCCGGATCCGATCGATGGATGGTTCCTGATCCTGTCACTCGTGCTGTTCGCTCTCGGCTGTGTGGTGTTCATGGTCGATCTGGTTCTTGCAGCAGCCCGCAGCCGTGACGACGCGATGGGCATCGGCGGACTCTTCTTCTTGGCGGGGTCTGCGCCACCCGAGGTGCAACGACACCTGAACGGCTCCCTTGCGGTGCAGGTCGTCGTCTCGATCGTCGCTGCCGGTGTCGGCTTCGCCCGCATCGACGACCGACAGCTCAACTCGCTCGCGTTCGGGATCCTGGTCCCGATGCTGGCCCTGTCGCTGACCGGCCTGTGGGGGGTTCGCTTCGGCTTGTTCCCACCACGGTCGCCGGGTACAGGTCAGCCGGTCCGGCGCGGTTCCGACAGCCCAGGTTCCGACAGCCCAGGTTCCGACAGCCCAGGTTCCGACAGCCCAGGTTCCGACAGCCCAGGATCCGACAGCCCAGGTTCCGACAGCCCAGGTTCCGACACGTCGGAGTCGCGGCGATGAGGGTCCTGCTCGTCACCGGTAAGGGCGGCGTCGGCAAGACCACGACCGCGGCCGCCACCGCGTTGCGCCTCGCAGCCGATGGTCGTTCCGTCGTGGTCACCTCCGCGGATCCGGCCCACTCGCTGGGTGACTCGTTCGACGTGCAGCTCGGACCGGTACCGGTCGAGGTGGCGCCTGGGTGTTCGGCGCAGCAGATCGATGCACGGGAGCGGTTCGAGGAGCACTGGGCGGAGATCCGCGATTGGTTGTTGCAGGTGTTCGACTGGGCCGGGGTCGAGTCGGTCGAGGCCGAAGAGCTCGCGGTGCTCCCGGGCCTCGATGAGCTGTTCGCGCTGACCGAGATCGAATCGTTGTGCGCCTCGGGGGACTACGACGTCGTGGTCGTCGACTGCGGACCGACGGCGGAGACGATTCGGCTCCTGTCGCTGCCTGACGTCATCGGGTGGTACATGGATCGGCTGTTCCCGGCGACTCGGCGGCTGCAT
>Ga0209023_10006472_pt1 | contig 12334 bp, 10 predicted proteins | sample LakOneMetagenome_FD_187468 | JGI IMG/M metagenome (GOLD analysis project Ga0209023, IMG submission 187468) | Freshwater and sediment microbial communities from Lake Erie, Canada (SPAdes) (version 2) | ecosystem: Environmental > Aquatic > Freshwater > Lentic | place: Lake Erie, Canada... | reverse complement strand
GATTACGGCGACGGTACCGAGATCCCGATGGTGGGCGTTCCGATGCTGTTCGATGGCAAGGCAATGACTTCGCGCCGTTCGCCCGAACTGGGTGCCGACAGCGACGCGATTCTCGAAAGCCTCGGTTATGACGAAGACGCGGTGATCGACCTCAAAGTCCAGGGCGTGGTGTTTTGAGCGCGGAGTCGCTCGCCCCTCCCCCGCGCAAACTGCCGCTGCTCGAACCGCTGAGCGCGTTCTTCTGGACATCGGGCGCAGACGGCAAGCTGCGGATCCAGCGCTGCGGATCTTGCGGACGTTACCAGCATCCGCCGCTCGCGATTTGCGCTTCATGCACCAGTGACTCGGTCGCGCCCGAAGTTGTTTCCGGGCGCGGCAAGGTGAAAACCTTCACCATCAATCGCGAAGCCTGGCTGCCGGGCCTGGAAGTGCCGTTCGTATTCGCGGTTGTCGAGCTTGAGGAGCAGGCCGAACTCTATCTGTTCAGCAACGTCATCGCGCCGCCCGAAAGCGTCCAAATCGGCCAGCCGGTCGACGTATTCTTCGAGCAGCACGAGGATGTCTGGCTGCCGATGTTCCATCCACGGGAGACCGGGCAATGAGCGATATGCGCTACCCGGAAAAGCAGGCCCGGATCACCGGCATCGGCCAGTCGAAAGTCGGCAGGCCGTCGGATCGGTCGGCGATCCAGCTGACCATGGACGCCTGTCTGCAGGCCTTGGCCGATGCCGGCCTCAAGCCGTCGGATATCGATGGCATCGCGACCTATCCCGGCAAGAGCACCGAAGGCGGCGGCATTGCGCCGGTCGGTCCGACCGAAGTGATGCTCACGCTCGGCGCGCCGTCGATCGTCAACATGTCCTCGACCCACGAGGGACCGGGCCATCTCGGAGCGGTGCTCAACGCGGTGATGGCCGTCGCCACCGGCGTCTGCCGCCATGTCCTCGTCTACCGCACAGTGGCGCAGGCGACCGCGCGCCTCGTCTCACGCAGCGCCACCCTGCTCACCGGCAGTCACAGCCGGGTGGACGGCTTCAACGCGCTGACGGTGCCGTTCAACGCAATCTCTCCGGTGAATTTGTGGGCGCTCCACGCACAGGCCTATTTCACCAAGTATGGCGCCACCTCGGAGCAGCTCGGCGCGGTCGCGGTGAACGGGCGCAAGATGGCTGCGCTCAATCCCAACGCGATCTACAAGAAACCGATCACGATCGACGACTACATGGCATCGCGCGAGATTTCGTCCCCGCTCCGGCTGTTCGACTGCGACGCCCATGTCGATGGCGCCACCGCGTTCATCATCTCGCACAAGGACGCCGCTGCGGACTTGCGCAACCCCCCGATCCACATCGAGGCGCTCGGCGTGTCGCAAGGCGGAGTCGGCGAAGGTCATTTCCCCGGCGACTTCACCTCTATCCCGGCCACCAAGGCCGGTGACATGATGTGGGCGCATACCGATCTGACGCCGAAAGACGTCGACTGCGCCCAGATCTATGACGGCTTTTCTATCCTCACTCTGCTGTGGCTTGAAGCAACCCGCCTGTGCGGCGTCGGGGAGGCGGCGGCGTTCGTTGAAGGCGGAACCCGCATCGGTCTTGGCGGCGACCTGCCGATGAACACCAGTGGCGGTCAGCTCTCGGCCGGCCGTCTCCACGGCTATGGCCACAGCTACGAAGCCTGCCTTCAGTTGTGGGGGCGCGGCGGCGAACGGCAGGTTCGGGATGCCCGTACCTGCGTGATCGCCAACGGGGGCTACGGCTACGGCGCAATGCTGCTCAGGCGCGACTGAACGAGAGCGTGAGCGAGTCGCCATCTTGACTTTCTAGTTCCATAATGCGATTATACGTTCGCTATTTCGAATTATCTAAAAAAGGCAGAGGAGACGGGAAATGAGCGAAGCAGATCCGAAATTCGGCAGTGCCCTCAAGGAAGACTGGACCCTCGGCCCGATCTTCGACGCCGATGCCCACATCGACCCGCCCTACGACATGTGGAAGGACTACCTTCCCAACGCCCAGAAGCACAAGGCGCCCGTGATCGAGCATGGCGACGATTGCGATTACATCATTTTCGAAGGCAATCGCCGCCCGGTGATGATGATCAACAACCAAGCCGGTCGCGATGGCAAGAACTTCAAGATGGTCGGCAAGCTGTCCGACCAGCGCAACACTTACGATCCGCAGAAACGCCTTGCCGACATGGACCTTGACGGTATCGATCAGGCGATCCTGTTTGGCGGCGGTCCGCTGGGCAGCTTCGACAACGATCTGTATCTCGCCAGCTTCGAGGCGTTCAGCACCTGGGTGATGGACTGGGCGTCGAACGCGCCGCACCGCCTGTTCCCGGTCGGCCACGCGCCGATGCGCGACATCGACGAGACCATCGAGCATGTGCACCGTCTCGCCAAGATGGGCTTCAAGATGCTCCAGCTGCCGGCCTTTCCGCAGAACCCCGATGCCTGGAAAACTTCGTCCGAAATCAAGAACATGAAATCGGGCCAGGTCTCAGCGCAGACAGGCGACCCCAAGGGCGCGCTGCAGTATTACCAGCCGGAGTTCGACCGGCTCTGGAAGGTGCTTAGCGACTACGGAATGGTCATCACCTTCCACCTCGGCGGACGCGTGCCGCGTTTTGGCGAAAAGCAGCACTTCCTGCCCGACATGCCGATGTCGAAGCTGGCGATGGCCGAGCCGATCGGTATCTTCGTCTTCAACGGCATCTTCGACCGTTTCCCCGACTTGCGCATCGGCAGCATGGAATCGGGCGTGGGCTGGTTCGCCTGGTACGCCGAATACTGCGACCGCACCTGGGAAAAGCAGCGCTATTGGATGGACAGCCCGATCGACAAGCTGCCCAGCTACTACATGGACCAGAACGTCTGGGGCTCGTTCATTCAGGACCGCGCCGGCATTCTCGCCCGCGAGCTGCCCGGCGGCAAGAATATCATGTGGTCGTCCGACTACCCGCACTCGGAGACGACCTTCCCGCGCTCCCACGAAATCATCCGGCGCGATTTCGCAGGCGTGCCCGATGCGGATATCCAGGACATCATCTGCAACAACGCCAAGCGGCTGCTGCGTCTCGATTGAGGCGCACCGACCGACTGCAGGATAAACGGGTTCGGGAGAAACGAGTGGCGACGATAGCAGAGGGCGCAGGGTCTGCGCCGGTGGGCCGCACGGCCATTACCGGTGCAGCATGGTTCGCCCTCGCTATCCTCGCGGCGGCGAATGTCCTGAACTACCTCGACCGTCAGATCGTCTCGATCCTGGCGCAGTCGATCAAGGCCGACCTCAAGCTGGACGATGCCGAGCTGGGATTCCTGCTCGGCACCGCCTTTGCCGTGTTCTACTCGGTCGTCGGCATCGCGATGGGCCGGATTTCGGATTTCCTGCCGCGCAAGAAGGTCATGGCGGTCGGCGTTGCGCTATGGTCGATCATGACGATGCTCGGAGGGGCGGCGAGCGGTTTTACGATGCTCGGCGTCGCGCGCATCGGCGTCGGTGTCGGCGAGGCTGTCGCAAACCCTTGCGGGCATTCGCTGGTTGCCGACATCTTCCCGCCACGAAACCGCGCGCTGGCGCTCAGCGTGCTGCTGACCGGCGTGTTCATCGGCACGGCCGGCGCGATGGTACTCGGCGGCTGGTTTCTCCAGCACTGGAGCACGTCCTGCGCCGGGTCGTTCCTCGCATTCGCCTGCCACCTGCCCGCCTGGAAGGCGGCGCTCTATGCGGTCGGCCTGCCGGGGTTGCCGCTGGCTTTGCTGCTGCTGTTTATCCGCGAGCCCAAACGGGCGACGCGAGCGCCATCGGGTAGCCTTGCCTTCATACTCGGCGAATTTGCCGCAGCGCTGCCGCCGTTTACCCTGATCGTCGTCTGGCGCCTGCGCGGCATGGCGGGATTGCTGCGGAACCTGATGTTCGGCGGCGCGATCATCGCGATCGCGATCATGCTGGTCCTGCTGACCGGGGACCGCGCCCAGTGGGCGGCGTTCGGGCTCGGCGCTTATGCGGTGATCACCTGGGGACAGGTCCAGAGCTATCGCGACCGACCACTGTTCAGCCTGACCTTCGGCGATCCGACATTCGTGATGAGCGTCGCCGCCACCGCGCTGATCGGCTGCATCGGCGGCACCATCGGGGTCTGGGCCGCGCCTTATGCAATGCGCACGTTTGCCCTCACCACGACCCAGCTCGGGGCATCGCTGGGCCTTGTCAACATCACCGGCGCGCTCGCTGGCGTGGTTCTCGGCGGCTGGCTGACCGACATCTGGAAGGCCCGCGATCTGCGCGCGCCGGTCGGCATGGGGGCTATCGCAGTGGTCGGGATCGTTCCCAGCATCGTCGTGATGCTGGGAACCCAATCGCCGACGATATTCTTTGCGGCATCGGGCACGCTCAGCCTGTTTGCCGCGCTCTGGAGCGGCGCGACTGCGGCGATGGTGCAGGATCTGGTGCTGCCGCGCATGCGCGGGTCTGCCGCCGCTTCCTACTCGCTGATCGCCATCGTGATCTCGTCGGGCACCGGGCCTTACTGGGCCGGCAAGGTTTCGGCCGTCACCGGCTCGCTCAACGGCGGGCTGCTGAGCGTGTTGCTGCTCGCACCGATCGCGCTGCTGCTGCTGTGGCTGACGTCCCGGCGGCTCCCGTTCGAAACCCCCGCAGCCCGCCTCGCCCGCGCGGTGGCCGCCGGTGAACCGCTCACAGAAAGCTGAACCCATGTCCGACGTCCTGCTGGCCGACGATCCGCTGTACGAACAACTCTACGACGTGCGGCGCGAAGCCGAGGACATCGGCAACGCGGTCGATGTCGGCGCGATCATGCCTCAGGTCCACAAGTTGCGCGCCGAGGCGCCGGTGCACAAGGGACGGCTGCGCGAATTGCTGGGCCTGCCGCATCATGACCGCCATGTACTGGCGGCCGGGCGCCAGCACTATACCGTGCTGACCTACGAGGCCTGCGAGGCCGCATTCCGCGATCCGCAGACGTTCTCCAACACCGTGCAGGGCCATCCCAACCCGGCGAACGAGAACACGATGGGCATCCTCGAGATGGACCCGCCGATGCACCGGGCCTTCCGCCGCACCATCCAGCCCAAGTTCCTGATGCCCGAGGCGATGGGCTGGTGGCGTAGCCGCACGATCGACGGGATCGTCGACAAGCTGATCGACCGCATGGCCGGCGGAGACCGCGCCGAGCTCAATCTCGATTTCTGCGCGCGCATCCCGGTTTACACGATCACCACCGCGATCGGTCTCGACGGCGACGAGGCGCTTACCTTCCGCCACGCCTATCTCAACAGCACCTCGCAGAGCCGCAAGACGACGATGGAAGACCGCATCCGCAATGCGAAGATCGTCGAGGACACGTTGCTCGGCCTGATCGCCGCGCGGAGGGCCGAGCCGCAGGACGATCTGATCAGCTTCCTGCTCAAGATGAAGCTGATGATGCCCGGTGTCGAACCGCGAGCGCTGACCGACCGCGAGATCATGACTCACGCCAAACTGGTGATGGTCGCGGGCGGCGGCACCTCGTGGCGGCAGATGGGCATCACCCTGTTCGCTCTCCTCACCCACCGCGACCAGTTCGAGGCGGTCAAGGAAGACCGCGCGCTGATCGGCGACGCGATCGAGGAAGGCCTGCGCTGGTACCCGACCGCCCCGTACTTCTACCGCATGGTCATGAACGACACCGAATTCTACGGTCACCAGATCGCCGCGGGATCGGTGCTGGAACTCGGCCTCGGCCCGTCAAACCGCGATCCCTCGCGGTGGGAGCGGCCCGACGAATTCGATATTCACCGGGACAAGCTGACCAACATGGCCTTCGGCCTGGGCACCCATCGCTGCCTCGGCATGAACGTCGCGCGGGTGGAGATCGAGACCGGCATCAACGCGCTGCTCGATACATTCCCCAACCTGCGTCTCGATCCCGACGCGCCCGAGCCGTTCATCACCGGCGGTCTCGAACAACAGGGCGTTTCGGGACTGCCAGTGCTTCTCAGGTAGCGCGGTTACGCGCCAGAAGGGCGCGCGCTGCAATGACGGACGGCTCCAGCCGTTCGCGCGCGCTGGCCCCTGACAAGGCGCGTTCGCGCATAGGTATTTCAAGGCTCACGGGCGTACCTGCGGGCAAAGCGTCGAGGAACCCGGCGAGCGGCATCTCGCCATCGCCAGGCGCGAGCCGTTCGTACATTGCCTCTTCCATATAAGTCTCGAACCGCGCCTGCCACGGCGCATCGCAAAGTTGGGCATAGCCGACGAGTTCGGGCGGCAACGTCTTCAGATCGGCGACGGTGTTGCCGAGCCGGAAGAAGTGCATCGCGTCGATCAAGAGCGACAGATTCGGCAGGCCGACTCCCCGGCACACCGCCAGCGCCGGCTCGACCTGCCCGATCGGCCCGAGCGAACCCATCTCGATACCCATCAGCAGACCCCGCTCGCCCGCCAGTTCGGCGAGGATCGCGAAGCCCTCGATGGTGCGCCCGATGTCCTTGTCGAGGCTCACCGCGTTGATCCGGCCGCCGTACAGTTCGGCGACAAGATCGAGATCGCCGGCAAAAGCACGCGGATCGTGGCCCGGCACAACGGCAAAGCCCTCGACGATGCCTATTCCGACCCCGGTATCGGCAAGTGCCGCGCGGGTCTCCCGGCGCAGGGCACCATCGTCACGCAGCGACCACTGCGGATAGCCGTGTGGATTGAAATCGCCGCTCGGCGCCAGCCCGATGCCCACGAAGTCGCAGCCGAGATCGGCGGCGAGCGCGATGAACTCCACCGGCGGCATACCGAAGACGCCGAGGCGCTCGATACCGAGCGGATTCACTGCCCCCTCACGCCGCTCAGGCGACCTTGAGCCGCTTCGCCATGAATTCCGCGTCGATCATGGTTGTCCCGCGCAAGTTGTCCATGCGCACCCCGCTGCAGCTCATCTTGATCTGGGTGAAGTCCTCGTACCATTCGAGGTCGGCGGCGGACTTGCCGCAAACTTCCTGCCACAGCGCAATGGTTTCCTCGCGGGAACCCATCCCTTCGAGCCAGGCACCCATCTGCGTATTCTTGCCGTGCATGGTCTCGGACAGCGTCGTGAACCAGGCGAGATCCTGCAGTGCGCCGCCCAGCGACGGCTGCTCCCAGTCCATCACCGCGACGACGTCGAAGTTCTCGTCGAACATCATGTTGCCGATGCGCGCATCGCCCCATACCATGCCCTCGGGCTGATTATCCGGCATCTGCGAACCGAGCCGGTCCATCGCGGCACGGAGCACCCGCGAGCGCGGATCGTGGTCAAGCCACTCGACGAAGCGCGTGTACTTGTCCCATTCCTGCGCCAGACCATCGCGCGCATGGGCCGGCCCTTCGAGGAAGCGGACTTCGCTCAGCGGCACCAGTTGGACCGCCGCGAGCTGGCGCACCGCGCCTTCCCACAAGTGGCGGCGTTGTGCCGGGGTCGCGTCTGCCAGCCAGCCGCTCTTGGCGTAAGGCGGGATGCTGACGGGTACCTTGCCTTGCTTCTTTTCCATCACGAAGAACGGCTTGCCGAGGATGTCGGGATCTTCCTCGAACCACAGCGGCCTGGCGACCGGGACATAGCCGCCGTCGCTCATGACTTTCATCACCCGGTACTGTTCCTCGAACAGGTTGTCGGGAAACACGGTGAAGTTGCCCGGCTTGATTCGCACGACGCAGCCCTGCGAGCGTGCCGCACCGCCTTCGGTCCAATGCGCATCGAACAGGATCGTCTCGTGCGACTGACCGGCACCGCGCGGGTAAGAGAGATTGTCGATGGCGAGATTGCTCGCGCCGGGAAGCTGGCGTTCGACCCACCCGGAAAGATCCCGGGCCAGGTCGTCAAGATCCCGGGTTTCCGGCGCAACGATGACATCGGACAAGATCACGTCTCCCATTCAGGTCCATATGGTTCGGACATATATTCGTTATTTCGAATTTTTGTTCGCGATAAGACTACGCTGACGGAGCGTTACCGTCAAGGCCTCGCACCATTCGTCGCGCGCGCGATTGTTCAGGCGGCGTCGGCCATTTCCGCGATGCGGCCGGTGACGAACGTCGAAATGCGCTCGCAAGCCTGGCGCAGACGATTGCCGGCCCGCTCGATTTCTGCCCCGCTGCACGTTCCGAAGAAACCGGCCATGCCGAGCGCGAACGATACACCGCCCCTATCATCACGGATCGGCGCGAAAATCGCCGCGATCCGATAAGCCTCGGCCGGATCGATCGCTGCAAGCGCTTCGACCGGAATGTCATAAGCGTCGTTGGTCAGAACCATTTCGCTGTCGCCTTCGCGGCTGCCGAAACCGGGCCGGAAAACGATCGCGGAATAGCCATGCTCGGCCATGAAATCGAGGGTGCTTTCGAAGCGCTCCTTGCGTTCGTCTGCACCGATCTTGCCCGCAACCCATTGCAGGGCATCGCGGCGGGAGCCGGCGTAGAACACCGGGGCCAGCGTCAGCGGCAGCGAATGGCGATTACCGAGCGGGATCGGATAGCCGACATGGCTGACAGACGCGGCGCGGTCGCGCAAATGAACGGTATCGCCCTCAAGAAAATAGGCACCGCAAACCACGTCGAACTCGTCTGCAATGGCGCGCATTTCCGGCTGGGCGACTTGCAGCGGCGAGAAGTGCGCGGAAGCGGTGCGGCCGATTGCCGCGAGCGCGGGTCCGAGAACATAAGTCTTGTCGCTGGTGCGGTAGAGATAGCCAACATCGACCAGTCCGGTGAGCAGGGCATGGCAGGTCGCCCGGCTCAGCCGCAGCGCCCTCACCAGATCGGTCAGGGCAAACGCCTGTCCCGGATGATCTGCTATGAAATTGAGGATGGCGGCGACACGCCGAACACCGGGAGAGGACCGGGACATAAGATTTTCGGCACTACTTTCGCTATTTCGAACAAATTGCCTAAGCTTACGCCCATCGACCGTCAATAGGTTCGATATACCGAACGCGGTGGTTGCCGCTCACCATCAGATTTCTAGTCCCAGCGTAGCGGCAGCGAATCGAACGCGATGATGTTGCCGGAGTGGAACGTCACCGGTTTGTCCGGGTCGAGCCGGAAGCGCGGCAAGCGCGCAAGCACCTGCTGGTAAAGCACCTGCAGTTCGACGCGGGCGAGATGGGCGCCCAGGCAGCGGTGGACCCCTGCCCCGAACGCGAGATGAACCTTGTTCTCGCGGTCGAGGTCGAATTTTTCGGGATTGCTGAATTCGGTAGGGTCGAGGTCGGCACCGGGAATGTAGAGCGCCAGCCATTCGCCCGCCTTGAGATTCCAGCCCGCCAGTTCGGTATCCTTAGCGACCCGGCGCATCGGAATGGTGAAACTGTACCGACGCAGCAGTTCTTCGGCGGCATCGGGAATCCGCTCCGGGTTGGCGCGCAGGAAGTCCTGAAGATCGGGATTTGCCGCAAGGTGCCGGATGCCGAAGCCCATGCCGTTGATCACGGTATCGAGGCCGGCGATGAACAGCAGGACCGCATAGTCCTCCATCAGTTCGAGCGTCATCGGCTCGCCGTTGACCTCGGTCTGCCACAGCAGGCTGATGATATCGTCGCGCAAGTCGTCCTTGCGCGCGACAATCTCGGGCAGCATCGCGTCGGCAACCTTGCGCGACATCGCCGCGGCTTTCATCATGTCGGCGGTGGTGTTGGCGAGGAATTCCTGCACCAGTTCGCGGAACTCGGGCAATCGCTCGATCGGCAGGCCCATCATCCGCAGGAACACCGTGACCGGCAACGGCTCGGCAATGGCGGAGATGAAGTCGCAGTGACCCTGGTCGATCACGCTGTCGATCAGTTCGTCGCAAAGCGTGCGGATCTCCTCCATCCGGTTGATCGCGGCGCGCGGCGAAAACGTCTTTTGCAGCGGGCCGCGGAACACCGCGTGTTCGGGCGGGTCCATCGTGATCGGCGTTGCCTGCGGGATGCGCGGCATTCCGGGCGGCATCATCGCCATCATCGCCGCCATCTGCTCGCGCGGCATCAGGCCGCTTGAGAAGTTTTCCGGATCGCGCGAGGCCTGAAAGATCGCCGCATGGCCGATCGCGATCCAGCGTCCGCCGTTGCGCGGGGTCCAGAACACCGGCGGTGCCTCGCGCAGCAATTCGCGCACCCGCTCGTGCGGATCGGCGAGCAGGCCGGAATCGAACCGCATATCGAAATCGTAGACCGCTTCGGGCGGGACATGCGCCGGAACAGGCACGGCTTCGGTCAGCGGTTCGGCAAGGGTGGCCATGCGGATTCTCCCGTAATGCTCTTTGCCTGTGATATAGACGGGATCATAAATGGCTCAAACAGCGAATATCGCGGCATCGCTGCGGCGATCCCCGCGCCAGCCCTCAGGTCTCTGCGAACGCGAAAGGCTCGGCACTCCGGCGGTTGTCATCCGCCATCACTTCGCGGCCGATCCCCGGGGCCGAGCGCGCCGTGCATCGTGCGCGGTGACACAGGCGGCAGGTCACGCCGATGGGGGTGACATCCGCGCTACGCCCGTCACCCGGATCCGCATAGACAAGCTGGGCGGCAGCGCTTGCGCTGCACACCAGCGCGATGGCGCGATAGACGGGCGGGCTGCCGGCATGACCCCCGCCCGCCCGCACCGTCCGTGCGACGGAAAAAAATCGCTGGCCATCGGGCAGTTCGAGCCATTGGCTGACAATCTCGCCCGGACGCCGGAATGCGGTGTGCACGCTCCACAGCGGGCAACTGCCGCTGCCCTGGGCCGCGATCGGAAAGCCCGATCCGTCAAGCCGCTTGGAGACGTTCCCCGCTTCATCGAGCCGCAGGAACGAAAACCTGACCCGCTCCTCACCGGGCCGGGACAGCGTGGTCAGCCGATGCGCCACTTGCTCGAAGCTCGACCCGAACTGGCGGCTCAGCGCCTCGATGTCATAGCGCCGGATTTCGACCGCGCGGACGAAGCGGTCATAAGGCATCCGCAACGCCGCCGCGCCATAGGCGGCCAGCGCCCGGCGAACGAGGTTGGTGGCGGTCCGACCGCTGAGTGCCTGCGCCCGGACCAGATCGTTGATCTGGCTGCGCATCGCGGTGTGGGCAACGTGCGTCGCGATCTGGAACGCGCGGCCCGCAGCATCGAGCGTCTCGTCGATCAGCAGTTGTTCGTTGTGCCTGTCGTAGCGGCGGATCGATTCCACCAGAACGTCCGGCGGCAGGAAGCGCGTTCTCACCCCGCGCCCGCGCAGCCAGTCTTCCATGCTGCCAGACCGGGTAAATTCGGCAACCAGTTCCTCGGCCCGCCGCTCCAGCGTCGGGAAGTGATTGCCGGACGCCGCCAGAAACCCGCGTACCTCCGCCAGCGGATCGGCGACGGCAGGATTGCCCGCCCCGCCATCGCGCCCGGCCAGCAGATCGTGTTCGCGTCCATAGGCATCGTAGAGCCTGAGGAAGGCTTCGGAAATTCCGGGAAAGCTGGTCGCCAGATCCGCGACTTCGAGAGCCGGCAGATCGATGTCAGCAAAGATCGGATCGCGCAAAACCGCGCCGATCCGTTTGACGTAGTCCTCCTCGTCTCCCGACGCGAGATCGGACACGTCGATCTTGTAACTGCGCGCAAGCCGCAGCAGCATGTCCGCCGTCACAGGCCGCTGGTTGCGCTCCAGCAGCGCGATGTAGCTGGGCGAAATCGACAGATCCTCGGCCATCGATTGCTGGGTGAGCCCGAGTTCGCGGCGGAGCCGGCGCAGGCGCGGGCCGAGGTAAAGGGGGCGTGAAGCGGACATATCCTGACCTTGTCACATCATTACAACTTTACAAGGATTATCTGTAAACCTTTACAGCGTTACTCTGCGGGCGGTTACTTTCGCAGGTGCACACTGGCAGGCGGCTGGAACTGAATGAAGCTGATACCCGGAAGGACTACAGACTGTGACGTACCAGAGCACCATCATCGCCGCCGGCGAAACGATCGCCCCGAATGGCAACTGGACTGGTATCGAAGCAGAATCGGTAGCCCGCATGCGCCTGCAGAACCGTTTCCTCACCGGGCTCGACATCGCGAAGTACACCGCGAAGATCATGCGCGCGGACATGGACGCCTATGATGCCGACCCGGCCAACTACACCCAGTCGCTCGGCTGCTGGCATGGCTTCATCGGGCAGCAGAAGCTGATCTCGATCAAGAAGCACTTCGGCACCACCAAGGGCCGTTACCTCTACCTCTCGGGCTGGATGGTCGCCGCGCTGCGCAGCGAGTTCGGCCCCCTGCCCGACCAGTCGATGCACGAGAAGACCAGCGTGCCCGCACTGATCGCCGAGCTCTACACCTTCCTCAAGCAGGCCGACGCGCGCGAACTCGGCATGATG
>Ga0209023_10006471_pt1 | contig 12335 bp, 10 predicted proteins | sample LakOneMetagenome_FD_187468 | JGI IMG/M metagenome (GOLD analysis project Ga0209023, IMG submission 187468) | Freshwater and sediment microbial communities from Lake Erie, Canada (SPAdes) (version 2) | ecosystem: Environmental > Aquatic > Freshwater > Lentic | place: Lake Erie, Canada... | reverse complement strand
GCGCAAGAGCGCCAATGTCGTGGCCTCGCTGAACTACGCCAAGACCGATGACCTGGCCTTCTTCGCCGACATCTCGGCCGGCTACAGCCGCACCCGCCAGTTCCAGGACGTTCTGAACTGGGAATACCAGGACGCCAACGGCAGCGAAGACGGCATCTTCTACAACCAGTTCACCGGCGCCCTCGATCTGTGGCATCGCAACTTCACGCCCGAGGAAATGGGCGGTCTCAGCAAGGTCTACATCAAGAACGTCTCGCGCACCTTCAGCATCACCCCGGGCGTCAAGGGCGCGCTGGGCGGCGGCTGGGACTACGAGGCCTTCTACAATTTCAGCCAGTACAAGTCGTCGATCAGCTGGCCCAAGGTGGTGACCTCCAAGGCCACGGCCCTGTTCCTGGGCGCGCAGCTGGGCGTCGATGACGACAGCGGCTACCCGATCTTCAACGCCGATCCGGCCCGCCTCTACAGGCCGCTGACGGTCGCTGAGTTCGACTCGATCACCGCCCGCACCACCTACAAGCCGGTGGCGCGCCAGCAGGGCGTGTCGTTCCAGGTCAACAAGGCCGACCTGTTCACGCTTCCGGCCGGTCCGGTGGGCTTCGCCGCCGTCGCCGAACTGGGCAAGCAGTCCTACAAGCTGGGCCTCGATCCCCTGGCCACCCAGAACTATTACTACGGTCTGCGGGACGCTGACGGCGACGGCTCGCGCAAGCGCTGGGGCGCCGGCTACGAGTTCCGCGCGCCGCTGTTCAAGGGCATGGAGCTGAGCACGGCCGGCCGTTACGACGGCTACAAGTACGGCGGCAACACCATCGACAAGTTCACCTACAACGGCGGACTTGAGTGGCGGCCGCTCAAGACCCTGCTGCTGCGCGGCGCCTATGGCACCGGCTTCCGGGCCCCCGATCTGCACTATGTGTTCGCCAAGGAAGGCATCAGCCACCCCTCGGGCACCGACTATTTCCGCTGCCGCAGCGAGGAGCCGGACGAGGATATCGGCGACTGCAGCTATGCCGACGAAGGCCTGGTTAAGGTTCGCCTGGGCAACGCCAAGCTGAAGCCGGAAACCTCCAAGTCGCTGAACTATGGCGCGGTCTGGTCGCCGATCCGCAACTTCGACATCTCGGTCGACTATTTCCGCGTGCAGCTCGACAACGCCGTGCTCGACATGAGCCTGGACAGCGTGCTGCGCCAGGAAGCCGACTGCCGCCTGGGCAAGACCAGCGCCGGAACGGCCGTCAGCGCGTCATCGCCGACCTGCGTCGACGCCCTGGCCCGCGTGGCCCGCAACCCGCTGACCGCGGCGATCAATCCCGGCGCCATCGCGACCGTGACGATCAATCCGATCAACGTCGCCACCGAAAAGACCAGCGGCGTCGACGTGGCCGCCCACTATCGCTGGCCCACCGAAAGCTTCGGGACGTTCAACTTCGGCCTGACCCACACCTGGGTGCACAAGCACACCAGCCGCCAGTATCCGGGCGACCCGATCGAGAACCAGCTGGCCTATGACAGCGGTTACGACATCCCGCGCTCCAAGAGCACCGGCTCGATCAACTGGACCCTGGATCGCCTGACCCTGGGCGTGCACGGCCAGCGCCTGGATCGTCTGCCCAACTACGCCGAGGATGGCTGGATCAAGGAGAGCTATCTCTACAACGCCACCGTCCAGTACGACCTGAACGACACCACCCGGATCAGCCTGGCGGTCGACAACCTGCTGGACAAGGGCCCCCAGCGCGACCCGACCTATTCGGGCTATCCCTACTATGACACCTCGTGGTTCGACTCGACCGGGCGCAGCTACTACCTGCAGCTGACCCACAAGTTCGGCGGGGCGGGCGGGCTGTAGGGCCTCCCGGCGATGAAGGCGGCCGCCTCGCGGCCGCCTTTTCGCGAAGGTTCAGGGCGCGGGTGGTCTGGCGGCCAGGACCCGCGCCCACGCCGCTTCCGCCGTATCGGCGAAGGCGAAGAGATCCAGATCCGCCGCGTCGATCATGCCGTGCTCGACCAGCGCGTCGAAGGCGATCACCGAGCGCCAGTAGGCCTCGTCGACCAGCACGATCGGGATGGGCGGGCACTTGCGCGTCTGGCGCAGGGTCAGCAGTTCGAACAGCTCATCGAACGTGCCAAACCCGCCCGGAAAGACCACCAGGGCGTTGGCGCGCATGGCCAGGTGCATCTTGCGCATGGCGAAATAGTGAAACCGGAAGGTCAGCTCGGGCGTCGAGTAGGGGTTGGGTCGCTGCTCGCGCGGCAGGGTGATGTTGAAGCCGATCGAAGGCGCGCCCACGTCGAAGGCGCCGCGATTGGCGGCCTCCATCAGGCCAGGACCGCCGCCTGTGGCGATGACATTGTCGCGAGGCTGGCCTTCCACGTGCGTGGCCAGGCCCTGTTCGGAGACGATGCGTCCAAAGCGCCGCGCCAGGGCGTACCATTCGCCGCGCCGGCCCGGGGAATCCTCCCGCACCCGTGCGCTGCCAAAGACAACGATGGTCGAGCGCACGCCCCACGCGCGAAGGGCTTCGTCGGCCTTGGCGAATTCCAGCAGGAACCGGACGCTGCGCATGGAGTCGCCCAGCAGGAAGTCCTGATCGAGAGCCGCCAGACGATAGGATGCGGAGGCTTCCTGCGGGCCGCTGTCCGGCGCGGGCGCGCCTGTGATCCCGACCGGAGACTTGACCGGCATCGGCGCTAGGTCGCCGGTGCGAACAGGTCATCCAGACCGACGCGCACCCGTTGCAGGACGTCGGAGCGAGACTCCTCGGTGATGTTCGAGACGATCGAGCCGAAATGCTTGTGGTCCAGAACCCGCAGGCCGCAGACGCCCGACAGATGCAGGTCGAACACCGTCATCAGGGCTTTCAGGGCGCCGGTGTCGTTGACCCAGTCCTCGGGCGCGCCCGAGGTTGAAAAGCTGAGCAGGGTCTTGTCGTCGAGCAGCGATTCCGTGCCGCCCAGACCCGGCGCATAGCCAAAGCCCATGCTGAACACCCGGTCGACATAGCCCTTCAGAATGGCGGGCGGAGCGTTGAACCAGAACGGATAGACGAAGATGAAGCTGTCGACATCGGCGACCAGCGCGCGCTCGGCCACGATGTCGGCGGCGGGATGGGCGCCCGACGCCGAAGGCAGTTCCGAGGCCTTGAGGCGCGGGTCGAAGTCGAGGGCGTAGAGGTCGCGCAGCAGCACGGTGTGGCCGGTCGCGCGCAGATGCTCGACGCAGGTTCGGGCGATCGTGGCGCAGAAGCTGTCGGGCTTGGGGTGGGCGAGAATGACGGCGTGTTTCATCGGGTCGGCTCCCAGACAGCAACAGGTTGCCTCGGAACACTAGCCGTCGGTTGGCCCGTCGAATTGATCCAGATCACGGAACGGACCGCGGTCCGGCCGATCCTGTCGGCTCCAGCAGGCCTCGCCGGTTCGCGTCGCGTCCGATCTGGCCCATCCTCGCGAGAGCTCATCATGACCCCGATCCTGTCGTTTCATGGCGCCGCCGGCTGCGTGACCGGCTCGTGCGCCCGCCTGCAGACCGATGGGGGCACGGTGCTGGTCGACTGCGGCATGTTCCAGGGTTCAAAGACCCTCAAGGCCCTGAACTATGGCGACTTTCCCTTCGACCCCACGGGGATCGACGCCGTCCTGCTGACCCACGCCCATGTCGACCATTGCGGCCTGCTGCCCAAGCTGATGCTCGCCGGTTTCGAGGGGCCGATCTATGCGACGGCGGCGACGCGCGATCTGTGCGCGGTAATGCTGGCCGACGCGGGCGGGATTCAGGAGGCGGAGGTGGCCGCGCTCAACCGGCGCAACCAGAGACGGGGTCTGGCCCCGGTCGAACCCATCTATACCGAAGCTGACGCTGCCCGTGTGATGAAGCAGTTTCGGAAGGTCAGGCTGGGTGAGTCGGTAGAGGTCGCCTCCGGAATCTCGGCGGTCTACTGGGAGGCGGGTCACATCCTGGGCTCGGCCTCCATCGAGGTCGAGATCGGTCCGGCCGACGCCCGCAAGCGTCTGCTGTTCTCAGGCGATCTTGGCTCTGGCGGCAGCGACTTCGTCGCCGATCCGCAAGGCCCCAAGGGGGTCGACCACCTGATACTCGAATCCACCTATGGCGACCGAGAGCGCACCGTCGCCAGTGGCGTGGCCCGGCGCGCGGCCCTGGCCGAGGAGCTCAAGGCGGCGCACGCCGCCGGCGGTCCGCTGCTGATCCCCGCCTTCGCCCTGCAACGCAGCCAGGAGCTGCTGGTCGATCTGCTGCAGTTGATGGAGGACGGCGACGCACCGCGCGGCGATATCTTCCTGGACTCGCCCCTGGCCATCGAGGCCTCCAAGGTGTTCCTGGATCGCGGCTGGAATCCCGCCCTGCAGCGAAACCCTTTCGAGCCGGTCCGTCCTTCCGAACATCTGCGCTTCCTGGACAAGCCCTGGGACAGCGATGGCCTGGAGCGGCTCTCCGGCTGGCATGTGATCCTGGCCGCCAGCGGCATGTGCGATGCGGGTCGGGTGCGAAAGCACCTTAAACGATTGCTGTGGCGCAAGGAGGCGACGGTGTTGCTGTGCGGGTTCCAGGCGGCCGGCACGCTGGGCCGGCTGCTCGCCGACGGCGCCGAACGCGTCAGCATCCAGGGCGACGAGGTGCGGGTTCGGGCGCGGGTGCGCAAGCTCGACGCCTATTCAGCCCATGCCGACGCCGCCGGCCTCACGCGCTGGGCGCTTGATAGGGCGCCGGTCGCCGGTTCCATCCTGCTGGCTCATGGCGAGCCGGACGCCACCGCCGGTTTGCGGGATCGGCTGACCCTCGCCGGCTTCGATCCGGCCGCGATCCTGATCCCCGACCTGGACGACGCCTACGACCTCGGCGCCGGGCCGGCCGTCCCGCGCCAGTCGTCGCCCGTCCGGTTGCCGCCCCATGCCGCCTCAAAGCTCGACTGGCACAACAAGCGGGTCGCCTTTCAGATGGCGCTCAACGCCGCCCTCGGCGGGGCAGAGAGCGACGCGGCGCGCGAAGCGCTGCTGCGCCGCCTCAGCGCGGTGGTCGAAGGTCGTCCAGACGGGCCTGAAAACGCCGCCCCGTCGCGAGAACTTGATTCAACGCAAGGCTCGTCGCCGCCAGCGGGGGTGTTCTAGCGGCGTCACCCGCCCCTCGTTTTCAGAAGGCAAGACAATGGCAGCCCGTAGGATCAGGACGATCGCCCGCGACGGTCGCGACGCGTTCCAGAACGTCACCGACCACCTCAAGACCATGGTCGACCATCTGGGTCAGGACGCCGGCGATGCGGCCTCGGTAAGCGCCGTGGCCCTGGGTCACGCCGCCATAGAACTGGTTGGCGATGTCCAGACCAAGCTGGATCGTCTTGAGAAAGCGGCGAAGAGAGAGGTCCGGCGCCATCCGGCCGAAGCCTTGGCCGCGACCGCCGCGAGCTCGGCGCTTGTCGCCGCCATCGCCGCAGGCCTGATCACCTACACCCTCGTTCGGCGGGGCCAGGACGACTGACGCCCTGGAATAAGGCGCCTAGGCGGCGACGGGCTCGAGGCGCCAGTCCTGGCGGACGGCGAACAGCTGGATACGGCCGGGGGGTGACCCGTAGTCGATCAGCGACACCCACATCGGCGTGAAGCGCAGCAGGACCACGCCGCGGCCGGCGGGGTGGGGCTCGAAGCGGGCGAATTCGGGTGTTCCCCAGATTCGGCGATTGAGCGCATCGACCCACTGCGGGTTGTCGATGACGCTGGCCTTGCCGGCCAGGGACAAACCCTGCGGCGGGCCCCGATCGTCGTCGCCGATCGCGATCGAGATGCGAGGATCGGCGACGATATTGACGTGTTTCTGGCTGTCCTGCGCGACCAGGAAGAAGAGCTCCAGTCCGTCGGCCAGATAGTTCACCAGCGTGGCCTGCGGCCAGCCGTCGGGCCGGAGGGTGGCCACGCTCATCAGATGGTGACGGGCCAGGATCGCGCTGACCCTGGCTTCAGGCGGCGCTCCGGGTGCAAGCGGCTCGGCGAGCACACGGGTTGGGTCTTCGGCCATGCTGTCCTCCGGTGGACGTCTTGCGACGTTCCGCTCAGGCCGCGACGAGATCGGCCATGCGAACCGGCGCGGCCACCCGAAACCGGCGACAGCCCTCCAGGGCCACCAGCCCGTCAGCCTGCAGTTGGGTGACCATGCGCGACACGGTCTCGATGGTCAGGCCCAGATGATCGGCGATGTCCTGCCGGCTCATCGCCAGCTCGTTCCACGCCGCGCCCTGGCGCTTGGCCACGTCGGACAGGAAGCCCGCGACCCGCTCATAGGCGCTCTTGCGCGCCAGCAGCATCATGTGGTCCTGGGCCCGGCCCAGTTCCTGACCTGTGGCCCGCCAGATCAGACGCTCCAGACGTTCGCCGGCCTCGCCGTAGTGCTTCAGCGCCGAGCGCTTGGCCACCAGGATTCGGCTGTCGCACAGGGCCTCGGCCGAGGCGCGGTGGGTGAGACCCGCCTCCAGACCGAAAAGGTCGCCAGGATAGTAGAAGCCCGCGATCTGACGGCGTCCGTCGCCCAGCAGGCGAGAGGCGCGAACCGCCCCGCGCTGGACCTGGTAGACCATGTCGGTCTCATCATCCTGGGCGTAGATTTCCTCGCCGCCGGAGAAGGTCATCGCGACACCGACCGCAGAGAAGACCTCGTCGGACGAGATCGCCTGGGCGTGGGGCGCGGCGGCTTCAGCGCGGTCTCGCAAGTATGCTGGCATGGACATCGCACGTCTCCCTGAGCAGTGGATTTCAGGGATAGGTGAACGGCGGAGCGTCTCACATTGGGATGTTTACGTAGGCGAGATCGGTCCGCCGCCTGGATGGCCTATTCAACCGTCGCGGGAGGCAGGACCAGGCGCAAGGCCGGGCTTGAATCCTGGCTGATGACGATCCGCGCATCCAGCGCCATGACGCCGTCGGCGTCCACGCGCAGGGGGTTGATGTCCAACTCGACGACGTCGGGAAAATCCACCGCGATCGCCGAAAGCGCCTCCAGCGTAGCGACAACGCCTTCGATGTCGGCCCTGGGTTCGTCGCGATAGCCGGCCAGCAGGCGCGATATCCGGGTCCTGGCGATCATGGCCCGCGCGCGATCACCGTCGAGGGGCGGCAGGCCAAGGGCGTGATCCTTCAGGACCTCGACCCCCTTGCCGCCGGCTCCGACCATCACGACCGGACCGAAGGTTGCGTCCAGGGCCAGGCCGACGATCAGTTCGTGAGCGCGGCCAGCCGGGATCATGGTCTGCACCGCGAAGCCGGTTATCTCGGCGTCGGGCAGGGTCGCGGCGACGCGGGCCGCCATGGCCTCGGCGGCGGCGCTGGCCGCTGCCGCGTCCGCCAGGTTCAGAGCCACGCCGCCGACATCGGATTTGTGGGAGATCTGCGGCGAGACGATCTTGACCGCGTAGGGCGGCGCCAGCTGCGCGCAGGCCGTGGCGACATCCCCGGCGGTCGCAGCGAGTCGCGTCGGCACGGTCGTCACGCCGTAGGCGCCCAGCAGATCCTTGGCCTCGATCTCGTTGAGCAGGGTGCGTCCCTGCGATCGTGCGGCCTGGATCAGCGCCGCGGCGGCGGCGCGGTCGTCGGCGCGCGGAGCGGAGCGGGCCGGCGCAGCGGTCAAACTGGCCTTGGCGCGGCGGGCGGCGAGGAGGTGGCCAAAGGCCCGCGCGGCCGCGTCGGGGGCGCCGAACATCGGAATGCCGGCCGCGCTGAGGATCGGCCCGGCGACGTCCTGGTTGGCGTCGCCCAGCCAGCAGGCGATGACCGGCTTGAGCATCCCGCGCCCGCGAGCGGCGACCACGCTGGCGGCGACGCCCTGGGCGATCTCGCGGGGCTCCGTCAGGGCGGTGGGGCAATTCATGACCAGCACCGCATCGACCCCCTCGTCGGCAAGCACCGCGTCCAGAGCGAGGCGATAGCGCTCGACCGGCGCGTCGCCGATCAGGTCCACCGGATTGCTGTGCGACCATACGGCGGGGAGGACGGCGTTCAGGCGCTCCAGGGTCTGCGGAGCCAGCTCGGCCAGTACGCCGTCGCCGATCGTCATGGCGTCCAGCGCCAGAATCCCGGCGCCGCCGCCGTTGGTGACGATGGCCAGTCGATCGCCGGCCAGACCCTGTCCGACGCGCAGCACGGCGGCGGCGTCGAAGAGGTCGGTCAGGCTCTCGACCTGGACGATGCCGGCCCGCTCGAAGGCGCAGACATGCACGTCGTAGGCGCCGGCCAGGGCGCCGGTGTGGGATCGGACGGCCTTGCCGCTGGCGGCGTTTCGCCCGGCCTTCAGGGCGATCACCGGCTTGATCCGGGCGGCGGCCTGGGCCGAGGCCATGAACTTGGCCGCGTTGGTGACGCCCTCGATATAGAGCAGGATGGCGTCGGTATGGGGATCGGCCGCGAACAGATCGATCAGGTCGGCGAGATCGACCTCGGCCATGTCGCCGACCGAGACGATTCCCGAAAAGCCCAGCTGCCGTGTGGTGGCCCAGTCGATCAGGCCGCCGATCAGGGCGCCGCTCTGGGAGATCAGGGCCAGACCGCCGGGACGCGGCGCGCCGCGCGCGAACGAGGCGTTGAGGCCGACGTGGGGCGCCAGCAGACCCAGGCCATTGGGTCCGACGATGCGCAGACCGAAGGGTCTGGCGGCGTCCAGCATCGCCTGCCGCAGCCCGTTGGTGTCGGTGAGGCCCGCCGACAGGATCACGGCGACCTTGACGCCGGCCGCGCCCAGTTCGGCGAGCACCGGGGGAACGGCGGCGGCCGGGACGATCACCACGGCGAGATCGGGCGGCTGCGGCAGGTCGGCGATGCTGGCTGACCAGGTCGTTCCCGCCACGGACAGCCGGCGCGGATTGACCAGATGGATGGGGCCGGCAAAGCCGCCGGACAGCAGGTTTTCGACCACGACCTGGCCCACCGAGCCGGGATGGTCGGAGCCGCCGATCACCGCCACCGAGGTCGGAGAGAGCAGAGTGGCGAGATTGTGCAGCGACATGGGGACCTCGAGCGTGCGGGCCCATCCGTGCTGGACCATCGCGGGGAAGGAGCCGCAGCGGGTGCGGCCGCGCAATCCGTAAAGTCCCGCATTTCGCCTGGGCCCATTTCGCCGAACCGGTTTGTATCCGGCGATGCCAGCAGGCATGATCCGCTGCGGTTCTGGCCCTGTGGAGGCTGATCGCCTCGGCCACGGGAAAAGGTGAAGAGCGTATGGCGTCCGGTTCGGCCCTGCAGCAGGACCAGATGAAGGGATACGGCGTGGCCTTGGCGGCCTTTGCCCTGGCGGTCGCGATTCGCTGGCTCCTGGAACCCTGGCTGGGAGACCATGCCGCCTATCTGCTTTTCACCGCGCCCATCGTGGTCGCCGCCGCGTTTGGCGGTGTCGGCGCCGGCCTTGGGGCCACGATCCTGGGCCTGATCGCCGGCTTCGCCTTCAGCGGTCGCGATCACCGCGCCGCCCTGGCGGCGACGGAGGGTTTGACCTTTCTGCTGGCGGCGACGGGAATAACGCTGGTGGGCGCGGAGGTGGGTCGCCTGCGTCGGCATTCGGCGACCAGCGAAGGCAGCGCGGCGACTCGCGCGCGGAAGGCTGAAGACGTCGACAACGAGCTCAATCTGCTGATCGACGGTGCGACCGAATACGCCATCTACATGCTCGATCCCGAGGGGCGGGTGCTGATCTGGAACGCCGGCGGGCAAAGGCTGATGGGCTGGAGCGAGGCCGAGGTCATGGGCCAGCACGTCGCCACCTTCTATCCGCAGGACGCCCGGCAGGCGGGCAAGCCGCAGGCCGACCTCGCCAGGGTCCAGGTCGAGGGCAAGATCGAGGAGGACGCCTGGTTCCTGCGCAAGGACGGTTCGGAGTTCCTGGCTCACGTCTCCATCACCGCCCTGCATGACCACGCCGGCGTCCTGAGAGGCTTTGGCAAGGTGCTGCGCGACGTCACCGACCAGCGCGCCAGCGAGCGAGCGCTGGACGCCAGCGCCGAGCATCTTCGGTCGATCCTGTCCACCGTCCCCGACGCCATGGTGGTCATCGACGAGCGGGGCAAGATCCTGTCGTTCAGCGCCGCCGCCGAGCGGCTGTTCGGCTTTCAGGAAGTTGAGGTTCTGGGCGAGAACGTCCGCTGCCTCATGCCCTCGCCGGACCGCGAGCGTCACGACGGCTATATCGAACGCTACCTGACCACCGGCGAGCGTAAGGTGATCGGCGTGGGACGCGTCGTCGTCGGCCTGCGCAAGGATGGCACGACCTTTCCGATGGAACTGTCGGTCGGCGAGGCCACGGGCCATGGCCCCAGGGTCTTCACCGGTTTTGTCCGTGACCTGACCGATCGCCAGCGCACCCAGGCTCGCCTCGAAGAGCTCCAGGCCGAGCTGATCCACATCGCCCGGGTCAGTGGCATGGGGACCATGGCCTCGACCCTGGCTCACGAGCTCAATCAGCCGATCACCGCGGTGGCCAACTATGTCGAAGCCGTGCGCGATCTTCTGGCTAGGCCCGATCCCGACGATCTGCCGATGATCCGCGAGGCGCTGGGTGACGCGGCCGGGGAAGCGATCCGCGCGGGCAATATCGTCCGGCGTCTCCGCGATTTCGTCGCCCGGGGCGAGGTGGAAAAGAGCGTCGAGGATCTGCCGGCCGTCATCCACGAAGCCGCCGCGCTGGGTTTGATGGGCGCCCGGGATCAGGGTCTGGACCCGATCTTCGAGCTGGATGCAGACGCCACGCCGGTGCTGATCGATCGCGTGCAGATCCAGCAGGTCGTGATCAATCTGGCGCGCAACGCCGTCGAGGCCATGAGCGGGGTCGATCAGCCCAGGCTGTGGCTGAGCACCCACGACCAGGGCGACGGCCTGGTGCGGGTCACGATCGCCGACAACGGCCCCGGCGTGGCGCCGGGCATCGCCGGGCAGCTGTTCACCGCCTTCGTCAGCACCAAGACCGAGGGCATGGGACTGGGGTTGTCGATCTGCCGCACGATCGTCGAGGCCAATGGCGGCCGCATCTGGCACGAGCCGCGCCCTGGCGGCGGCTCGCAGTTTCATTTCACGCTGGTCAAGGTCGAGAAGGAAGTCCTGCATGAACACTAGGCGGATGATCCATATCGTCGATGACGAAGAGGCGATCCGTCGCTCGGCCGGGTTCATGCTCAAGACCTCGGGCTATGCGGTGTCGACCTATGCTTCGGGAGACGCTTTTCTGCAGGCGGCCAGGGACGCCGAGCCGGGTTGCGTGCTGCTGGACGTGCGCATGCCCGGCATGGATGGCCTTGAGGTCCAGAAGGCGATGGCCGAGCGGGGCATCGCCATGCCGGTGGTGGTGCTGACCGGGCACGGAGACATCACCGTGGCGGTTCGCGCCATGAAGGGCGGAGCGGTCGACTTCATTGAAAAGCCGTTCGAGAAGGCGGTGTTGCTGACCGCCATCACGGCGGCTTTCGAACGCCTGGACGACGCGGGCGCCCGGGCGGCGCGGGCGGGCGACGCCGCCGTCGCCATCGCGGCCCTGACCAGTCGCGAGCAGGATGTGCTCCGGGGCATGGCCCAGGGTCTGCCCAACAAGACCATCGCTTTCGACCTGGCCATCTCGCCGCGCACCGTCGAGGTCCACCGCGCGAATCTGATGGCCAAACTGCAGGTGAAGAGCCTGTCCGAGGCGCTGCGGATCGCCTTCGCCGCGGGCCTGCAGGAAGGGACCTAAGGAGCTCTACGTAGCGACCGCCCCCATGGTGGTGTGGCATGCCCCGGCGGGTGACCCGTCTTGGTCGCGAAGGCAGGCCGGAAATGACGCAAGCGCTCTCCAACACTCTCGAACACCGCGCGCGGCTGCTGCTGGTTGAAGACGATGTTGGCGTGCGTCGTTCGCTGCAGCTGCTGCTGCACGGCCGCGGCTTCGAGGTGCGCGCGTACGCCTCGGGCCTAGCGCTGCTGGCCGACCCCACCGTGCTCGACGCGGTCTGCCTGGTGGCCGACTATCGCATGCCCGAAATCGACGGCCTGCTGATCCTGACCCGGTTGCGCGAGATGGGTTGGCGGGGTGAGGCGTTGATGATCACCGCTTTCCCGACGAGGCAGCTGATCGATCAGGCCCTCGCGGCCGGCTACAGCCGCGTGATCGAGAAGCCCATGGCCGAGGCCGCTCTGGTCGAGGCTGTCGAGCGTGTCATGGCCGCGCACCACGACCCTAAGTAATACTCCCAACTGCGAGACGGCGGCCGCGGCGGTATCAAACCGCCACGACGAGGCCGCCGCTCCATCCCGGCCGCGCCTTGGCGACACTGGGAGAGACACCATGGACAAGACCATGAGGGCCGCTGTCGTTAGAGATC
>Ga0209023_10006470_pt1 | contig 12336 bp, 9 predicted proteins | sample LakOneMetagenome_FD_187468 | JGI IMG/M metagenome (GOLD analysis project Ga0209023, IMG submission 187468) | Freshwater and sediment microbial communities from Lake Erie, Canada (SPAdes) (version 2) | ecosystem: Environmental > Aquatic > Freshwater > Lentic | place: Lake Erie, Canada | collected... | reverse complement strand
TGGTAAGCCAGCTTTTGTAAAAATTGCCGCTGAAATTCTGTCTGGATATGAAGATTCTTATTGATAAAGTCCTTCTGGATTTTGTGTGATGATGAGTTGTTTCTTGTATAACGCTCACCGAATGATGATTGTTTTTTTCAAGTGCAAGTGCAATGATTTGAACAATGGTGAATCGTAGAATTCATTATCAATTATTTATTATTTAAAGTGTAAATCATGACTCATATCTTGATTGATATTGCCAATCAAACACTCACACTCTCGACTGCAAGGCAGTCGCGGATTTATCCAATATCGACTGCAGCCAAAGGCGCGGGTGAAATTGAGGGCAGTGAATGCACGCCACGCGGCTTGCATGTAATTCGTGAGAAGATTGGTGGAGATTTACCGATGAATGCTGTCCTGCGAGGGCGTTTGCCTACGGGTGAAATTTACGAGCCTTCTCTTGCACTGACTCATCCAAATCGAGACTGGATACTCACTCGAATTTTGTGGTTGTCGGGTTTGGAGGACGGGATCAATGCAGGTGTGAATGTCGAGGGTGTCACGGTCGATTCACACGATCGTTATATTTATATTCATGGAACGCCTGATAGTGAACCAATGGGTGTGCCGCGTTCGCATGGTTGTATTCGTATGCATAGCCACGATGTTATCGATTTGTTTGAACGGGTAGAGGAAGGTTTTATGGTCAATATTGTCGAGTCCGTGGAAAAGTATGTTTCCTAGGCTCTTTTGATCTTAATGATGCATTCTCAACCTAGTGATTTCTTCTATTTAAACGATACTGATATTTACGTTAGTTAAATCGCATGAAAAACAATCACATATCTGCTATTTATTGGTTTTTATCCATGTTTTGTACGGCTTTTGAGCAGTCGCGCGGTATTTTTAGGAAAAGTCGGTAAAAGCGTTGACACTGTTCCGGAATTCTCTATAATGCACCCCACGTTGAACGACATTGTTTACTAAAACATTGACGACAATATTGGGCGTTTAGCTCAGTTGGTAGAGCAGCGCCCTTACAAGGCGCGGGTCGGCGGTTCGAGCCCGTCAACGCCCACCAATATTGTTTGTTTTAGTTGTAGATGTTGTTTGAAGTAACACGACCTAGCAGCGGTAGTTCAGTTGGTTAGAATATCGGCCTGTCACGCCGAGGGTCGCGGGTTCGAGTCCCGTCCGCTGCGCCATATTTGAGTTTAACCCGCTTAATGCGGGTTTTTCTTTGAGTGAGAGAGTTAATAATATTGGGCGTTTAGCTCAGTTGGTAGAGCAGCGCCCTTACAAGGCGCGGGTCGGCGGTTCGAGCCCGTCAACGCCCACCACTATTATTACTCTAGATGTTGTTTGTTGTAGATGTAAATGTTGTTTGAAGTAACACGACCTAGCAGCGGTAGTTCAGTTGGTTAGAATATCGGCCTGTCACGCCGAGGGTCGCGGGTTCGAGTCCCGTCCGCTGCGCCATTTTTAAACGAAAACCCTAGATTGCCTAAGCGTCTAGGGTTTTTTGTTGTTTGAAAATAAGTATAATTGAGATATGGTTGTAAATATTCGGTTTATATTTCAATAATATATGCCTAATTTAGCAGTAAACTATAAAAAAAGCCCTCAACGATAGGTGTCTTTTTTACGAATGAAACAACCATCCGTTCTACACCGCCTTATTGATGTTTACATTGGTGTCGATGACACAATATCAGCCCACTCATCCTGACTAAGTAAATCGTGAAAATTTTACTCAAGGGAAATGGATTTGAGCACATCATTTAAATCTCAATTTTAGAACGGCAAGATCTTCTTATTTATTTTGGTGGTGAAATCGGTGTTGAGGTGCAAATAAGTTAGCGTGATCGAAAGTCGACTTATTAGCGCTATTCATCTGCTTCATTGAAGGCGGATGTGATTATGAGAGAGATCAGGGTAATTCATTGAATTTTTGATATATAACAACTCATTTATAAAAAAGTTACCCACACTGCCTGAGGGTAAGGCTGTGGATAAAATAGAGTGGAACGCGTGGAACTTACGAAAATAAAGGGATGCAGTGGATTGGTTGTTTTTTAACAAAGAGCCATTAGAAAGAAATGGCTGAAAAGTTTTAATTGATGGGTTTGGATTTCATCGTTTTGTCATTTAGGAGCGGTATAGTATTTACCAACAAAAGGACGTTTATTAACACTGTGGAAGTTATATAACAAAGATATAAGCCCATTTCGCTAGATTTGGGCTTTTTTGTTGTGGGTAACTGCGACATACCACTGTAACTTACAAGCGATTTTTTGATTGATATCGATATCTACGTCAAGCCAAAAATGAAGGCGAATATTTGGATGTTTAGTTCAAGGAACTTGATGTCGAATGTTTGATCTTTGACATCTTGAGTTTTACGAGTCAATTGATACAAACGTTGTCCTGTGATGAGACCCATACCAGTGTCGTCTGCAACAACAACTTGATTAGTCCCACGCACCTTGCCATTTAAAGTAGCATGGAATTTGATGAGTTTTCCATCAGAGCTATTCATAACCCGATGAAGATCTTTTGTGCATGGAAGCGATAGGACAAGTGACCTTTACAGCTGATTTTCACTGCGCGTTCAGCTTCAACTTTCCAAGTAACCAATCAAACTATCGGCGGCACGCTAGAATCCAATATAGGTTGGCGACTGCGAATTCTTCATATCAGCAGCCCAATCGTCGCCAGTCGCAGATGTGGTAACAAGACTTTTTGGTACATTTTTATCACTTGCTTCAGTAAGCAACTGCTGAATTGTCTTTTCAGATTCGTCATAGTTGCTTTCACCAAAGGGATGACTCCGGATGCGTCCCAGTCCATCAATAAAAAATGATCACTTTATTGCTCCACTAACACAGGTTCAGCTCGATAATCTGTCGGATAAAGACGTTTGAGATTGTCGATTTTTGGCTGGTCATTGATTGCAATATAGGGACTTCCTGGATGCAAGGTCAGGTAGTTTTGATGGTAATTCTCCGCTGGATAAAACGCTTTCAGCAGATTGACTTGGGTCACGATGCGGTCATGAAACAGACCTGTTTTATCGAGTTGTGCGATGTAGGCTTGGGCAACTTTCTGTTGTTCGGCGTTGTTATACCAAATCGCAGAACGGTACTGTGTTCCTGAGTCAGGACCTTGACGGTTCAGCTCTGTCGGATCATGCGCCACAGAGAAATAAATTCGCAGTAACTCACCCAAAGAAACTTGTTGTGGATCAAATTCAACTTGTACTGATTCCGCATGTCCAGTCGTGCCACCTGAAACGACTTCATATTGCGCAGTAGATGCCTTGCCACCCGCATAGCCAGAAATAGCATTAGTCACGCCTTTGACGTGCTGGAATACACCTTGGATGCCCCAGAAGCAGCCTCCAGATAAGACAATGACTTCGTGACGACTTGTCGATGATTCTTTGAGTGTTGGTGCAGGTAAGACAATATTAGCTTCACGTGCACAGGCGCTCACGGAACCAAGGCAAAGCAATATTGGGATTAACATTGCCAAAGTGGAATTTTTAAAGTAACGAGTTCTCATGATGTGCTCCAAAATAAGGGATATGTTAGGCGTGAGGAGTAAAGTTAAGTGCAACTGAATTCATGCAAAAGCGGAGTCCAGTGGGTTTCGGACCATCATCAAACACATGACCAAGGTGTGCATCACAGCGGGTACAGGAAACAGCAATACGCGTCATGAAAAGACTACGATCTTTAGTCTGAGTAATGTTTTCTTCTGCAATCGGCTGGTAAAAGCTCGGCCAGCCTGTACCAGATTCAAACTTGGTCTGTGAATCAAACAGTGCGGTATTGCAGCCAATGCAGCGAAAGATGCCAGCGTCATGGACATTCAAATATTTGCCACTAAAAGGACGTTCGGTTCCTTCATGACGAGTGACTTGAAATGAAGTGGGAGAGAGTTGAGCTTGCCATTCAGATTCGCTCTTAATGATTTTCGGTAATCGTGCTCGACCTGTGCGGAGGCCTGCTGTAGAAAACTCGACGATCCAAACCTCTTTAGCTGGGTTGGTCGCGGCATTTGCAGTACTGGATTTACGCAAAAATAAGTCACCTACCGTAAAGACAGTGACTGTGGATATGGCGGTCGTGAGTAGTTTGCGACGGGAATAAAGGCGGGTCATTTTCTTTCTCCAATTGATATAGCATAGACGCCGTTGGTGTAGTGTTGTTACAAGCCATTGAGTAGGTTTTGTGTAAAGGTTAGACGAGTCTGCTTAGTGATATACGCAGCGATCTAGGTTTTGGATTCATTGCGATTAATGATTTATAATGATCAAATATCTGTATGATTGGATTGTGAATCTTTAATTTGAATATGCACTGGTTTTCTAATATTGAAGACGGAATCGTGTGATGTAACTAGGACAAGCATAAATGGAATTTTCAGAATACATAAAACATGACGGGCTGAGTTTAGCGGCATTGGTTGCACGTCGAGAAGTCACAGCCTCCGAGTTATTACAGGTTGCGATCAGTCGTACCGAGCAAACCGATGAAGCGTTGAATGCTGTGATTATTCGTATGGATGATATTGCGCAAGCACGTGTTCAACAGACGTTAATCGGTCCATTCGCAGGTGTGCCTTTTCTGACCAAGGATTTATTTCAGGACTATGCGGGCGTTTTAAATGCCAATGGTAATAAAGCGCTGAAAGCCTCAAATTATCGTCCAAGTGCGCATGCTGAAATTACGCGTCGTTGGTTGAATTCAGGCGTGGTGATTTTTGGACGCACGAATACGCCTGAATTTGGCATCAAGGGCGTCACTGAACCAGAGGCTTGGAACGCGAGTTGTAATCCTTGGAATACTCAACATACACCTGGAGGCTCATCGGGTGGCTCTGCGGCGGCAGTCGCCGCAGGTATTGTGCCGATGGCAGGTGCAAACGATGGCGGCGGTTCGATTCGTATTCCTGCGGCTTGTTGTGGCTTGTTTGGGCTCAAACCTAGTCGTGGACGCACACCTTGGGGACCCATAGTCACAGAGCAGATGCACGGTGCAGCGATGAACCATGTGGTGACGCGCACTGTGCGCGATAGTGCCGCAATGTTGGATGCGACGCATGGCGATGAAGTGGGGTCGCTATATCGACTGGCACCATCAGTTCGCCCATATTTGGATGAAGCGGGTCGCGATCCTAAGCCACTCAAGATTGCATTTTCAACCCGTTCACCCATTGGTACGCCCGTACATGCTGAAGCGATTAAGGCTGTTGAAAGCGCAGCCAAACTATTGACGTCACTGGGTCATTACGTCACAGAGGACGAGCCTGAGATTAATGGTTTAGAAGCGGCGCATAGTTTTCTGACTATGTGGTTTGCAAATGCAGCTGTGAGTGTTAAGCGAGTTAAACAAGAGACAGGTTGTGGTGCTGAAGGTTTTGAGCTGGATACGTTAGCCAGTGCAGCATTTGGTGAAGCAACACCTTCGAGTACTTATGCAGAGGCCTACATTTATGCCAATCAATGTGCGCGCAAACTCGCAGAGTTTCATCAGAGGTATGATGTCTGGTTGACCCCGACGATGGCGATGCCGCCTGCGAAAGTGGGTGAGGTTAGGTTGTCGATGATTGAAAAAATGGCTGCAAAGGCACTTATAGCGGGGCACTTGGCAAAACCTGTGCTCAAGTTTGGCATTGCACATAAAATGGCGGTCGATAACTTAAAGTGGGTTCCGTTTACTCAGATTGCCAATATTACGGGCGTGCCTGCAATGTCAGTTCCGTTGCATGTAACTTCTGAGGGTTTACCGATGGGCGTGCAGTTTATTGCGCCGATGGGCGAGGAAGGTTTGTTATTTCAATTGGCAGGTCAGCTGGAACGGGCGCAACCTTGGCAATTGGTTGCGCCGTTTATGGGTGCTTAATGCAAAAATCCTAATATTTTAGGGTTTTCATTGCCACTCTTGGGTGTCATAAAGGGTGGAAAAACGTGTGTGTATGATTACTCATTGAAGAAAATTTTAGGGATAAAAAGGAGTAACAACATGTTTAAAGGAATGATCAGCAGGGTCTTATTTGTTGGCTTGATGGCCGTTTCGGTGACTTCAAATGCCACAATTTTAGTGAATCATCACAATCAGCCCTATCGCGAATATACACATGTCATTTCTCAGTCAAAACATGTTTCCAAAGTGTCCCATGCACGTAGCTCTCATCATAACGCCCATAGCAGCTATCACCGTAGTTATGCACAGCATTCTAAAGTTGTTGATTCTTGTTTGAGAATGAAAAATGGACATCGTTATCGAGTGTGCTGAATTTAAAAAACTTTAACTATCAGTGAATATACCTACCTTGTTGCAATAACAGGGTAGGTTGTCTAAAACATCATCCAGCTGTGAAATCAGGCGGAATTAAAATTGAATCTTTAATTTCAGTCGATAATTCAGGGTAGTCCAGCGTGTAATGCAAACCGCGTGACTCTTTACGTTGTAAGGCGCAGCGAACGATCATTTCACTGACTAGCGCGAGATTACGCAGTTCAATCAAATTCTTACTCATCACATAGCTTGAGTAATATTCTTCAATTTCATGCTTCAACATTTGGATGCGATTCAACGCACGTTCCAAACGTTTGGTGGTACGCACAATGCCGACGTAGTTCCACATGAAATGGCGTAGCTCTTCCCAGTTATGCAGGATCACGACATCTTCATCTGGATTTTGTACCCGCGAATCATCCCAAGCGGGCACGTCTACTAAAGCTGCTTGTTCTGTCGTTTCAGAAATGATTTGGGTAATGTGTTTGGCAGCACTCGCACCAAAGACGAAGCATTCGAGTAATGAGTTGCTGGCCATGCGATTGGCACCGTGCAAACCTGTGAATGATGTTTCACCAATCGCGTATAAGCCGTCAATATCGGTTTCACTATTCAAATCAACCATCACGCCACCGCAGGTATAGTGCGCTGCAGGAACCACTGGGATCTGATCTTTAGTAATGTCGATGCCGAGTTCTAATAAGCGTTCATAGAGCATCGGGAAGTGTTCTTTTACGAATTCTGGCGGACGATGGGTAATGTCTAAATACAGATGACGCACACCAAGACGTTTCATTTCATAATCGATTGCGCGGGCGACGATATCACGTGGTGCAAGTTCTTCACGTTCATCAAATCGCGGCATAAAGCGTTCGCCATTTGGCAAACGCAAATAAGCACCTTCACCGCGCATGGCTTCAGTAATCAGAAATGAACGCGCTTCTGGGTGATACAGACAAGTTGGATGGAATTGATTGAATTCCATATTGGCAACGCGGCAACCTGCACGCCAAGCCATCGCAATACCATCACCGGTCGCAATATCAGGATTGGTCGTATACAAATAGGATTTGCTTGCACCGCCACATGCTAGCGCGACAAAGCGCGTTTGGAAGGTGTGAACTTTATTTTCGGTCATGTCGAGGGCGTAGATGCCAACCACACGATTGGTTCCTGCTAAACCTAATTTTTCACTGGTAATAACATCAATCGCGGCATAATTCGCCAAAATCGTAACATTCGCACGTTTCTTCACTTGTTTAATCAAGGTCGTCGAGATTGCGATACCCGTGGCGTCAGCCGCATGAATAATTCGCCGATGTGAATGTCCACCTTCACGGGTTAGATGTAATTGTTCTTCGGCATCCAGTGTAAAACGCACACCTTGTTTGAGTAGAAAATCAACCGCTGCACGACCCCCTTCAACGGTACAGGCGACTGCATCACGATGACATAATCCTGCGCCTGCGATCAGCGTATCTTGAATGTGATTTTCAGTGGAGTCCGTTTCGTCTAAAACCGCAGCAACACCGCCTTGCGCATAATAAGTACTGGCTTCGGTCAACGGCGCTTTCGCCATGACAGCAACCTGCAAATGACTTGGCAGCGAGAGCGCCAAAGTCAATCCAGCCGCGCCGCTACCCACGATGATGACGTCAAAGTTATTATCAGCATTGCTCTGATTTAACTCACTGTTATCATTGTCTTTTTTTAAGCGATTTGGATCAGTCGCTGTGTTAGCGGTTGGAGTAGTCATGCTCACGGGCGACAAGTGCCTCTAAAATCTGAATAAGAGGGTGAGTATCAAAGATTTAGCCAGTCTCTGCAAGTGAAAAAACGCCGTAGTCGCTGTTGAGCTTGGCGTTTTTTGCTAAGTTGTGCTCACTATTTTCAAAGAAGTCATGGGGGTTTTTGGGAGTGAAAGCTTTTGCAGTTCTACGGATATTTTGAAATGCGTTATGGATGGAAATAATGCTTCAATAAATCTATTTAGTGATTTTGTTAATGCTGATTTACATACTTATGGTCATCTAATGAAATTAATACAACACGTTGCAACGATTGCTAACAAAAGTTTTTTTTGGATTATGGTAAAAAACAGACTGCAATCTTTTGCTTAGCATCGCCTAACAATCATCAATTATTCACAGGAAGTCGCATCAATGGACGCAGCCGCAACACGAGCTTTCGAAAGGAATTCGAGTGAAATAGTCACCACAACTCAATCGACTTACGTGAGAAGCGCAAAGTCGATGATCAAAGGGTTACTTTTGTCGAGTGCAATCGGCGGTTTATTACTTCCGACAGCACAAGCAGCAGCACCCATTGATTTTTCTGATTTAGTGGCACAAGTAGCGCCTGCGGTTGTTCGAGTCACCGTTGTGAAGAAAATGACCAAAGAAGAGCAAATGCAGCAACAATTGCCAGAAATGTTAAAGAAGTTTTTTGGTAATCAAATCGTGATTCCAAATCAGCCCAAGGCACAGACTGAACAAAAGTCATATGGCAGCGCTTTTTTTATAAGCCAAGATGGTTATTTGCTGACGAATCGCCATGTGGTGGACGATGTCAAAAAAGTTATCATCACACTGAGTGATCGCCGAGAATTGGATGCCGATGTGATTGGCGGAGATGAGAGAACTGATGTCGCAGTGCTGAAAGTAAAAGGTGACCATTATCCATCCCTGAAGATAGGAAATTCAGATGTGCTTCGCGTCGGTGAACCTGTGTTGGCAATTGGTTCGCCATTCGGTTTTGATTACTCCGCGTCAGCTGGCATCGTCAGTGCAACATCGCGTTCGATGACGGTGGATAGTGCCGTGCCGTTTATTCAATCGGATGTCGCACTGAATCCTGGTAATTCGGGTGGTCCATTATTTAACCAGCGCGGTGAGGTAATTGGAATTAACTCTCGTATCTTCTCGGGTACCGGAGGTTACATGGGATTATCGTTTTCGATTCCAATTGATGTCGCAATGGATATTGCCGATCAACTGCGTAATGGCGGAAAAGTATCGCGTTCTTATTTAGGGGTTTATCCGCAGGATATTGATCGTACTTTAGCAGAAGTGTATAACTTACCTAAACCTGAAGGCGCATTAGTCACTAAGATTTCGCCAAATTCAGCGGCAAGTGCGGCTGGCGTTAAGGAAGGAGATATTATTCTTTCTTATAATAAACAAGCCATTTCACGTGCATCGGATTTGGTGAATTTTATTAACCGTACACGTCCGAATACGGTGGTTGCGTTAGGTATTCAGCGCGATGGCAAACCCTTAACACTGAATGCCAAACTCAAAGCAGCAACTGCAGAGGATGATGAAGAGGCAAAAACTGCAATAGCTGAAAACGATGCGAAAAATATACTCGGTCTAAAGTTGCGAGATATGACGGAAAAAGAAAGTACGGTGCTATCCGCAAAAGGTGTGGTGATTGATACAGTCGATCCAGATAGCGTTGCAGATCATGCTCAAATTGAAGCGGGTGATGTGATCGTGCGCTTGAATAATCGACCAACACCAAACATGGCTGCATATATAACCGCACAAAAAACATTACCAAAAGCAGGAGTGGTTGGCGCGCTGATACTGCATGAAAATTCACCTCGTATGGTGGGTCTACGAATCGAGTAAGTTAAGCCGTATTGGTTTGAATAGTATTGGTTGTTAAAAATCTTAACGTCAAAAGCAAATCCCTTCTAACCTCCCTTTCTAAAAGGGAGGAACTATTCCCTCCTTATCAGAAGGAGAGTTAAGGAGGATTTCTATTTTGACTTAAAATCAGAATAGATCAATAAAACACGTCTTAGTTTTCTAAGGCGTGTTTTTATTTGTAAATCTGTAGTTTTTCATCTGATCTTCATATCGCGGTTAGCGGTATACGTGTTGTATGTATGCGCATTTCAGTTAGACTACGATGATACCTTCGCAAGACAATAAACAGGATATTTACGTCGTGGCAATTACTTCAACCAATTCTATTTCCTCTTTGCCGACCCATTCATCGACATCATCTGATTTGTCCGCCATCATTCAAACGGCTAAGCCAAAGATCGAAGCTGCATTGACAGCGCTACGTCATATTATCTTGGATAAACCTGAACAAATTAAATTGTCGCTGACCTGTTTGCTGGCAGGCGGTCATTTGTTATTGCAAGATTTGCCGGGGATGGGGAAGACGACGTTGGCCGAAAGTTTGGCGCGTGGTTTGGGGCTGGGTTTTCGCCGAGTACAGTTCACCAGTGATATGTTACCTGCTGATATTTTAGGATTTTCTATTTTTAATGCTGAAAAGCAAAGCTTTGAATTTCGTGCGGGGCCGATCTTTACTCAGGTGTTATTAGCTGATGAAATTAATCGTACGAGTCCAAAAACACAAAGTGCTTTGTTAGAGGCGATGGAAGAGCGCCAAGTCTCGCAAGATGGTTTGACACGGCCATTGCCTCAACCATTTTTTGTGATTGCGACACAGAATCCTTTTCAGCAGGCAGGAACGTATCCATTGCCTGAATCACAATTAGATCGTTTCTTGATGTGTTTATCGTTGGGTTATCCTTCAGAACAGGCCGAGCGTGATTTGTTGCTTGGCTTAGATCGTCGTCAGATGCTTGCGCAAATGCAACCGCTACTTGATCAAGCGACTTTGCTGGTTTGGCAAGAAAGTGTGACGCAAATTCATCTGGCAACGCCAGTACTTGATTATCTGCAGCGTTTGGTGGCGAAGACCCGCGAGTCGCGTCAGCATGTTGGTTTATCGACGCGTGGGGTTCTGGCACTTAAACGTGCTGCACAGTCCTATGCGTTTGTAGTTGGACGTAATTATGTGGTTCCTGAAGATATACAAGCAGTATTTGCAGCTGTGACTGATCACCGTCTCGGTGGCGTCATCAATGGCGCATCGCCAGCACAGCAGATATTGAAACAAGTTGCGGTTGTGGTGTGATTATATTTTTTTGCGGCTTTTATTAAGTCAACAGCAAATTCTCCCTAGCCCTCTTTTTTCTAAGGAGGGGACAATGCTCCTCCCTTTGCAAAGGGAGGCTGGGAGGGATTTGCTGTTGATCTGTTTCTATTTAGTTGGATCTTTTACCAACGTTTTCACTTGAGTACGAATCATATGGCGGGCAGTAGTTTATTTGCATTAATTGATGATATTGCAACGATTTTGGATGATGTTGCACTGATGACCAAGGTCGCTGCCAAGAAAACTGCAGGCGTTTTGGGTGATGATTTGGCGTTAAATGCGCAACAAGTTCATGGTATTCGTGCTGAACGTGAGTTGCCTGTGGTCTGGGCGGTGGCTAAGGGTTCAGCGGTCAATAAGGCGATTCTAGTACCTTCGGCATTATTAATTAGTGCATTGCTTCCTGCGTTTATTATTCCACTGTTAATGATTGGTGGTTTGTATCTTTGCTTTGAAGGCGTTGAAAAACTCGCTCATAAATTACTGCACCTGCATGAAGATTCTGAAACAGAGCAAGATGCATTGGTTGAGGCTTTCCTTGATAAAGATGTCGATATGGTTGCCTTCGAAAAAGATAAGATTAAAGGGGCGATTCGCACTGATTTTATTTTATCGGCTGAGATCATTGTCATTGCACTTGGAACTATGGCTGTGGGTGCAACCCTGCTACAGCAAGCGCTCGTGTTGTCGATTGTTGCTGTCGTGATGACGATTGGCGTGTATGGCATTGTTGCAGGTATTGTGAAATTAGATGATGCTGGTTTTTATCTTGAGCGTAAAAACAGTAAAGCGCTACAAGCATTTGGCAGAGTACTGATTGCTGCTGCACCAAAGTTGATGCGTTTTTTATCGGTCGCAGGAACGATTGCGATGTTCTTGGTCGGAGGCGGGATTTTAGTTCATGGCCTACATGGGTTAGGCATTCATAGCATTCCAAGCTGGATTGAACATGTTGGACATGCGAGTGGTGCGTTAAAGGGTGTCGTTGAGGCGATTTTAAATGGCGTCTTTGGTGTCTTAGCTGGCGCAGTGGTTGTGGCGGTGGTGATGTTCATTCAAAAAATACGAGGCCAAGCTGCGCATT
>Ga0209023_10006469_pt1 | contig 12336 bp, 6 predicted proteins | sample LakOneMetagenome_FD_187468 | JGI IMG/M metagenome (GOLD analysis project Ga0209023, IMG submission 187468) | Freshwater and sediment microbial communities from Lake Erie, Canada (SPAdes) (version 2) | ecosystem: Environmental > Aquatic > Freshwater > Lentic | place: Lake Erie, Canada | collected... | reverse complement strand
TATGTCCGCTCAACCGACATATTTACTTAACAAGCCATTTGCAAAAAAACTACTTTATCTTGATTCCCTGGGTACAAGTTTCAAAGGATGGAAGACCACTGACATTGTCAGTAAAATAGACACACTGCAAAAATGGGCTGATGAAAATAATGACCCCGAGCTAGCCGGGGAGTTAGCCCTACTCAAATTCAGAAAAGACCCTCCGCAAAGTCACCCCGATATTAAAGTGCAGCAACTTCAGCAACTAGCTGCCAATGCCAAAAGTAAGAACCTCCCGTATCTTGAAGTTGATGTGCTATGCACTCTGGCAAACTACTTCATGAATAATGTCCAAACACAGGAAACGGCATTTGAAAATTACATAGCAGCATACAAAATATTTAAAAATTTCACTCCTGAAGAATTTCCTGCAAAACAAGAATATATCTATTTACTGGGAAGTGCATACATGCGGTATGGGGATATTGACAAAGCGATAAAATACCTGAAAGAAGCCGCTGCAACTAAACGGGGAAAAGCAGATCTGTACTTTACCATGAATAATTCGCTTGGGATCTGTTATCGCAAACTGAAACAGTATGACAGCTCTGAACTTTACTTCCGGAAAATATACCATGAAGCTATTGAAAGAAAAGATTCTGTATGGATAGGAATTATAGGCGGCAATATCGGCATCACTTATTACTACCAAAAAAGGTATAACGAAGCCATACCATTACTGGAACAGGATATACAGTCAGGGCTTGCTCATAACGTCATCCAGAATGCCGCAGGCTCCATGTATATCTTGGCATCCATATATTTTGAGCAGAATAAGATTAATGAAAGCGAGGCAATGTTATTGAAAGCACTGAGCATTTGCGAGCCACGCCCGTTTTGGCCAAACTACACCCTGGCGGAAGAGATATTCACTTTATTATCCAAAGTGTATGCACGCAAAAATGATATGCGACGGGCCTACCTGTACGCCGATTCTGCGTTAACAGCAAAAGACAGTGTAGTAACTCGCTTTAATGCGCTAAACCTTACCAGGGCGCAGGAAAAGGCCGCATTGGTACAACATAAACTGGAAGCCGAACAACTGGAGATCAGCCAGATAGCACTGGCTAAGAAACGAAACGAGAACATCTTCTTTATTGCCGGCATATTCATCATGCTCATCGTTATCATTGTTATCATCAGGAACTACAAATTATTGTCTGTAGAAAAGAGGAAATCAGAGGAATTGCTGCTCAATATACTGCCGGTAGAAATAGCCGAAGAACTAAAACAAAAAGGAACGGCTATTGCGCAGCAATATGACGGTGTTACTGTACTATTTACCGACTTCATCAATTTTACCGAGGCGGGCGAAAGAATGACTGCACAGCAACTGGTAAGTGAACTGGACACCTGCTTTAAAGCATTCGACAGGATACTGGGCAAGTACAGCATAGAGAAAATAAAAACTATCGGAGATGCTTACCTGGCTGTTTCAGGATTACCTGCGGCCAATGAAAATCACGCCGTAGATGTTGTTGCCGCAGCTATCGAGATCAGGGATTTTATGCTGCACAGAAAAGGACAACTGGGTGATGTCACCTTTGGCATACGCATAGGCATACACACAGGCAGTGTTGTTGCCGGCATTGTGGGCGTTAAGAAGTTCGCTTACGACATATGGGGCGACACCGTAAATACAGCCGCACGCATGGAACAAAACAGCCAGGCTGGTAAGATCAATATCTCTGAGGCAACATATTCTCTGGTAAAGGATAGCTACAACTGCGTATACAGGGGGAAAGTAGAGGTAAAGAATAAAGGCAGCATAGATATGTACTTTATTGAGTAAGAATAACGCGGAAAGATTTCTGCTTGGTATTACCTTTGCTCCGTTTACAACACAATAAAACACACTAAATGCGGGATTTTCAAAAAATATTCATCTTTCTATTACTTATAGCCTCATCAAACCTCAGCAAAGCTTCGCCGAGCGATTCCACACGTCGCAAATTCCCACGGATACTACTATTGCAATTGAGTGCTGAACAAAACAGGATAGCAGCGCTCACAAAGGCCAATAATCAAAAGCAACTTGAAGAAGTAAAAAATGATGCACAACGAGTAAGGAAAGTGATGATCAACGACTTTCAAGATCATTTCGATTTTTGTCCTGTTTATTATTTTATTGATACAAATGTCGAGGCAATAAAGAATAAACAATTTGATGGCATACTGCTAAATGCCGACGGTTCCAAGGCAACTGATGTACCCCTAAATAGAAACAGCAGTGATTACCTTATTGCTTTCTATGGTTTTCCCGTTGAAAAAACGAAAATTGATACCGCTACAAATACGGCTTCTTCGTTGCCGGGCAGGGGTATTGTCTTTCTGAACAGCAAGTACAAACAGGTCGGTTATTTTATCGAGGGGGATTACACCTCCTTGGGTGTCGGACAACGTGATAAATATGCTTACTTGTCGGACCATTTCGACATACAATATCTACCGTACGCAAAGGAATTAAGTAGAGCACTTTACCGAAGATCGAGACAGGCCCAGGGACTCCGTCGCAGTAAGCGAAAATAATGTCGTTATCCCCATAAAAAAGTGCCGGTAAATTACCGGCACTTTTTTCTATTTAGGTGATTAAATTTCTTACTTCAACGAGTCGTATTTTTTCTTCATTTCCAGCGACTTATCCATTTTATTCTGCCTTGCATAAACTTCTTTCAGCGCAAGCAAAGTTGACTTATAAGTCCTCATGTCTTCACCTTTCAGGTCGGCTTCTTTAGCAGCAAGTACGGACAGTGACTTTTCAAAATAAGGCATAGACTTGCCAAACAGGCCATCACGCTTAGCCTTGAGGTCATCATACTTTTTCAGGTCAGCTGCTGATGAGCCGGTTACTGCATTCATCTGGTCATTTACTTCTGTAGCCTGGTTAAAGTACAGTGCACCAAAATTGTAATTATAGCCTGCATTATCCGGAGCCTTGGCAAGCGCACGTGTAAAGGCTGTTTCTGACTTCGCAGTAAGGTCTGCAGCATTTAGTGGTTTTTTGCCATCTTTAGGATTGGCCATACCCAGGTAGGTAGTAGCCAGGTTGAACTGGATATCTGAATTATCAGGCTCCTTTGTAGCAGCCTCTTCCAGCTTCTTTACCAGTTCGTCCTGCTTGCCTGCTGTGATGTAGTAATTCAGCTCGTAGTTCCTGAGGGTTACATCATCAGGAAAATATTTACGGGCTTCCGTGATCATTGCAAATGCTTCTGTGCTGTTCTTCTGGCGGGTATATGCGTCTATAAGCATTTCATACACTGTTGGGGTCCTTGTTATCGGGCTATTCTTTACGCTTACCAGCATCGGAATTGCTTCATCATACTTATTCAGATAATATGCTCCGTTTGCCATTGTAAGGTTAGCTTCAGCCACAACGGTATCAAACTGCTTGGCACGGTCAGATTTTTCAAAGCGTTTGCCTCCGCCTATATCATGCAGCCTTACTACATTCTTCATCAGTTCAGCAGCCTCTGCATATTTCTTTTCGTTGGTTGCCTTTACACCGTCATTATAGTAGAAGTATGCAAACACCATCAACATCTGGTCTACGGCAGCCTTCTCGTAATCAGCCTTTACTTCTACCAGGTGCATAGCAGCCTGCGCTGCTTCACGATAGGCATTTAATGGCTTATACTTCTCACCTCCTTGAGTATACAGTGTATAGTATATCTGGGCCTTGGCAAATAAGGTCTTTGGCTTGCCTGCGGTCTCAGGGTTGGCCATTGCCTTATCTATATTGTCCTTTGCCTCATCATAATTTTTGCCGTTCAGTGCTACGTTAGCAGAAACAACATATTTATCCTGCGCCATGCCTGAGAACGTTGCTCCCATTGCCGCGATAATTAAAATTGCTTTTTTCATCTGGTTATTGTTGTATGTGCAATTTGCGTTTTATAAATCAATTATACTGTTAAATTATTCTTCCGGAGCTGCTGTCGCATCTGCTGCAGGAGCATCAGTACCTTCTTCCGCGCCATCACTTTCACCACCTTCTACACCTTCACCATTCTCGTCTTCGTTCTCACCTTCCTGCTCGGCTATACGGGCTATGGCCGCTATCTTGTCGCCGCCATCTATATTGATCAGTTTCACACCCTGTGTAGCCCTTCCTGCTTCACGGATCGCTGATACCTTCATACGGATCGTAACACCAGACTCGCAAGTGATCATCAGGTCATCAGTACCTTCCACACCCAGCAGGCCAACCAGCGAACCGGTTTTCTCTGTAATGTTCATGGTCTTTACACCCTTACCGCCCCTGTTCGTAACACGATAAGAAAGCAGGTAATCCTGTCCGTCTATTTTGATCAGGTTGTACGGATCATTTTCCGCTGACTTATCAGCATCTTCCGCTTTTTCTTCTACCTTTTCTAGGAACGGCGTACGCTTACCGAGGCCCTTTTCTGAAACCACCAATATCTGCTTGGTCACATCTTCCTTAGATACGCAAAGCATTCCTATCACCTCATCGTTATTTTCATCAAGCTCTATACCAAATACGCCTATTGCGCCACGGCCCGTAGCACGCACCTTATCCTGCGGGAAGCAGATGGCACGGCCGGACTTAACAGCCATCATAATGTAGTAGTCTTCCTTGGTCAGCGCAACGTCAAGCAGCTCATCACCTTCTTCTATGGTAATGGCTATGATACCATTAGCACGTGGGCGGCTGAAATCTGCAAGCTTTGTCTTTTTGATGATACCCTTCTTGGTGCACAGCATCACGTAGTGATCGTTCACAAACTCTTCATTATCCAGTGCAGGCACATCTATTACCGTACGTATCTTATCGTCCGGCGGTATCTGTATCATATTCTGTATCGCACGTCCCTTTCCGTTCTTATCTGCCTCAGGTATCTCATACACCTTCAGCCAGAAGCAGCGTCCTTTTTCTGTAAAGAACATCAGCGTATGGTGGGTAGAGGCCACGAACAGATGCTCTATAAAGTCAGCCTCTCTTGTTTTGCCACCCATAGCGCCGCGGCCACCACGACGTTGTGAGCGATAGTCGGCTGAAGATGTACGCTTGATGTAACCCAAATGTGAAACAGTGATCACCACGTCCTCTTTTTCTATCAGGTCTTCTATGCGCATTTCATCTGCCATATAGTGGATCTCGCTCTTACGCTCATCACCAAATTTCTTCTGCACATCCAGCAGCTCATCCTTGATGATCTGGTAACGCAGGCTCAGGCTGCCCAGTATTTCTTCCAGGTGTGCTATCAGTTTCATCAGTTCAGCATGTTCTTCGCGTATCTTCTCACGCTCCATGCCGGTAAGGCGCTGAAGGCGTAATTCCAATACAGCTTTAGCCTGTATCTCGCTCATGGCGAACTGCGTGATCAAACCATCCTTTGCAACATCAGGGTTTGCTGAATTACGTATCAGTTTGATGACCTCATCAAGATGGTCCAGCGCTATCAGGTAACCTTCCAATATATGTGCGCGCTTCTTCGCTTCCTTCAGCTCGTAGTTGGTACGGCGTACCACCACATCATGACGGAAAGTGATGAACTCAGCTATCAGGTCTTTCAGGTTCAGCGTACGTGGACGGCCATTTACCAGCGCCACATTATTGATACCATAAGACGTCTGCAGCTCACTGTATTTGTACAGCTGGTTGATCACCACCTGTGCCACAGCATCCCTGCGCAGCTCTACCACTACACGTGTACCTTCTTTATTCGATTCATTACCTACGTGGGTAATGCCGTCTATTATTTTATTGTTTACCAGTGCACCTATCTTCTCAGCAAGCGCATCGCGGCTCACCTGGTAAGGCACCTCCGTAATAATGATCTGCTCCTTGCCATTCTTCTGTGTTTCCACAGTAACCCTGCCGCGCAGCACTACCCTGCCCCTGCCGGTATGGAAACCTGCCTTTATACCCTCAATGCCGTGTATAATGCCACCCGTCGGAAAATCGGGTGCCTTCACGAACTTCATCAGTTCGTCTATGGTAATTTCATTGTTGTCTATATAAGCGATGCAACCATCAATCACCTCAGTAAGGTTATGCGGCATCATATTGGTAGCCATACCCACCGCAATACCTGACGAACCATTAAGCAGCAGGTTAGGCAGGCGCGTAGGTAATACTGTAGGCTCTTCCAGCGTATCATCGAAGTTGAGCGAGAAATCAACGGTCTCTTTTTCAATGTCTTCCATCATCGCTTCGCCAAGGCGCAGCATACGGGCTTCCGTATAACGCATGGCTGCCGGATTATCACCATCCTGCGAGCCAAAGTTACCCTGGCCATCCACCATCATATAGCGCATGCTCCATGGCTGTGCCATACGCACCATTGCATCATACACAGATACGTCTCCGTGCGGGTGATACTTACCAAGTACCTCACCCACTATACGGGCACATTTCTTATGCGGTTTATTAAAAGTATTACCCAATTCATGCATAGCGAACAAAACACGGCGGTGAACCGGCTTCAGACCATCACGAACATCAGGAAGGGCACGGCCAACGATCACCGACATAGAGTAATCTATGTAGGCGGTTTTCATCTGCTCTTCTATATTTATCTGTATTATTTTATCATTCTCAGGAGCGTCCTGCGGCAATTGTTCTTCGTTATTTTGATCCATAATTCTATATTAGAAATAATATGCGCAAATATAACGTTTTAGGGCCGCATTTGTGGCCTGAAAATCAACAATTCTACAGCTAAAAATGGGCTAAATGTTAATAACTATGTGGATTACGCAAACATCTCAAATGACACATAAACCATATGCAAGTAGCCTCTTTTAAAAGAAGTAGCAGCACCTTACGAATTAATAAAAAAATCATTTACTGTAGATGTGAAAATTTCAGTATTAACGCTCAGTCCATAAACTATTCTTATGCAATGGCAATCCTCCTGCGGGGGGAGGCGGAGGGTTTATTGTTTTACGATTTTCATTACTGTTCTTTCCCCTTCATTGTTACTTATCTCTAGCAGGTATACACCTGTGGGTAGTGATTGTATACTTATGGTGTTACTGCTCGCCTTAAGTGTTCCTTGCTGTATTATACCAAGCATATTCGTTAGCCTATATACTGATGCACCTTGTATATTATCTACATTGATCGCATCCTTTGCAGGGTTGGGGTAAATATCAAACTTAATGGTATTTACAATATGAGCGGATAAAGATGCGCATGGAAATGGATTATAGGTGACTTTACGAATGCGTCCATTGCTGGCATCAGCAATAAATAAATTATCACACGTATCTACAAAAATTCCAGTAGTTTCATTAAGCTTAGCATTGGTAGCTGCAATGCTATCACCATTGTATCCATAAGTTGCTGTGCCCGCGGCCGTCTGAATGATCCCCCAAACATCTACGCTACGAATTCTTCCTCCATATTCTGCAATAAAAAAACTGGTCCCGTTTCTATTAAAGGAAATATCAAAAGGCCATTTGATCTCTGCTGATGTAGCCGAAGCACCATCTCCACTATATCCAAAAACGCCGATTCCAGCTACAGTGCTAATAATATTACTACTCGCATCTATTTTGCGTATAGCAGAATTCGTATCCGCAATATATAAATTGCCAAGCTTATCAAATGCTATACCCTCAGGACTAAAGCTCGCAGCTGCCGCAACACCACCGTCACCGGCATAAAGAGAACTTCCGTTTCCTGCATAGGTCGTTATTATGCCGCTTACAATATCTACTTTGCGTATTCTGCGATTCAGGTGATCAGATATATATAAATGCTGATTTTTATCAAAGACAATATAACCTGGCGCATTTAACTCTGCTGCTGTAGCAGGCCCTAAGTCACCGCTAAAGCCTCCATACCCACCCGCACCGTACTCATTCCCGGCTACGGTAGTAATAATGCCAGTTGACTTATTAATCTTTCGAACTCTATGATTGACCCCATCTGCAACATAAAGATTGCCAGTAACATCCAAAGCTAACCCACAGGGATTGTACAATTGAGCGCTCGATGCCGCAATATTATCGCCATTATACCCAGCTACCCCTGTTCCAGCAATTGTTGTAACAAAACCTGTCGCATAATCAACCTTTCTTATTTTATGCGCCCACGTTTCAGCAATATATAAGTCACCATTGTCATCAACAATTACTTTTCCTGGCTTTTTTAGTGGGGTAGCTGTTGCTGGATTCCCATCACTTCCTGAAGTAAATGCACCAGTTCCGGCAACAGTTGTAATTATTTGCCCATGAACTATTAAAGGTATAATTGCAAAAAAAACTAAAAAAACTCTCTTGATATTCCATCCCAAAAGGGTCTCCTCCTTCTGAGACCCGGCGGTACTGCCGGCAGGCATTACCTCGTTTCCTTGTTTGTAAAGATGGGGCCTATTTAATAACATACATATAAAGATAACGCAATTAGCAAATATTCAAGATATTACTGCAAACGAGCCGGCATTTATCGCAACAAAGCAAATGGCATCAAAAATTCACTCCCAATAGCAAAGCCATAATCAGCCCAAACCCACGCCAGTCGGGCAAACTATTTTTTATGATACTACCGAAAACGCTCTATCATAGATTTTTCTTTTGGCAGTTATCCATCCCTATACGACCTTTGTGTGGTGAAGAATGGGTAGCTCTCTTTTTATGCAGATTGCAATAAAAAATCCGTGATATCTGAGCAATCCGTTTAATCCGCGATTCAGACAATTTCCCGCAATAACCGGAAAGTAACTGTAGGGAGTCGGAAGGAACCGGAAATTATTCGGAAGCAAATTTAGCCGCAAAAAACTGCGGTTCGCAGCAAAAACCCGCAACAATCCCGCAATTCCCGCAAAATAAAACGTTGATTATCAACACTAATCGAAAATCAGCATTTTATTCCCGCAATTCCGCAAAACGTAATTTTGCTGGCAAAAAAGGATTCGCTGGAACTCCCCTCTTTTTTTCAAAGAGGGGATGCTGCGGAGACGAATGTCGGAGCGGCTGGGGTGATCAAAGTCGCGCAAATAACCCGCAATTTTCTGCGGGTTCCCGCAGAAATCCCGCAATTCTGACAAAATAAAACGTTGATTATCAACACCAATCGAAAATCAGCATTTTATTCCCGCAATCCAGCAATTTTAAGAACGCGCTACTTCTTCTCATATTTAAAGAACCGCTTTAAACTAAGAAAAGGCTTTTCTATGAGGTAATAGGATAAAGTGGCAATGAGGATGATGATAGCAACATGTATCCAGTAATAAACATGGGTATCTTTTATTAAGTTGCTCACTACGGGTACCGGTTTAGTTGCATTTATGAGCCACTGATGGACGGGGTCGTGCAGCACATTGTAAATATAATGATACAGGTAAATGCCATAGCTCACCTTACCCACATGGTTCAGCAATCTGTTCTCCAGGAAGTATTTGCACAGCCGTTCAGACCTGTTGTTGATCACCAGTATGATGAGCCATAGCGAGATAACACTATTGACCGTCTTGGACAGGAAGAATAAGTACCCAAGCGGCTGGCTGGCAAACGTATTATACTTCCAGTAGAAATAAATGCACAATGCACAACCGGCCACATACTTTATCGCTCTTTCTATTCTGCGGATATTGGCGCTATCAAGCCGTGCGTAAGCATACAAGCCTCCTATACCGAAAGCATCGAAACAACCATTGACCAGGAATGGCGCAATATGTCCCGTAAGTGTGACGCTATACCATGTGCTGACTATACCCGTAAGTATGGCAACTATGAATACATACTTAAGATACTTGTCGCGAACAAAAAGAATGAACCATGGCCAGATGAGGTAGAACTGCTCTTCCACGCACAGCGTCCATGTGTGTGAGACGGGGTTCCATGAATTGGTACGGTAACAAAATATGTTTGTAGTATAGGTAAGGCAGTACCACACATGCTCCCTTACCCACGGATAATTGACAACAAACAACAGCAGGATAAACAAATAATAGATAGGAAAGATGCGCAACGTGCGCCGTGCAAAGAAGTTCTTTATGATAGCAAACCCGCCACTACGTTCGATATTCTTTCTTTCGTTCAACAGGATGGAGGTGATCAGGAAGCCGCTGAGCACAAAGAATAAGTGAACCCCGAAATCGCCACCGGGAATGATGACATCCCTGATGAAGCGCCCGTTTGTTACGGTACCGTCGAACCAGATACCGGTATGCGTTATGATCACAAAAAACACAGCAAATGCCCTGAGTGTGTCCAGGCCTTTGATTTGCTTCATTGAAACAGGATTTTCAATAAAAGTAGGGAATTATAGTTCAGAACCAATTATTTGGCAAAGCTCTTCTGAACCGGGAAAGCGAAGGACGCAAGCAGGCTTATGAGAACGACCAGCAATGCACCAATGACGTTCAGCCAGAGAAAAGAAACCACATCTGCCATATATATGGCTATGACGCTGATCTCTGCTATCACCGCAGCCATAAAAACAACGTCGCCTTTTGCCCGCTTCACATAAAATGCTACGAGGAAAATGCCCAGTATAGTACCATAAAACAATGAACCAAGTATGTTGACCGCCTCTATTAATGACCCCAACCGTGCCGCAAACATGGCCACACAAATACAGAATATGCCCCACCCGAGGGTATGCAGCCTGCCATACATCAGCTCCTTACTTTCGGGCAGTGGCGGCTTGCCCATCATCTGCACATCCATAAGCGATGAGGCAGTCAGCGAATTGAGCGCTGCCGATATAGACCCCCACGATGCAAGAATGATGACCGCAAACAGAAGTCCCACAATACCCTTAGGTAGCGCGGTCTTTACAAAATAGAGGAATATGTAGTTGGTATCATTCTTGTCAGGGCTATAATGCTGTGCGGAAATGTGAGTAGATACGCTGTCCCGCAACAACTGTATCTGCTGCTGTGTCTGGTGAAACTTACTGATGGACGACGATAATAGCGCATCGTCATTCCCCTTCCTCAGGTTGGTGATAGAAAGCGCCTGTGCCTCATACTGCCTGTGCAATTGCTGGTACCGGCTTTCTGTGGCGGCAATAGTTTGCGGCTCTTTTTCTTTCAGGGTATTATAGGCGCCGCTGTTGAAGTACAATGGTGCAGGATGAAAACTATAGAATGCAAACACAAGCGCTCCTATGAGCAGTATGAGGAACTGCATAGGGATCTTCACAAGTCCGTTGAGCAGTAAACCAAGCCTGCTTTCGCGGTCGTCCTTGCCGGTGATGTACCGGCCAACCTGGCTTTGGTCTGTACCGAAGTAAGATAGTGCCAAAAAGAAACCACCAATAATACCGCTCCATATGTTGTACTTGTCCTTCCAGTTGAACCCGGTAGTGATCACATTCAGTTTGCCAGATTTGCCCGCTATATAGAGTGCATCAGTCATGCCCACACCGGCAGGTAACAGATGAACAACAAGGTAGCCTGCGATACCCATAGAGGCAAGGATAATGAGGAATTGCAGCTTCTGGGTATGAGCCACAGCCTTTGCGCCGCCAGTGTAGGTATAAATAAGCAGCAAGCCACCCATGATGACATTGGTGAGGTATATGTTCCACCCGAGTATGGAAGACAGGATAATGGCAGGTGCATAAATACTGATACCTGTAGACAGCCCACGGGATAACAAAAAGAGGAGGGAAGTGAACATCCTTGTCTTGCGGTCGAACCGCTGTTCCAGGTATTCATAAGCCGTATACACATTAAGCCGCCGGAAGATGGGAATGAATGTAATGCAGATAACGACCATGGCTATAGGCAGGCCGAAGTAGTACTGCACGAACCGCATACCATCTGTATATGCCTGACCGGGAGCGGAAAGAAAGGTGATGGCGCTGGCCTGTGTAGCCATAATGCCCAGCAGCACAACGTACCACGGCATTTGCTTATCGGCCAGCAGGTAAGACTGTGCACCGCTTTGTCCACGCCCCTTGTGCACACCATAGCAGATCATGGCGGCAAGGGTTGCTAACAATACGATCCAGTCGAGCGGGCTCATTTATAGTAACAAGTGAACCAGTAATATACAGCTATCTGCAAAACAAGTCCTATAAGAACTGTTAAATACCAGAGGCGGTAGTTATGTTTCTTAGTGTTTGTCATTGGTGCCTATTAAAAATAGCATCAAACTCCTGGATCTTTAAAATATGTACTTTAGGGAACTGAATAGTCTTCAAAATAGAAAAATGCGCATCATGAGTTATAAGATATTGAGCTCCTGCGGCAACATAACAATCTACAAACTTATTGTCATCAGGATCGCTAATCAAACTCCACCGAAAGTAGATGTGGGTAAAATAAACATTGGGTAGTTCTTTCAAAGCTGTAAGAAAATTCGCTGCTACCT
>Ga0209023_10006467_pt1 | contig 12337 bp, 12 predicted proteins | sample LakOneMetagenome_FD_187468 | JGI IMG/M metagenome (GOLD analysis project Ga0209023, IMG submission 187468) | Freshwater and sediment microbial communities from Lake Erie, Canada (SPAdes) (version 2) | ecosystem: Environmental > Aquatic > Freshwater > Lentic | place: Lake Erie, Canada... | reverse complement strand
TCGAGCCGTTTGCCGGTCACCGTCAATGCCTCGCCGGCCTGGTCGAGCTCGGGCACCTTGCTCGTCGGCACTACCACCGCGAAGTTGCCGTGGCCGAGTTCGACGGCGGCATCGCGCAGTCTGCGGACGGGTCTGGCCAGGCGGCCCGCAAGAAGGGAGCCGATCGCGGCGCCGATGGCGAGTACGCCGAGCGCGATGGCACCCAGTAGGGCCAAGATGTTGCGGGTGCGGCGGTCGCTGGCTGCTGTGGACTGTTCGGCGCGGATCAGGCCGATCACCTGCTCGTCAGCCGCGACCGGCACGGCCACCAGCCTCGCTCCGGGGATCTCGGTATCGATGACGCGGTTGCCGAGGGCCGCCCGGATGGGTGGTTCGACCTGTGGCGGTCCGATTCCGGTGATGAGACGTCCATCGGCGGAGTAGAGGCCCAGCTGGATCCCTTCGGTGTTCTCGGGGAGTTCGACGGGGTCTTGACTGGCGGCGAAGTCGGCTGGAACCTGGCGTGCCGCGAGGACTGCTTCGCGTTCGACTCGTAGCGCAGCGTCCTCGTCGACCAATTGGCGGACCACGAGGGCCAGCGGTACGGCGAACAAGATGATGGCCATGGCGGACACCGACAAGATGGCGGTCAGAATCCGGCGTCTCACGGCACTTCTAACCGGTAGCCCACCCCACGCAGCGTGGTGATGTGGCTGGTCTCGAGGCCTTTGTCGATCTTGCGCCTGAGCGCGGCGATGTGGAAGTCCAGCGTCTTGGTGGAGCCGAACCAGTTCTCGTCCCATACATCGTTCATCAGGGTCTCGCGCAACACGACGCTGCCGGCGTCTGCCAGAAGACGCGCCAAGAGGTCGTACTCCTTGGCCCGCAGCTCGAGCTCTTCGCCGCGCAGCCAGATACGCCGGGACTGCGCCTCGATGCTGAGGTCGCCCACCACCGAGGGCGCTGCAGACCGAGGCTCGCTCCGGCGTAGCTGCGCACGGATCCGGGCCAGCAACTCCGCGAGCTTGAACGGCTTGGTGATGTAGTCGACAGCGCCGGCATCGAGGCCGACCACCACGTCGAGCTCTTCATCGCGAGCCGTCAAGATGATGATGTCCACCGTCGCGTCGTTGCGATGGATCCGTCGACACACATCAAGCCCGTCGCAGTCCGGCAGCCCGAGGTCCAGCAAGACGAGGTCCGGCCGCCGCTCCTGTGCGGCGGACACGCCCAGCTCTCCCGTGCGCTCCCAGCGTGCCACGTACCCGCTCCCGTTCAGGGCGCGCACCAGCGTCGATCCGATGCGTTCGTCGTCCTCGACGATCAGGATTGCGTTGGCGTTCACTAGCAGTCACCTTACGGTCTCCACGACCAGAGCCCCTGCGACAGTGGATGTCGCAGGGGCTCCGACGCTGACAGGGGCTGCCTGGGCGCCCATGGCCGGATCCGGGGGAGATCCTGCCTGCAAGCGTCGCTTCGGATCAGTCGGCGGTACCGTCATCGGCGTCCTGGTGGCCGGGCTCGTCGGGGTTGGCGTCGGGCCCTTGGTCGGGGCCGTCGGACTCGGGCTCAGACTCGGTTCCCTCCGCCTCGGTGGCGTCGCCGGCGTCGTCGGCGTCCTGGTGACCGGGCTCGTCGGGGTTGGCGTCGGGTCCCTGGTCGGGGCCGTCGGACTCGGTCTCGGACTCGGTCGATGAAGTCGATTGGTCGCCGTTGCCGGTCGGGGCGCTTGCCTGCGCCGCGACCACTCCGCCGATGCCGATGGTCCCGGCGAGGGCCGCTGAGGCCAGCAGGGCGGCGTTGCGTTTCATGTTCTTCATGTGAGGCTCCCGTCGGTTGATTTTCTCTGTCACCGGTACCGTGCCTCGGGGATGCTGTGATGACTCTGAGTGCACCTGAGGATCACCATGGCTCGCTGTCACCGCATGCGGGTAGACGAAGTTCGAACAGCGCCCCTCGCTTGCTGGGAACCGCGTTGAGGGAACCCCCGTGTGCGTGGGCGATCTCGCGGGCGATGGGAAGGCCCAGCCCGGCGCCGCCATCGGCTCGGGTCCGGCTGGGGTCGAGCCTGACGAAGCGTTCGAAGATGCGCTGCCGATCCGCGGCAGGGATCCCAGGGCCGTCGTCAAGGATGCGGAACACGGCTTCGCCCTGATCGTGGTGCAGCGAAAGCTCGACCTCGGCGTCTGCGTGTCTGGCGGCATTGTCGGTGAGGTTGCGAAGCGCCCGAGTCAGGAGGCGTTCATCGCCGGTGACCGTGGTGGGTTCGACGTCCAGACTGAACCGGGGGCCGAGGCCGCGTCGTTGCTCGACCTCGCGGCGCACTAGCAGGTGAAGGGGGACCGGCGACATTGACGGCGATGGGCCCCGGGCATCTGTTGACGCGAGAGTGAGGAGGTCGTCCACGAGTAGCTGGAGCCGGTCGAGTTCAGTTTCGACCACCACGTGGAGCTCCTCGCTGCTCATCGCGGCGCTGTGCTTCTGTGCCACATCGAGGGCGGCACGGATGCTCGCCAAGGGGCTACGCAGCTCATGTGAGGCGTCGGCGACGAACTGACGTTGGCGGGTGGCAGAGTGTTGGAGTCGCTCCAACATCTCGTTCATGGTTCGGGCCAGGGCGCTGATCTCGTCCTTCGCCTCGGGGACCGGGACGCGCTGATCCAGTTGGTCACCGCCGATTTCCTCGACCCTTCGCCGGATACGGTGGACGGGGGCCAGCGCTCTGCCGGTCAGCCAGTATGAGATTGCGGCAACTGCGGCCAGCAACGGCAGGTAGCCCAGGACGACGATGCGGGTGGTGATGCCTCGCGCCTGTGCTGCGGGTTCGAGGCTTTGGGCTGCGATCACCACCAGCGGGGCGGCGTCGGTGGAGACGCCTCGGGCGACGACGACGTAGGGTTCCCCGTCGGAGATGGGCAGGGACGAGCTGACCTGGCTGACCTCTTCGCCGGATGCGGGACGTGCAGCGACGACCGGGGGTTCGCCGGTGATCGAGCTGCTCGCGGCCAGGACCTTGCCAGTGCCACGGTCGAGGACCTGGATCAGCGTGAGCCCGGTGGACCCTGACCCAGAGAGATCGGTCTGCTCGATTCCCTGCTGCTGGAGCTGCGCACTCACGTCCAGCGCCTGCTGGTTGGCGAGGTCGCGAAGCGTCGACTCGAGCTGCGCCTCCTGGAGGAGGATGAGCCCGAAGCCGGCCCCTGCGAGGACCACGGCCGCCGCCCCGGTCGCAGCCAGGGTGGTCCGCCACCGCACCGTCGTGCCAGACAGCCTGAGAATCGCCCGCAATCGAGATCTCATCGAGGGGTTCGGCCATCGGCAACGAGCCGGTAGCCGGCCCCCCGAACGGTGGTGATCGATCGCCGTCCGAAGGGAAGATCGAGCTTACGGCGCAGGCAACTGATGCAGACCTCCACGACGTTCTCGTCACCCTCGTAGTTGGTATCCCACACTGAACGCAGGATCTCGGTCTTGCTCATGACGTCTCCCTGGTGGCGCATCAGATAGTGCAGGAGCGCGAACTCGCGGGGAGTCAGGGACACCTCCTCACCGCCACGAGACACCATGCGCGACGCCGGGTTGAGGGATAGGTCACCCACTTGCAAGGTGACGGGACGTTGCGGAGCGCCCCTGCGCACCAGGGATCGCAGTCGTGCGACCAGGATGTTGAATGAGAACGGTTTCGTGAGGTAGTCGTCGGCGCCGAGGTCGAAGGCATCGACCTGGTCGAACTCGCCGGACTTGGCGGTCAGCATCAGGACCGGGGTCCAGATGTCGGCACTGCGCAGTTGCTTGCAGACCTCGTAGCCGTTCAGTTTCGGCAGCATGATGTCGAGAACCAGTACGTCGTAGCTGTAGTTGGTGGCAGACCACAAGCCGTCCTCGCCGTCGTGGACGACGTCCACCGTGAAGCCCTCGGCGCCGAGGCCGCGTCGCAGGGTCTCGGCCAGTCGGAGTTCATCCTCCACCAGCAGCACCTTCACGGCAGCCGACCTCCCTTTTCTCAAGTCCATCATCCGGCGCATACCTGTGGCGAGCCTGAGCGCCGTGGCTGCCATTCACACATCCGCCCAGCGCGCTGGTCCATTCGCCCGAGCGTGGGTCTCGATCCGCTGGCCGAGGGTGGAGGCGAGGACGAAGCAATTGGAGTCAGGAAGCCGAAGGAGGTGCCGAGCGCCGCGTCGATGACACTCCCGAAGATGTTTCGGCGAGGCGGATGCTGCGGTCAATGAGGGCATGGGTGATCACGGGCGCGAGGATTGAGCACCCTAGTCCCGAGACTGACCGTCGGCTCCGCACGCCGAAAGTGAGGGGAGTAACGCGAGGCGACGCGTGGCACCGTCGTGCAGCCAGACCGTGTGGCCGCAGACGACCGCGACGGGCCGGTAGTAGGCGCGCAGCGCCGCTTCGACGTGGTTGTCGGGGTCGAGGCCCCACGTGTGTGCTCCGTCCCAGCGGACCACCCAGGTCGGCGCTGATGTCCCGGTCAGGGTGCTTGTCAGCAGACTCAGATCTGGGTCCAGGGTGCGAATGGGCAAACTCCAGGCGTAGGGGTATCCCGGGGCGAGGTCGGCGGCGTTGATGACGTTCGCGTGAGTGAACGGCACCACGATCGAGTCGCCCGAGTGCGCCGACATCGCGATCCAGCGGCCGGTGGTGTAGGCCGCGCTGGTTGTGTGCGCGGCGTTGATGGCTGCGATCGGGGACACCAGCGCAGTTGTCGCGGCACCCAATAGGACGAGTCGGCGCGTCCACCGGTGGCCGGGGGTTCGGTAGTTGGTGCTCAGCCCTGCTGCCAACGCCACCATCGGGATCAGGGCGATCAGGTAGTGGGCCCAGAAGTTGGCACCAGCGAGGATCCCGAACAGTTCGAATGACACCGTGGCGGCGATTGCCCAGGGCAACGGATCGAGGTGAAGGATCCGGCATCGGTGGCTGACGACAAGGTGTCCGAGTAACAGCAGAAGCCCGGACAGCAGCGCGAGCAGGGCGAGCGCCCGGAGGCGGCTCAAAGGTTCGTCCCAGGACCAACTCGCCATCACGGCGGACGCGTCGCCACGGAATCCGAGGTTCGCATAGAGGAATGCGCTCATCCCCCCGTGGCCGGTCGCCCACAGCCACGTGAGCAAAGCGGGCGCGACGGCGCCGGCCGCGAAGCCCGCCGCTGTGGCCGATACCTTGCTGGGTGGGTACCTCAGCCTGTTCTTTCGCGTCGCCGTTCCGGCGACCAGCAGAACAGTCGCAAACACGAAGGCATCGGCGAAGTTCTGCTTCATCAGCATTGCTAGGCTCGCCGCCTCTCCTGCAACGCTGCCGAGCGCAACTGTCGGTGCCGGCCCGGTAGACACGAGGAGGCTGCGTAGAAGCGCGGCAACAGATATGGACACAAAGGTGGCTGCAGCGAGTTCGCCGTTGAGAGCTTGTGCCTGGAGGAGCGCCGAGGACGCGAACGCGAAAGCCGTCCAGGCCGCCCAGCGGGCCGCCGGTCGACCTCCGATCGCCCCAGCAGCGCTGGAAACCGCCGCGACCAGCAGAACGGCTAGAATCGTCGAGGTCAAGCGCACGCCGTAGGGACCAAGGTGCTGGGCGGCATCGAAGACGGCGATCAGACCTGGCGGGCGGTCAACCCACTGCGTCCCGTAAAGGTATGGCCCGCCGTCGCGCCAGTGGCGTGCGACCATCGCGAAGCCGCCCTCGTCGGACCCGAGTTGACGCGTCAGCGACAGCAAGTGGATCACCAAGGTGGCGGCACATGCCAGCGCGATAGAATGGCTCGATGCGGCCGCCTTGATCGACGATCGGCCGAGCGTTCGCGATGCACGTGCGGCGGCGAAGTCCCCGGCCTCAACTCCTTGGACCAGGTCGGGTGGTGCGCTCACGGCTGTGCCCAGAAGAGGCGCGGACGGCTGGACCCGGAACAGCCCCTGAACCGCGTCGACAGATGGTGCTTAGCCGCGGCTGGCCGTGCCTCTTCCGATGTCACACCGTGTCCATAGTCTCGATCATCCGGATCAAACCTGTGGGGACGCTGAGTGCCAACAGGCTGGCGACGCGAGTGCGTCAGCGCTGAATGTCACTGGGGGCGCGACCGTCAACAGTGTCGAGGGCAACTCCGAGAACGGCGCCACTTGGGAAATGGAGGCCACCCAGGCTGACGGCCCCACGGTCGACGTACTTCTCGACGAGCAGGGACGCCGTGGTCGTCGTCGAGGGCGACGGCGACTCCGCCGGTGACCAGACTGAGCACGACGAGGTCGAGGCCGAGGCCGGACGCGGGGGAGGTCGTGCCAGACCGGCCCACCCTCGAAGGAAGACCTATTCGAAGGAACACCTACAAGTAGTCCGCTGGAAGTTGATGTCACTGCCGATGCTGCGTCGCGCCTCCGCGCGCTCCGAGGCGGCCGCGCTCAGGGCGCTCGCAGCCGTCGCGCGGTTCCTGGAGCCATCTCGCCAGGACGACGCAGACCCAGTCCCCGCTTGTCCCATCGTGGACGCTGTTGGCCGGTCAGCTGCTGGTGCGGAGGCCGAAGGCGGTGCCGAGGGAGGTGGCGTCGGCGGCGTCGCGCAACGGTGGTTGGTGCACGACCTCGCTGAGGAACCTGCTGAGCGAGAGGTGGCTCAGTGGCGCGTCGACGACCACGTGCTCGAGGCTGGGGTGCAGGACGGCGGTGAGGACCTGGTTGTCGGCGTTGTGGTCGTCCTCGTCGGCGGTGATGACGATCGCCAGATGACCTGATCGCCAGTCGGGGCCGGCAAGCACCTGGTCCACGGTGGCCTGCATCCACTGGTCTGCGGTGGCCAGTGAGCAGTCGTGCGCGTCGTTGCAGAGGTTCGGGATCACCATCGCGACGTTCGGCAGCCGCTGGGCGTCGATGTCGGCTAGGAGCTGCGTGGCGGGCAGGTCGTACCGGGCGCAGCCGGCCCGGTCGTCGATGAAGTAGGTCCAGGGGTTGTGACGCACGACGTACTGGTCACCCCCGCTCTCCTGCGCGCAGGTGCCGGGCATTCCTTCGGCGTACAGGGTTGCGGTCCTCCCGGCCGCTAGCGCTTGGGAGAACACCGATGGCCCGTGGAGCTGATGGGCGACCGGGTTGCGGTCGTCGACGACACCGAAGGTGCTTCCGCCGGCGATCGCCAGGTAGTTCCCGAGCGAGGGGTGGGTCAGGGCGTGGTAGGCCGTCGCGTATCCGTAGCGCTGGGCCACCGAGAACGTGTACGGCATCTGGGCGCGCATCTGGTCGAGCGAGTGGTTCTCGACCACCAGGACCAGCACCTTGGTGACGGGCGCCGGCCGTACCTGCCCCGGCGCTGGGGAGGACGACCGTGTGCTGCCGGACGCCGTGTGCCGGGACGGACTGGGTGTGGTCGGTCGAGGCCGGTCGGTCGGCCTCGTCGTGGTGACCGAGCTCGGCTCGGTCCGTGAGTTGGGGGAGCGGGTGGCGGAGCATCCGGTCAGCACGATGAGGCAGACGAGAACGGCCGTCGCCGTCGACCTGTGGACACCGGTCATCGGACGCCTAGGGCGACCTCGGCTGGGCGGTGGAAGCCGCGGAGCCGCCAGGCCAGGACGTTGACGATAGCCTCGAGGGCGATGCCGGCTCGCATCTTGGAGGAGCCGGTCGCGCGCTCGGTGAACGTGATGGGGATCTCGAGGATCCTCAGTCCGCACTGGTGGGCTCGCCAGGTGGTTTCGATCTGGAAGGCGTAGCCGTCCGAGTGCGAGTGGGGGACGTCGATTGCCCTCAGGGCCGTCAGTCGGAACGCGCGGAATCCGGCGGTGGCGTCGCGGACGGGGAGGCCCAGGACGAGTCTCACGTAGAGGTTGCCGGCCCAGGAGATCAGCCGGCGTGACAGAGCCCAGCCCCGGGTCTGACCGCCCGGCACGTAGCGGGAGCCGATGACGAGGTCGGCCTCGGTGAGCGCGTCGAGGAGGCCGGGGATGTCTTCTGGGGCGTGTGACAGGTCGGCGTCCATCTGGACCACGGCCTGGTAGTTGGCGGCCTGCGCCCAGGCGAACCCGGCTCGGTAGGCAAGCCCGAGGCCGGCCTTGGGCCGTCCGTTGAGCAGGAACACCCGACTGCGGAACTCGCGGTGGCCGGCCACGATGGCGCCCGTGCCGTCGGGGCTGTCGTCGTCGACCACGAGGATGTCGACCTCGGGGACAGCGGCCAGGACGCGGTCGAGCACCTGGCTGATGTTGCCGGCCTCTTCGTAGGTCGGGATGACGACGACTGTCTTCACGGCTTCTCCTGGTTGGTGGATGAGGTGGTGGTGGCCGAGGTGGGGATCGGTGTTGGGGACGGGCGGGGGGTGCCGTCGTGCAGGTAGATGGTGTGGCCGTCGATCTGTGCAACGACGTGGTAGTCGATGGTGATCACCGCTTGGGTGCGGGCGGTGTCCAGGCCCCAGCTGCTGACGTCACGGGTGACCACGAGCCAGGTCGGCGCCTGGGGGCTTCTCAGCACGCTGTCGAGGCTGGCGAGCTCGGGATCCAAGGTCTTGATGGGCAGGCTCCACAGGTACTGGTACGGCGACGGAAGTCCGGACGCGAGGTTGACATCGGCCTCGCCGTAGAGCGTGGTGAGGGTGTCGCCGGGCTCAGCGGCGCGAGCGATGGCAGTGCCGACCTGCTGCCCAGTCGACGTCGAGGGTTGGAGGCCGGTGACCAGGAGAGACACCATCGACACGGCCGTCACCAGGAGAACCGATATCCGTGGCACGGCGGCGCCTCTCGCGACGAGGACGCCGGCCCACACGGCGAGTGGCACTGCCATCTCGGCGAGGTAGTGGAGCCAGTAGCCGCCCCCGAACGCGATCGAGAACACGTCGAACGCCACGGTGGACGCCAAGGCCACGACCGCGGCGTTCCAGGCTCGCCTTCGCGTCGTTGCGACCACGAGCGCGGCGGCCAGGAGCCCGGCGCCACTGGTGACAAACGCCAGCGCCAGGTGCAGGCCACGGCCGCCGGCGTACTGGCTGCCGCCGGCTGCCACCACCTGCGCTGCGCGCAGGCGGAAGGGGTACATCGCATCGAACACTCCGGTCAGGGACGTCCCGTGAGCCACCGTCCACACCGCGACGAGCACGAGCGCCGCGGAACCACCGGCAATGCTCGCCGTGATCCTCGAACGGACATTCGATGCCGTGGGCCAAGGGGCACCCGCGACCAGGAACACCGATCCGAACACGAGGGCGTCGGCGATGTTCTGCTTGACCAGGAGCGCACACGCGGCAGCCGCGCCGCCCAGGCCCACGAGCAGGAGAGCGCGGCGCCGGTCATGTGGCTGTGAGGCCGCGACGAAGGCGAGGATCCCCGCGGCGACGAAGGGCGCGGACAGGAGCTCTCCGTTGACCTCCTGGGTGCCCAGGAGAGGTGAGACCAACATCGCGGCGGACGCCAGCGCCGCCCACCTCGCCGCACGACCCCCAGCGAGAAGCCCCGCGGCTCGAGCGCTCATCAGCACGGCAGCGGCGACCGCGACGCAACCGAGCAGGCGGAGCGGAACGACTCCCCCAGCCAGGTCGGCGAACCGATACAGAGTGATCAGCAGGGGCGGGCGGTCCACCCAGTAGTGACCGTAGAGCGACCCTCCACCGGGCGCCCACTGGTGCGCCACCTGCAGGAAACCAGCCTCGTCAGCACCCGCGGGAGCATTGACGAAGGGGAGGCGGGCGACCGCGGCCACGACCGCGACCGCCCAGACGAACCGACTCGAAGTCCATCTCGGCTTGGCGATGACGCCCGGAGCAGGGAGCTCAGGGAGGGTCGCGTGTGCCATGACACCCACCGTGGCGGCCGCAACCTGTATGCAACCTGACTGCTGACGGTTCAGGTCGGCGTCAGGTCCGGGTTCGTAGCGTCAGCGGCATGTTGGTCGCATTGACACCGCTACTGTCGGCACTGGGTCCTGTTGCGTTGCTGGTCGCCATGGCGATCGTCTTCGCCGAAACCGGTCTGCTGCTCGGGTTCTTCCTCCCCGGTGACGGGCTGCTGTTCACTCTCGGCCTGCTGACCGCCACCGGCGTGGTGCACCTTCCGATCTGGATTGTGCTGGCGGGCGTCTTCGTCGCAGCGGTCGCTGGGGATCAGGTCGGCTACCTCGTGGGACGCCGCTTCGGCCCACGGGTCTTCCACCGTGAAGGCTCTCGCTGGTTCCGCAGCGCCCACGCCGCACGGGCCAAGGACTTCTTTGACCGACACGGTTCCAAGACGGTGATCCTTGCCAGGTTCCTCCCGGTGGTGCGCACGTTCACGCCGGTCGTGGCCGGGGTGGCCCCGATGCCGCGTCGTCGCTTCACCGTCTACAACTTGGCGGGTGGCCTGCTCTGGTCCCTCAGCATCCTCGGTGCCGGCTACTTCCTCGGTGGCGTGCCGCTGATCGCCGCGCACGTGGAGCTGATCGTGGTCGGGCTCGTCCTCATCTCCACGGTGCCTGGCATCGCCGCCTACCTGCGGGCACGGCGCAACCAGCGGCGAGCCGCGCGCTCCATCGCTGAGACCTCGACACACGGAGGTGCTGACTCCCTCATCGATTCGGCGGCGGCATGAGCATGGGGAGGTCCCTGATCGCTGGCCTCATCGCGGTCACGGCGGCCGCGTCGGTGCTGGTCGCCCCCACGGCCAACTCCACCCAGCCACCACGTCCCCCGACCGCGTCCACCTAGCGCGCGAGCGCCGGAATCCCGGTCGGCCGCACGCTCGTCATCGCCCTCCGCGGTGACAGCAGCGCTGCTCCGGAGAACACACTGCCCGCCATGCGAGCCGCGGTCTCAGCCGGCGCCGATCTGGTCGAGTTCGACGTGCAGCGGACCTCAGACGGCCACCTGATCGTCGTGCACGACACGACCTTCGCGCGGACCACGAACGTGGCGCACACGTTCCCGGGCAGGGCCGCCGACTCGGTCGGGTCCTTCACCCTGGCGCAGGTCCGTCAACTCGACGCGGGTCGATGGTTCGCAGCCCGCTTCGCTGGTACCTCGGTGCCGACGCTGAGCTCGCTGCTACGAACCATGGCGGCGACCCGCACGGGGTTGCTGCTCGAGCTCAAGAACCCTGCCCTCCATCGAGGCTACGAAACTCAGGTCGCGCATGCCCCGGCCAGCTCGGGCTACGTCTCCCGTCACCGCGTGTGGGTGCGCAGCTTCGACCCCGCCTCCCTTGAGCGGTTCCACGACATCGCACCCACTGTGCCGGTCGGGCTGAACACCGAGACCGGCGGTGCGCCCAAGGCCGATCAGCCGTGGATCACCTCGGTCAACACGACCACCGGGCAGCTCACCGACGCTGCCGTCGATGCAGCTACGCGCGGCCGGCTGGTCGTCCTTGCCTGGCGTCCCAGACCAACCAGGACACCGCGGCAGAAGCGGAGAGACTCATCGACGAAGGCGTCTCAGGGATCATCACCGACCACCCCGCAATGGTTCGCCAAGTCGTCGACCAGCACGGCCGCGGGGCAACGCCGGCTGCCGCCGCTCGCATCTAATTCCTGCTGTACGCCGGGACACCCAGCAGCCGGTCGACGGTGACGAAGCCGTAGCTGCGCTCGAGCAGGGTGTCGACCACGATCTCGACCGCCTCGACGGTGGCCGAGCGGTTGCCGCCGCGGTCGTCGTACCCGTCGTGGAAGATGACGATCCCGCCCGGACGGACCTGCGCCAGGGCCAGCGCGGCGATGCGGCGCGCCGCCGGCTGCAGGGGCTCGAGGGGGTGGCAGAAGGTCCCGGAGACGGCGGTCATCCCCTCCGCACGCAGCGCGTCGAGCACGCCAGCGGTCCGGACCAGCCACGGCGGGCGGTAGAGCAGCGGCCGCCGGCCGAGCTCGCCGACCAGCGCCTCCTGGGCGTCGGCGAGCTCCCGGCGTACCACCGAGGTGGTCCAGCCGCGGGTGAACGAGTGGCTGAAGCTGTGGTTGCCGACGACGTGTCCCGCGGCGGCCAGGCCCGCGGTCATGCCTGGGTGGCGCTGCACGCAGCGGCCGACCTGGAAGAAGGTGGCGACGGCCCCGCGCGCGGCCAGGATCGCCGCGAGCTGCGAGGTGTAGGGCTCGTTGGGACCGTCGTCGAAAGGTCAGGGCGACCACCGGCCGGTCGCCGGCGGCGCCCGGCTCCACGGGGTGCGGGGCGCGGTAGGGGAAGGTGCCCAGCGCCTGGGAGTACGGCGACAGGTGGCGCCAGTAGCCGGCGGCGGCCACCGCGGCACCCAGGGCCAGCAGCCCGGTCGAGCGCGGGCCGGGGGTCAGGCCAGGTCCAGCCAGATCTCGTTGCGACGCAGGAACCAGGGCGTGATCGGTGGGTCGTAGCGCGACAGCACCGGCTCACCCGTCCATGCCAGGCCGGCCTCGCGCAGCGCTGCCGTCAA
>Ga0209023_10006465_pt1 | contig 12340 bp, 5 predicted proteins | sample LakOneMetagenome_FD_187468 | JGI IMG/M metagenome (GOLD analysis project Ga0209023, IMG submission 187468) | Freshwater and sediment microbial communities from Lake Erie, Canada (SPAdes) (version 2) | ecosystem: Environmental > Aquatic > Freshwater > Lentic | place: Lake Erie, Canada | collected... | reverse complement strand
CGATCTGCTCGTGGAAGACCACGCCCCCCTGCAGGTAGCCGCGCGCTGACACGGGTTGCGCCTGTGCGAAATGGCTCGTGAGCAGGAGGCCGGCGCACGCGCCGACCACCCACGTCCCCAGATGTCGAGCGACATGCGCGGTGTGTGACGCACAGCGACGTGCGGTGGTGTGCGATGTCATGGCTCGCCTTTCTTCGCTGACGTCGAGCGCGCCGACCTGCGGCGTCCACCGTGGTCGTCCGAGATCCGCTGGCGCGTACTCTGCGGGCGGGCCGGGCTCGGGCAGCGTGTACTCGATCGGGCGTGCGAGCGGCCGCAGAGATTGAGTCACGCCGAACGGGAGTGCAATCCGTCCGATGCCGCCATCATCGCACACGGCGAAGAAACGGGCTGCTTACTGTCGGATGTCGGTGCTGGTGAGCGACGCGCTCCTCGACACCGTGCGAAGCGCGTCGACGATGGTGCGGGCGGACGGCATGGCGGCGGTGCGGTAGATCAGCACGCCCTCGCGATTGACGATGTAGACCTGTCCTGAGTGCGGGTCCGCACCCTGGGGCTGCGGCATCCCGCCATCGCCAAGCAGACGTTGCACCGCAATCGCGTCGTCGGGCGCTGGCGTGACACCGATCCAGCCTGAACGCGCACCGTAGGTGTGCAGCCACTCGGTCATTGCTGCCGGCGTGTCGTTCGCTGGATCGATGCTGATCGAGATGAACTGCGCGTCTGGAATCTCTCGCCCAAGTTGCGTCTGCGCCTTCGCGAACGTCGCGCCCTGCAGCGGACAGATCGCGTTGCAACTGGTGAACATCAGCTGCACAGCGGTGACATGTCCCTTGAGCAGACGTGGCAACGGCACCGCCACACCATCGGCAGTCTTCATCACCCATGCCGGGATGGGGCGCGGCGTGCTCAGCTCGCCAAACGGAAAGTGGTCAGCCGCGAACACCTGGTGAGCCTGCCCAGGCGCCAGCATGAGTGCCACTACTGTGCACGCCCGCAGCCACCCCATCGACCGACGACTCGCGCTTTTCATTCCCGACTCCGAAGGTAGGTCCACAGGCTTTCGCACTGCGCGTCAGTTGCGTCGTAGCGCGGCATGACGGGGGGAATCAGCACGTGCGCAGGATCCTCTCCCGTCCGGACCAGCGTGCAGAAACTGGCGGCGTCGTACTGCGTCGCGGGTCCGCCGTGACGTTGACGCGGGGTCAACAGCCAGGAGCGACCGAGCGCCGAGGCGTAGGCCCGCGGACCTGACGCCGGCTGCCCCGCCAACACCGAACCGGCGCCGTTCACACTGCCGGCGGCGCGCTCGTGACAGTTGGTGCACCGGGTCGCAACGACCGGCAGCACATCGTCGTCGCCGACGAGATGTGCTCGCATCGCGGCTGTGCCGCTGTAGAGTGCGGCACCGCTTTCCACGAGATCGCCGGCGCGAACGGTACGCGAACAGGACGCGAACACCACGCACGCCAGCAGCACACCGAACTGGACCAGACGCGGCGCCCCGCCGCGTCCAGCCCACAGACGGGTGAACCTCACTGCAGGTTCACTCCAAGCACGATGACGTTGCGGTTCGCCGGCAGCGTGATGCTTTTCACCTGCTTGGCCGAGTTCAGCGTCAACGTGTAGCCATACAGCCGGAAGGTGCGGTTGTCTTTCGTGGTGTTCACCAGCCGATAGGCCATCGACACCGCGGTGGACTCGGCCGCGTAGTTCTGCGGTGTGAACCAGTCGCTGATGCTCTGCGTGAACGACGTGGTGGTGTTGTCGGTGTAGGTGACCTTGAACACCTGATTTGCCTGGTTGCCGTTGGTGCCAGCCGCCAGGAACGTGAGCGTGTTGTAGCTGCCGGCCGGCAGCGTCACCGTAGCGTTCGCCACCGCGTTGGCGACATTCGCCGCGCCGAGACTGAAGGTGCCACCAAGCGCCGACACCGTACTTCCAAGCAGCGTCGAAGAGAAGGCGTAGCCGTTGTTGTCCAGACCACCGTTGGTGACGGCGGTGCCGTCGGTGAACGTGCTCCAGACGTTGTAATTCGCGGCGAGGCTCACGTTCACGGCACCAGCGGCAGGTTCTTCACTGCCAATCTGCCGCACGTACTCCGCCACGTTCGCCAGGTCAATCGCCGAGAGAACGACGCCGTTGTGACGCGAGATGGCGAGCGCGAGCGTGGGCGCCGACCCGTCGTGCAGGTAAGGAGCCGTGGACCACACGTCCCGCAGGGTTGGGATGTCGATACCTGCCAGCGTGCTGCCCAGACGCGTGCCGCTGTTCGACGTGATGGTGCCGACGTTCTTCAACTGGCTCGCGTTGCCACTGAGGGTGAATCCTGCACCGCCGTGGCAGGTCGCGCAGCGCTGCGTCGTGAACACGGTCTTGCCCGCCGCGGCCGCTGCGGTCAGCGTGCCGTTGGTGTTGCGATACGGGCTGGCATCGAAGGTCGTGAGCGAGTTGACGTAAGCCGCCAGGGCATCGAGGTCAGCGCTGACGCCCGCCTTCGGATCGCCGAGCGTCTGGCTGCGCGTGCCCGTGTTGAACTGCGCGTCAGTCATCAGCCCGGTGCCGCCGGCAAGAGCGCGAATCTGGCCTTCGAAGTCCTGAATCTCGTCGAAGTTCGCGCTCCAGTGCAGGAAGCCCTGGCCGATGCCAGCGCGTCCGCGCAAGTTGATCGTGTTGCGCAGCCCTTCGCCGAGACCCGTGAGATCCCACACGCGGCCGTCGTGTCCGCCGTCGTTATGGCACGACGCGCAGCTCATGTAACTGTCACGTGTCAGCCGTGGATCCGCAGCGTCGTAGAAGAGCTGCTTGCCGGCGAGGAGCGTCGGCGTGAGCTTGTCCGTTGTAATCGTCGACACCGTCGTCGTCGGCGCGTTGGCCGCAAGACCAGACGCCAGCAACTGCGAGATGTCGAGCGCGCTGATGGTGCGGCTCATGAAGTTGTTCACGAACAGCGTGCGTCCGTCTGCCGAGAGCACCAGACCCTGCGGTGCGAGACCCACCCAGTACCGGAACAGCTCCTGGCCACGTGCAGCATCGACCACGGCAACCTGGCGATTGCCCTCGAGCGCGACGAACAGATACGCGCCTGAGGGGTGATAGACCGCAGCACTCGCGATGCTGGCCAGGTTGAAGTCGAGCCGTCCGTTCAGATCTTCCGCGCCGGACGCGATGTTCACCCGCGAGCTGATCGCGCGCACGGTGTGCTTGAAGTCGAGATTGACGCCGTTACGCAGCGAGCCGCGTTTGACGTTGTCCTGCTTGGACGGCACCCACGCCGTCGTCCCATCGGGCGAGATGACGGGCGCACCCAGGTAGTTGGGAATGCCAGCGCCTGATGCCGAGCCGTCGGGCCGCTCGCTGTGGGCGAGCACGATGGACCCGTTCTGCGCGAGCGTGGCCGCGTTCAGCACGAGCACCTCACCACCCACCGGACCAGACGAGTCAGTGGTCGTGATGACCGCCGTGTTCTCGCCGGGCAACGGACGTGTGATGAAACGCGAGACGTACAGATTCGCGCCGGCCGCGTCGATGGTCAGATGACGCAGGTCGCCACCGATGTCGAAGCTGGCAAGCTGAGCGCCAGACGTCGCATCGAGCTTCACGACTCGTCCGATGGCCTCGAGCGCCACGAACGCGGCGTTCTCGGTCGGCGAGATGACGATGCCGAAGGGCTGCGAGGCTCGCGGCAACGTGAGGGTCTGCACGACGGCGTTGGTCGACGGACTCACGATGCTGATCGTGGCGCTCGCCTTGTTAGCCACCCAGATGCGGCCGTCAGCGGCACGCGCCAGCGTCCGCGGTGCGGCTCCGACGGCGACTTCGGCAAGGCGCGCGTTGGTCGACGAATCGAAGACGCTCACCGAGTCGTTGTCCTGATTCACCACCCACAGGCGCGCCGCACTTCCAGATGCCGGTGCCAGCAGGATGTTCGTCGACGACCGCGATGCGGACGCCGCGCCGGCGCCTGACGCAACAACAGCCTGCAGGAACGTGTAGCTGCCGGTGCGTCCGTCGGCCATGCCGATCGTCAGCGTCACGCTGTAGACACCGGGGGTCGCGAACACGTGCGTGGTCGCGGCCGTCACAGACGATGTCGAGGGGCTGCCGTCGCCGAACGACCACCCGTAGCCCGCTGCGCCGCCGGCGTTGAACGTCGGAGCGTACGACACCGCCACGCCAGCGGTCGCGATGGGTGCAGAGAGGGACGTGACTTGCGGAACCACGGCCAGAATCGTCCAGGTGAACGTGGTGCTCGCACTGAACCCGCCAGCATTCCCGGCGGCGACCGTGACGGTGAACGTGCCCACCGTAGTCGGCGTACCGCTCATGACGCCAGTCGTCCCGTTGATGCTGATGCCGTTCGGCAGACCCGTCGCACTGAAGGTGAGCGGGTTGCCGTCAGGATCGGTCGCCGTGGCCGTCACTGACGCCGCGGCGCCCACGACGTTCTGCTGGGCGCTGAGGGCAGAGATGGACGGCGTCCGGTAGGTCGCGGCGCTGCCGTAGCGCACGCCAATCGACCGCAGGTAGCCGTCCGCGGTGCCGAAGAAGCCGTAGACCTTGTTGCCGGCCGGCACCGTGTAGTCGAACGACCGGATGGTTCCGCCAGCCTGATTCGCGCCGTAAGGTCCGAACACCTTGCCGCTCTTGCTCACGAACGAGATCTGCGAGATGAGGTTGTTCGAGTACTTGCCGTAGATGCGCACGAGCGGATCGGTGGCGCCCCACGTCGCCGTATAGGTCGTGCCACCCGCGCCGCCGTGGCTCGCAAGGTTGCTCGGCGTGGCCAGGCCCTGAATCGCGTCCAGCCACGAACCCGCACGAACCAGCGCGCCGGTCAGCGTCTGACCTGCGGCAACCGAATCGGTGAAGGCCGTCCCGGTCGTCGGAGAGCCAAACGCGGCGGAGTTGGTCAGCGTCACGTTCACGACCGGATCAACCACGTTGATGACGACGTCGGTCGACACGGTCTGGGTGCCGTTGCTGGCACGCAGCGTCGCGAGATAGCGGCCATTCGTCGTCGGCGTTCCACTGAGCGTTCCATTGGCCGAGTTCACCGTCACGCCGGCCGGCAGTCCCGTTGCGGAGACCGTCAACGTGCCCGACGGCGTCGTCATCGTCACCGGCACGTTCATCGCTGTGCCACGCGTGACACGAAGGCTTCCGGGGTTCACGATCGCGGGAGCGTTCGCGTTGTCGACGGTCACCATGGCCGCCATCGAAGGCGTGCCGTAGCTGTTCATCGCAAAGAGCATCCACTTGCCGGGGAGGAGAATGCCCGGGTTGCTCGGAATGGACACCTGGTAGTGCGTAGCGTCGGTCGCCGTGAACGACAGCGAGACACGTCGCTGATCGTTGTTCACGCCGTGCGTCGTCGCGTTGAGACGCACGAGCGAGAACGCGTTCACCGCGGCGTTGGTGGCAACCGTGACCGTCGTGCCGTAGCCGAGCGTCGACGGTGTCGAGGTAATCACGGGACGCGGCGCGGCCGAACCGTCAGCATTGAACAGATACGGCGGCGACAGCAGCTGCACGTCCTGATGGTCGCCCGCACACGCACAGAGTCCGCCACCGCCCGACAGCACGCGGCCATCGGGGAGCAACAGCGCGATGCTGTGATAGTTGCGCGCCACCGACATCGACGGCATCACGGTGAAGGTGTTCGTCGCCGGGTCGAACAGTTCCGGTGCGAGCACGGCGTAGGCGTCGGAGAACTCCTCCATCTGCGTCTGACCGCCGATGACAATCACTTGACCATTCGGCAACACCACGCTGTTGTGATGACCGCGGGCGTAGGCCATGGACGGCAGCTTGGTCACCGTCGCGGCGCCCTGCGTCGTGTCGATCACATAGGCGCTGGCGTTGGCGGCCATGCCGCCGGTGTTCCAGGTGGAGCCGCCGACCTTCAGAATCCGTCCGGCATCGAACATCACGGTGTTCGCCGAGAACGCCGGACCGTCGTCGCCACGTGGGCCGGCCGCGGTGTAGGACCCGTTGCCGTTCGGGTTGATCCAGAACATGTTCGGTCCGGGCGCAGTGAGCAGCACTTGACCGTTGCCGGTTGGAATCAGGTTGTAGTGCGCGTTGTTCTGCCAGCTCGAATACGTGCCGTTGATCATGAACTCCGTGGAGTCCGGCACACCGCTGAGCGAGCGCCAGGTGCCCGCCCTGGTGAAGACCTCCGCACCCTTCGGACTGGAACCACCGCTCCACGCTCCGCCGAGCGTCAGCACGGAGCCATCCGACAGCAGCGTGCTGCCGTTGTATCCGCGCGCCAGACTCATTGCAGGCGCGGTGCTCCACGCGTTGGTCGCCGGATCGTAGATGGACGTCTTCGGCGCATCGTAGCCACCGTTGATGAACAGCCGTCCGTCGGGCAGCATGGCCGTGCCCGGACAGAACATGTTGTGTCCGGTCTCGGTCACGTTATGCGCGAACCACGCATTGGTCGTCGGATCGAAGATCACCGTCTGGGTGTTGCCGTTGGCGGTGAAGTTGTTCGTCTGGTTCGATGCCCAGAACAACACGTTGCCAGTGGGGAGAATGGCGGCGCCGACAGGAACGAGCGGCAGGCCGATCGGCGCGGTCCACTTCGCCAGTGATACGGGCGGCGTCGCGGCGCGACCCGTCGTTCTCCACAAGCCGACAGCCGCAACCACTGCGAGAAGCGCAGCGAGCCAGCGACTGGATCGGGGGCGTGTCGTCGGAATGCGTGTAGTCATCGTCCAGCGTTCATCCTCTTGAGGCGCAGCGATCCCAGGTCAGCGCGGCCGCGGAGCATCCGCAGCGCCCGTACGCAGCGTGGGGTCGGGTGATCAATTCGAGACGTGGATGGCGGGGCTGCAAGCGAACGGCCACGGTTGAGGTGGGCACGCTCGTGCAGTCGCCGCGGGAGAGTCGCCGTGATCCAGGTCTTTGTTCGAGGGAAGGAGGCGACTAGGAAACGATGGCCGAGTGCTCGGTCCGCGTCACGACGCACGCATCGCACACATGTCTGTCACGGCCAGTGCAAACAATTTCGAGAATTCCCGTGCACCCGCTGCCGGAACCCTCGTCGGTTGCCGATAACCCGTCCAATAGAGGTATGTCCGCAGACGAGAAACGCAGCACGCTCGGCGAATCGTCCGCATCGCGGAATGCACGTGCACAGGCACGTCCGCGCTGGTACGTGCTGTACGTCGCCCTGGCGGCGTTTGGCCTGCTGTCAGTGTCAGCGGGGCTCTATCTGAACCATCGCCTCACGCTGCTCTACAGTGCTGCCGTGACGGCCAGCGAGCAGTGGGCGCAACGCTCCGCGGAACTCTCGGCGCTGCGACAGGTGGCGGGCACCGTCAACGCTCCCGGCAACGATGTGTTCGACTCGCACGATGTGGACCGCGAGTCGGCGCGACTCCACACCGCCGTTCAGCGATTCGAGGAACAGCAACACCGGCTCTCCCAGGGCAACGCGGCCTTCCCCACCGACCAGCGAGCGCGGATGGACGCAGACGTGGCGCTGATCGGCGCGGCAATGGACGCCATGCTCGTCGATGCCAGCGTCATCTTCGACGCCTTTCGCCAGGGAAACGACGAGCGGGCCGGTCAGCGCATGGCTTCGATGGATCGTGCTTTTGCGAAGGTGAACGACGCCGTGACGCAAGCCGAGCACACCGTGCGCGACATTCAGGCGGCAGACCTGAACGCACAGCACCAGCGCGTGGAAACGCTTCGACTTGCCGAGTACGGACTGGCGGCCATCGTCGTCATCATGATCGGCGCGGTGCTGGCCTACGGACAGGCGCTGTCACGCACGTTCCGCAAGACGGCGGACGAACGAGACGGTTTCGTGGCGGCGCTTCAGGCGAGCGAAGCACGCACGCGCGCGATTGTCGATTCGGCCGGTGAAGGGATCTTCACCTTCGACGAACACGGCGTCATCCAGTCGGCGAATGCCGCGATGACGCGCTTCGCTCCGGCCGGACTCCCCACCAATCTGGTTGGACGATCGGTCTCGGCACTCGTGCCGGTGCTGACCGTCGAAAGCTCCGATCGCTATTACGAACGCCTGACAGGCGAGAGTGCGCAGCGCGGTCAGAAGTCCGTCTGGACGGCTCTCGCGGCAGACGGCAGCCATCGCGACGTCGAACTGACGGTCTCCGCCATTCCGGTGGAAGGCGGACGGCTCTTCTCGGTGGTGATGCACGACGTTACCGCGCGGGCGCAAATGACGGCCGCGCTCGAACGGGCACGACAGTCTGCCGAAGATGCCAGTGTGGCAAAGAGCGCGTTTCTGGCCAACATGAGCCACGAGTTGCGCACGCCGCTCAACGCCATCATCGGCTATGGCGAGATGCTCCACGAAGTGGCGCAGGAACGCGGCGACACCGAGAGTGCCGACGACCTCGAGCGCATTCACACGGCTGGCAAACACCTCCTCAGTCTCATCAACGACATCCTCGACCTGTCGAAGATCGAGGCCGGCAAGACCGCACTGCACATCGAAGAAGTCAGCGCGCGCACGCTGCTCTCCGACGTGGAGATGACCGTGGCGTCAGTCGCGCGCAAGAGCGGCAACCGCCTCGAATTCCACATCGCATCGAGCGTCGACATGATTTCGGTCGACGTCGTGAAGGCTCGTCAGATCCTGCTCAATCTGATCAGCAACGCCTGCAAATTCACGAAGGACGGCGTCGTCAGGGTTGCTGCCGATATCGTGACGCCCGAGTCCACACCGTTCTTCCAGGTCACGGTCACTGACAGCGGCATCGGCATGACGTCCGAACAGCTCGGTCGCCTGTTCAAGCCGTTCTCACAGGCCGACGCCTCGACCACGCGCAAGTACGGCGGCACCGGTCTCGGCCTGGTGCTCTCGAAGCGCTTCGCTGAGATTCTCGGTGGCAACATCACGGTCACCAGCCAGGAGGGTGTGGGCTCGCAGTTTGTCGTCCGCCTGCCGCTCTCGCAGTCTGCCGGCACCATTGAAGTGGCGGAAGCGCCGCGCGTCGCGGAGCGCCACGCACGGACAGACCAGCGCGGTTCCTATGTGCTGGTCATCGACGACGACCCCATTACGCAGGGCATCATTCGCCGCCAGTTGACGAAGATGGGCATCACGACCCGCGCCGCGTTCACGGCAACAGAAGCCCTGCAGATGGCGCGTGAGCAGACACCGCTGGCCATCACACTCGACCTGCTGCTCCCGGACCAGAGTGGCGTCTCGGTGATGTCGTCGCTCAAGTCGGATCCGGCACTCGCGTTCGTGCCGATCATCGTCGTCTCGATCATTGACGACACTGGCGCGGGCTTCGCGCTCGGCGCCTCGGAATATCTCGTCAAGCCGGTCGACAGCCTGCAGCTCGCCGCCGCCATGTCCAAGCTTCTGCCGTCATCAGGCTCACGCCGCGTGCTCGTGGTCGACGATGACACGGACGCGAGAACGGTGATGGCACGCCGGGCGAGTGAGTTGGGTGGGCTCGTCACGCAGGCATCGAACGGCGCGGAGGCACTGGATGCCATTCGCCATCAGCGTCCCGACCTGATCCTGCTCGACCTGATGATGCCCGTGATGGACGGCTTTGGCGTCATCGACGCCTTGAGGGCCGATCCCGCACTGCGCGACATCGCCGTCGTGGTGGTGACAGCTCGCGACATGGCCGACGAAGACGTTGAACGCCTGCGCGGTTCGGTCACGGCGCTCGTGCACAAGCCGTCGTCTGAGCCGACCAAGGTGGCGGATGAAATCGGGCGCTTCGTCCTGTCGCACAAACAGAAGGTCGCGGCGCACGCCGTCGCCAGCGAACTGGCTGCTTCGCACAGCTGATTCGCACCGTGCAGACGCTGTCTGCCACACCTTGAGCACTTGACAGCGTGGTATGAGCTGCCGCACGCTCATCCGCTCATGTCGCCCGACACTTCCCTTCGTCCTCTGCCCTCCACCCTCGACGATGTCGTGACTCGTCTCGAGGCCATCAGGCAGGACGCCGTCACGTCAGGCAGCCGTCACGGATACTTCGCGGCGCTGTACCACAGGGTAACCGTCGCGGTTCGTGCCGGCATCGTGGCGCGCGCTTTCGAAGACAACGAGCGGATGGGCCGTCTCGACATCGTGTTTGCCAACCGCTACATCGACGCCTACGACCGTCATGTCCGCGGGGTGGCCCCGTCACTGTCCTGGGCGGCTGCCTTTGCTGCCGGTGCGCGGCCCGACCTCAGCGTGCTGCAGCACCTGATTCTCGGGATGAACGCGCACATCAACCTCGATCTCGGCATCGCCGCCGCCACCGTTGCGCCGGGCACGCAGCTCGAAGCGCTGCACGTTGACTTCAATCGGATCAACGGCGTGCTCGCGTCACTGCTGCCCACAGTCGAGGGTCAGCTGCGCGACATGTCGCCGATGCTCGACCTGATGTCTGGCCTGGCGCACGACGCCAACAGGCTCGACGAGCGTGTTGGCAACTTCTCGATGAACAAGGCTCGCGACGCCGCGTGGGCCTTTGCGCGCCGACTCACGGCCATGCATTCCGATACGGCGCGCGCGCTCGACATCGCCGCACGCGACACGCTGACCGCCGCACTCGCGCTGAAGCTGCAGGAGCCGGGACCCGCCAGCGCACTACTCGGAGGTTCAGACCGCGCAGCCGTGTCGGAACACATCCGGATTCTGTCGCGGCCAGCGACCGCGTGACCTCGAGGGCGAATCACGCCCGCACGGAACGCAGCGCTACCAGACTCCCAACGAGCGAGGCGTGACACATCGCTCACGGTGCCAGAGCTGGGTGTGTCGTCAGGCGGACGTGCGCAGGTCGTCCATCAGCCGTCGAATCGCGGCCACGTCCAATTCTGAAGGGACGCCCGTTCCGGGACCGAGTCCGAAGAGTTCGGCGACCGTCTTCGAACCGAATCGGCCGTCCAGCAGTTCGAGATCGCGCGCCGTGATGAGCGCCGGATGCGGGACGCCGCAGGCGCGACTGAGTGCGAGCAGTTCCTTCCGGAGCGTCAGCACGTAGTTCGCCAGTCGCGCGGCCTTCAGCTCGGGGTCCACGCCGCGAACGAGCCACGGATTCTGCGTGGCGATACCGGTGGGACAGTGATTGGTATGGCAGCGCTGTGCCTGGATGCAGCCAATCGACATCATCGCTTCCCGCCCGACGTTGATGAGATCAGCGCCCAGGGCGAACGCAAACAGCGCAGCTTCCGGAAACCCGAGCTTCCCGGATCCGATGAACACGATGCGGTCGCTGATACCGGCGCCGTGAAAGATCTTTTGCACGCGGCTGAACCCGATCTTGAATGGCAGCGCAACGTGGTCGGTGAACACCAACGGTCCGGCTCCCGTGCCGCCTTCACCACCGTCAATCGTGATGAAGTCCACGCCGCGGTCACCGCGCGCCATGAGCGCCGCAAGGTCGTTCCAGAAATCGGAGTCGCCCACCGCCGACTTGATGCCGACCGGCAGCCCTGTTTCGGCCGCGATAGCCTCGACGAAATCGAGCAGACCATCGGCGTCCTGAAACGCGGTGTGTGCCGCCGGGCTGATGCAGTCACGGGTGCGATCGATGCCGCGGATGGCGGCAATCTCCTCGCTGATCTTGGCCTTCGGCAGCAGACCGCCGACTCCGGGCTTGGCTCCCTGACTCAACTTGATTTCAACGGCGCGAATCTGCGGCACACGGCTCACGGTTTCGACAAGACGCGCCATGCTGAATCTGCCGTCTCGCTCGCGACAACCGAAGTAGCCCGTGCCGACCTGCCACACCAGCTCGCCGCCCTTCTGGTGATACGCCGACACCCCGCCTTCGCCTGTGCTCTGCAGGCAGCCGGCAAGCTTCGCGCCCCAGTTCAGCGCCTCGACAGCCGGTCCACTCAACGCGCCGAAACTCATGCCCGACACGTTCACCACCGACGTGGGACGGAAGGCTTTGGCTCGGCCTCGCGCGCCGCCAAGCACCTTGGCCGACGGAATGCGGTACTGCGCGTCGTACCCGGGCTCGCCAGCCGCCGCGCTCTGCAGGGGGAACGTGCGGTGCTTGATGATCAGGTACGACGGTGCCTGCTCCATCTCGTTGTCGGAGCCAAACCCGAAGTAGTTGTTCTCGCGTTTCGCCGAGGCGTATACCCAGCGGCGCTGGTCGCGACTGAACGGGCGCTCTTCGTTGTTGTCGGTGACGATGTACTGACGAAGCTCGGGGCCGATGGCTTCGAGCCAATACCGGAAGTGACCGACGACAGGAAAGTTGCGAAGGATGGCGTGCTGCCGCTGGACGAGGTCGTAGATGACGACGAGCGCGACGATGCCGCCAGCGATGAGGAGCGACAGGGGCATGGGGCAGATTGTAGTCGGGGTTGCCCGCAACGCGGCCTG
>Ga0209023_10006462_pt1 | contig 12342 bp, 11 predicted proteins | sample LakOneMetagenome_FD_187468 | JGI IMG/M metagenome (GOLD analysis project Ga0209023, IMG submission 187468) | Freshwater and sediment microbial communities from Lake Erie, Canada (SPAdes) (version 2) | ecosystem: Environmental > Aquatic > Freshwater > Lentic | place: Lake Erie, Canada... | reverse complement strand
CGCGTTCGACGACCTGCTTCACCGCTTCGGCCTTGAACTCATCCGTATATCGCTTGTTGCCCATAAACACCTCGATCGTTGCCTTGAAGTATGGCCCCGAGGTGTCTACAAAAGGCTGGGCGGTTCATGGTGAGGATATGGCGGGTATGGGATTTCATGGAATGTCCTTGTTGGATCGGTAAGGAGAAGCAGGAAGGTCAGAACCAGATGCGCAGGCCCGCCACGAAGCGGGTGTCGTCAATGTCTTCGTCATCGGCGCGACGCAGATCCGCCGTGCCACCAAACGCACGTTCGCGAACTACACCGATATATGGGGCGAACTGGCGGGTGAACTCGTAACGCAGGCGCAAACCGGCCTCGACCGTGCTCAATCCCGAGCCGATTCCGCGACGTGGATCATCCTTGCCGTAGAGATTGACCTCGAGCAGCGGTTGCAGGATCAGCCGGTTGGTCAGCAGGGTTTCGTATTCGACCTCGAATCGCGCGGCGGTCTGTCCCGACGGACCGAGATAGGCGGTCGCCTCGACCTCGAATTTGTACGGCGCAAGACCCATCACGCCAATCGCAGCGAAATCCTGCGAGCCCCCCGGCTTGAAGTCATGGCGCACGCCGGCGACCACGTCCCACCAGGTGGCGACGCTGCGTCCATACAACACTTCGAGGTTCGCGCTTTCAGTGCGGCCGTCGACGCGTTCGCCTTCGCTGCGCAGCCAGAGCCGATTGAGGTCGGTGCCGATCCAGGATTGGCCTTCCCATTTCATGCCAGCGCCATGATCGGCGTTCCAGGTCTCGAGTCGATCAATCAGCGTGTAACTTTGAATGCTGTTGTCCAAGTGCTCCATGTGCATCGCCGGCGGTTGTGCGGCTGCACGATCGGCATCGGTCAATGGCGGAATCGGTGTGAGCGGCTCTGTCGGTGCCATCGACATGCCCGGCATGGACGAGTGATCCATCGGCATCGCCATCGTCGAGTGGTCCATCGGTTGTTGTTCCTGAATATCCGTCCCCGGCATCTCCATGCCTTCCATCGGCGGCATGGCTTGATCCGAGGTGGTCGGCATCGACACGTCGTGGCCCATCGCAGCGTGATCCATGACCGGGGTGGTTGACGGCTTGGGCACCGCGCTTTGATGTGTCGTGTGTTTGCCGCTCTCCGCTGGCTTCGGTTTCTTGGTTGCCTGCTTCTTTGCTGGCTTGGTTACTGGTTTGGGCTTGGCCGGCGGCATCGGCATGTTCATCGGCATGGGCATCTGCATCTTGGAGTGGTCCACCTCCTGCGCAGACACGCGTTGCGCCGGCAGCGCCAATACAATCGCGGCGCTCAGTAGTCCAATACGGAACAATGTGGTGGATGTCATGACGTTCATTCCTCCACCTTCACTTGCCGCATCATTCCGGCTTCCATGTGGTAGAGCATGTGGCAGTGATAGGCCCAGCTGCCGAGCGCGTCGGCACGGACGCGGTAAGTGCGCCGCCCGCCCGGCGGGGTGTCGATGGTGTGCTTGCGCACGTGGAAATTGCCCCGCTCGTCCTCCAGGTCGCTCCACATCCCGTGCAGATGGATCGGATGGGTCATCATTGTGTCGTTGACCAGCACGATGCGCAGGCGCTCGCCGTAATTCAGGCGTACCGGCTCGGCCTCCGAGAACTTGATGCCGTTGAAGCCCCAGGCGAATTTCTCCATGTTGCCGGTCAGGTGCAGCTCGACCTCGCGCCCGGGATCGCGTCCATCCGGATCGTCGAACGCGCTCTTGAGCATCGCGTAGCTCAGCACCGTGCGGCCGTTGTCGCGCAGGCCGATGCCCGGATCGTCGAGCTTGGCGACCGGCGCCATCGTCTGCATGTCCACGAGCGGGTTGCCGGTTTCGCTAGCCGGGTGTTTCACCATGCTGCCGCCCATGTCCATCCCGGGCATCGATGACATGTCGTGATCGCCATGTTGCATCCCCGACATGTCCATCCCGCTCATATCCATGCCTGGCATGGATGCCATATCGTGCTTGCTGGTGCTGCCATGCATGTCCATCCCTGACATGCCGCCATGGTCCATGCCGCCCATCCCCATATCGGCCATGGTCAGGATCGGGCGCGGATCCACCGGCGGGATCGGTGCACGCAGGCCTTCGCGAACCGCCAAGGTGCCGCTGACGTAACCGGTGCGGCCCATGTCCTGCGCAAAAATGGTGAAGGCATCCTGTCCGCTCGGCTCCACGATCACGTCAAACACTTCGGCGATGGCGATTCGGAATTCATCGACTGTCACCGGATGCACGTAATTGCCGTCGGCCGCGACCACGGTCATCTTCAGCCCGGGGATGCGCACATCGAAGTAGGTCATCGCCGAGCCGTTGATGAAGCGCAGGCGCACCTTCTCGCCGGACCGGAACAGGCCGGTCCAATTGCCCAGCGCCGTCGTGCCATTCATCAGATAGGTGTAGGTGTTGGCGTTGACGTCCGACAAGTCGGTCGGCGACATCCGCATGCGGCCCCACATCTTGCGGTCGGCGATCGTGGCGTCGAGACCATCCCGCTTTGCGTCGCGCATGAAGTCGCCGACGGTGCGCTTGGCGTAGTTGTCGTAGCTCGACATTTTCTTCAGGCGCGAGAACAACGCCGCCGGATCCAAGTCGGTCCAGTCGGAGAGCATCACCACGTAATCGCGATCGAAGGCGAACGGCTCCGGCTCGATCGGATCGATCACCAATGGCCCGTACAACCCGGCCTGTTCCTGGAACGCCGAATGGCTGTGGTACCAGTAAGTGCCGGCCTGCTTCACCGTAAACCGGTAGTGGTAGGCCTCACCACGGTGGATGCCGTTGAAGCTCAGGCCAGGCACGCCGTCCATATTGGCCGGCAACAAGATGCCATGCCAATGGACCGAGGTTTCATGGCCATGGATGGAACCGGCCGGTAGTGCGTTGGACACGCGCAGGTTGACGGTCGTGCCTTCGCGCCAGCGCAGCAGTGGCGCCGGGAGCGACCCATTGACGGTGATCGCGGGGCGGATTCGGCCGGTGAAATTCATCGGGGTTTCGCCGATGGTCAGGTCGAACTCGGTACCCGAGAGGACGTTCGGGTGGCCGGGGCCTTTCAGCGCCCAGCTCAGCTTGGGCCATAGCCCGAGGTAGGCCACGGCGCCGCCAGCCGCCAAACCTTGCACAAACCGGCGTCGCGATGGCTTGAACAGCCCATCGGCACCGCGGCCGAAAGCATCGGAAGACATGTGAACTCCATCGAAGTGTCAGAACGGCCAGCAGGAATGCTGACCCACGTGTCTGTACGCACGGCGCACTGGCCATACGACAGGCAGGCGAACTGGCGCCGTGGGCGCCAAGGGACACTTAGCCGATGGGAGGTCGGATCAGATGCGGTAACGGTGGTGCTGTATGGCCCAAGGCCATCGGCCGAATGCTGCCGGCATGCGCAATGGCGGCAGCATGCAATACCGGCATGGAAATGACTGCAGCTGCATGGCTCACGCAGGCACAGGTACAGGTGCTCGATTTGCAGCAATCCGGCGCGGGATGCTCGCCGCTGGGCTTGGCGCTATCGGCCGAAGCAGCGTTCGTCGGTTGTCCGTTATGGTGGCATGGCATGGCAGGCTCGGCTTCCGCCGCTGACGAGCTTGTAGATGCTTGCATTTCGCCCATCTGCCCATGCATCCATGCCATTTGCACTGGCGCCATAGCCGAGGTCGCCCCGTTGAACACCAGGGCAACGCACAGCAACAAGCGCAGCAAGATGGCGCGGGCAGACATGCTGTTACTTTAGCCTGTCATTCCACCCAAGGTGTACACCTCGTGTGAATGAGGTCTTGACCATGGTCGAGGGTTTGGAAGACGAAGGGATGGGTATTGCCTGTGCTACGCGCTCGACCGCTCGGGTTCGGTGACCATCGATGCCACGACGTGCGCTGCGCCTGCCCCGAGCAACTGTGCGATGGCGAACCAGGCGACATCCTCAGGACGAATCCCTGCAAATGTCTGTGTCAGCGATCGCGCCAGCGTCACCGCGGGATTCGCAAACGATGTGCTGGCGGTGAACCAGTAGGCGGCGAAGATGTAGCTCGCGACCAGTGCCGGGATCGCGGCGGGGCGGTGCCGGATCCCCAGGAGGATCGTCAGCACCAAGCCGAAGGTGGCCACCGACTCGCTGAGCCATTGCGCTTGCCCCGTGCGCGCGTGCGTGCCCGGCTGCAGCAGCGGCAGATCGAACATCGCATGGGCCAGCATTACCCCGGCGATTGCGGCGAGCACCTGCACACCAATGTACGCCACAGCATCGCGTGTGGTCAGTTCACCACGCAGTCGCATCACCAAGGTGACCGCGGGATTGAAATGGGCGCCGGAAATCGGCCCCAGCACGACGATCAGCACATACAACACGCCAGCAGTCGCGCCGGCATTGGCCAACAGCGCGATCGCATCGTTCCCCTGGGACAGGTTGACCCCCATGATCCCGGAGCCCACCACACACGCAAGCAGCAGCGCGGTGCCGAGGAATTCGGCTACCAGCTTCTTGCGCAGCGCCATCAGAGTTCCGCCAGCAATGTCTTGACGCGTTCGGCAATTTCGTTACGTACGACGCGATAACCGTCGTCATCGAAGTTCTTCGGATCGGGCAACGCCCAGTCCTCGCGCCGCTTGGCGGGCACCCAAGGGCAGTTGTCGCCACAGCCCATGGTGATTACCGCATCGAACTCGCCATCGATATCGTCCAGTGACTTCGAGGCATGCGACGACAGGTCATAGCCCAGTTCGGCCATGAAGCGGATCGCCTTCGGGTTGATCTGGCCGGAGGGCTTGGATCCTGCGCTCATTGCCTCGACCTGGTCGCCACCGTAGAGGTGGGCAAAGGCCTCGGCCATCTGGCTGCGGTTGGAATTCTCGACGCAGACGAACAGGACACGCTTCATGGGATCAGACTTCCTTTCCGATCAAACGCAGCTCTTGCTCGCGCGCCAATTGGTCGAGCTTCTCCAGCGGCAACGCCAGCAGCAATTCGATTCGGCGCCGCAAGGTCAGCCAAGCGTCCTTGAATCCCTTCGGATCACCCGGGTTCTTCGCGGGGTCGTGCACACCCCAATGCGCGAGGGCCGGATGCCCTGCCCAGACAGGGCAGGCCTCGCCAGCAGCGTTGTCGCAAACCGTGATGATGAAATCCATCTTCGGTGCGCCAGAACCGGCGAACTCGTCCCAGCTTTTGGGTCGAAGGCGCGAAGCATCCTGACCCAGCTCGCCAATGAGTCGAGCGGCGAGCGGCTGCACCGTTGCGGCAGGATGGCTACCGGCGCTGAAGGCACGGAAACGACCTTTGCTCATGTGATTGAGCAGGGCTTCCGCCATCTGGCTGCGCGCCGAATTGCCGGTGCACAGGAACAGGGCGTTGTACGTCTGTGATTCAGTCATGGCGGGCTTCCAAAGGTAGGGATCAGCAGCAGCCGGATTGCGGCGCGCAGCAGGACGTCACCTGCTCCGGGCGTGGCTTCATCGAGGACACATCGGGACTGCAAGCTGCGCCATCAGTCGCACAGGGGGTATCCCCGGCGTAATAGGTGGTTGCCTCGCCTACCGTGCGGAAGGTTTCCCAGCGCGTGCCCTGCGGATCCTCCGTCCACAGCTTGTCCGACTGGGCGTAACAGCAGATGGTCGCCTCCTCCGGCACCACGCCGCCGCCGGCCGCGTCCAGCCGCTGACCGATGGCCGACAGCGCTTCGGGGCTCTCTACCTGGAAGCCCAGATGGTCGATACCCGGCGCACGACCGGTATTGGAGATCGCAAAATTCACCCGCGGGTCCTCGAGCATCCACTTGGCGTAGTCGATCTTGAGGACAGTGGGTTGGGCTGCAAACAGTTCCGAATAGAAGCGAACGCTGGCGGCAAGGTCGGACACATTCAGGTGGACGTGGAAGCGGTTCATGCACGGATTCCTGTTTTCTTGGGGGTGCACACGGCGACGGGGTCGCAGCTCGCGGCGCCGGCGCAGCAGTTCTCGGTGAGATAGGCAAGCAAGGCGTTCATTTGCAGATAGTTCGCGCGCACGCGGATGACCCTGCCCTCGCGCTGGTCGTGGACGAGCGCGGCGGCCCGCAGCACGTTGAGGTGCGAGGTCAGCGTGGCGGCGGGGGTGTCCAGGCGCTCGCGAAGCTCACCCACGGCCAGTCCGTCGGGGCCGGCCTGGACCAAGGCGCGGAACGCAGCCAGACGTGTTTCGTGACTCAGGGCATTGAGGGCGGAGACGGCCGATTCACTCTTCATTATTCTATATTTCCGGAAATATAGAACTGTGTCAATACGCAACATTAAGGCCCATTGGGTCTAAGGCGATCGGTATGGGGTGCGACCTGATCCTATGGGCGAAACCGCCCTACTCGGCCTTGCGCGTCCGCTTCGTTGGCAATGCCGTTTCAGCCTGCTTGAGCAGGTCCTTTTTCTGGCGCAGCGTCAGGTCGTTCCAGCGCAGCAGCAATTCGGCCAGCAAGTCGTCGTCGGTGTAAAGGAACGCAGGCGGGATGCCCAGCACTTCGGCTAGCCGCTTGGCGGTCTTGAGCTGGGGCTCGTGTTTGCCGCGCTCGTATTGATTGATGCGGGGAGAGGCCACGGTCGGATCCATTTCGGCCAATACACCAAGTTGTCGCTGCGACAAGCCTGCGCGTTTCCGCGCCTCGGCCAGTCGCTGTGCGAATACCGGGTGTTGTGTCGTCCGCGTCACCGCCGCCCCCCCTAAGAAGGCCTTAAGGATGGCGGAGTGCCCGGATTCTGAATACTAAGTTATCCTTAGCTGCCTCACAACGACTTCCGCCTGCGCTCATGGCCTCACCCGCTCCTGCTACTGTCGATGAGCTCGGGCTGCAGGGCTGCCTTTACCTCTGGGCGCTGTTGACCGGCCAGGTGCGCCGGCTACCGATTGCTCCGACCAAACGCATGTCGCTGGTGGTGATGGCATTGCTGCAAGAGCATGGCGTCATCGAAGTCCCGTGGCCGGAGATGCGATGGGAGATCAAGCCGGACGCGCAGATCACGCCGATCGAAGGGTTGCAGTGGCGGTTGGCGTGGACGGTCTATGAGCCCGGACGCCTGTTGGAAGCCCTCGATGACTACTTCGATACGCTGGAACAGACCGATTTCACCGTCGCAGTCGGAGTGCGCCTCTGGTCGGATTTGGCCCCTGCTGAAGCGGAGCGGTACTTCGAGCAGCAACTGGCGAAACATCGGTTCGCTGCCGATTGGGCTCAGGATCTGGCCTTCGCCTATCGCGAAGGTCCCGGGGCCCAACTGACCATCGCCCAATGGCGCTATTGCGGCTGGGCCGCTGTCCGTCGTGGCGCATCCGTTGCCATGCAAAACGGCCTTCACGCCGATGGATTGCGGGACAGCATCTACCAGGAACTCAAACGCCGCGCCGTATCCGTGGCCAGTGGCGCTTGGTCGAACTGTTCGTTTTCGCCAACCAATCCGCTTCCAGAAAACGCCTTGGGGCGGGCCATTGTTCGATGGACGAGTGGCCTTGGCGCGCTCTATTGGACAAGCAGGCCAAGCGAAGAAGTGTTGCTCTGCCATGCGCGCGCCAAGGCGCAACGGCTAAGCGCTTCCTGAGCCGAGGTAGTCGGATCCAAGCTGTAACTCCTTGGCCAGCCGCCGCCCAATGGGATCTTGCATGATCGCAGCGTGCACAGTGTGCTCGCACGCCAATTGAACGTCGTTTTCGGACTGCCCTCCGGCCGTCTCGTCTGGCACATCACCGGGCGACAGGAACGCCTCGGCGGTTTCCAGGTTCTCCAGCATGCAGGCCACATACCACACCTGGTCCTCGTACCACTTTCGCTCTTTCTCTGTCGAGCAATGCAGATCCCACTCGGCCAGCAGTTCGCGCGCCCAATAGATCATGTCCTGGTCATGGTCCAACGACATTTGCCCGGCGAGAACACGCCGTCGAATCAGGAACAGCAGCGAAGACGATACCGCGCCGCTGAATCGATTCTTGTGACATAAACGACGGGCACACATCAGGACACCGTCGCGCAGGATTTTCATTTCGCGAAGCGCACCGGTCTCGATTGCCCGGCGATACAGCAGGCATAACAAGTACACACTGGAAATCGAGGCGGTGCGTGCGAAGCGATGCACTCTATGGCGATAGATGGCGGGCGCGATCGGCAATCGAATTGTCGAGGTGATGCGGTAGAGCCCCTGAAGGTCGGGATACTCCGGTCGCTCATCCAAAACCAGGCGTCTGAACTCGGCATTGATCATCTCCTCTCGCTCATCAGGCGAAATCGGGACCGTACCGAGCAGGCGCCAGAAATCACTGTCATACACTTCCTTGGTGTACTCGAACCCCGAAGTTGCTGCCACGAGGTCGACGACGTTGTCGCCGCCGAGCGACTTGCGGGGCAGCCCAGGATCGGAAGCGTTGTGCTCAATGCGCTCAAAAATGCGCGCCGCATCCGGCGCGTCCGCCAAGAAGTACGGCCCCAGCTGCTGGTGTCCTGCGGGCGCGTCAGGGTGCGCTTTCACCATCGCGAGCCAGACCTGGCTTTTCACGCGATGCACCCGGTCTTCCCTGCCCCGACGGCGAACGGGCTCGATTTCGCCTTTGTTCGCTTCAGTGCCTACAGAGTGCGACTCGGCATTTTTGCTTGGCTTTTGTGTCATGGCGCGCACAAGCAAAACATGGCCCACTGCGCCTGTCACGCACAGACGCGCATTTCATGCCACTGACCGAAACAGACGCGCAAGCATTGATGAATCGCCTGCTTTCGAGCCATGGCGAACTGATTGGTGGACTGCCCCTTGCCCGCTGCATGGGCTACCGCACGGCGCGGGCTTTCCAGGTCGCCGCGCAACGCGGTCAGTTGCCGATCGAAACGTTTCCCCTGTCCGGTCGACGCGGGCGCTATGCCCGCACGTTCCAGGTCGCCCAGTGGCTCGCCCGATGCGATGCCGCGCCTGGCGCCCCTGCCCCGTCGACTGACGCGTCCGGTCGCTGACCCGCCCTGTTGAACACCAAGGAGGTGCCCCGGATGCGGTGATCGAACGCCAGTGAAATTTTCCGGCCCGGAAATGCACAGGGGCCTGCGCGCCAACGCAGGCCCCTGACAGATTCTTGAGAACACAGTTCAGCCTCAAGCGTCCCGCATTTCCTTCTGCCCGTCAAGTCGGCTTTCGCCGGGACGGGCGTCGTTTGCCTGAAGGAATGCCTCAATGCTGCTTGCCATGATGCAGGCATGCGGGCCAGTGCCCCGTATTTGCCCGCAGCTTCGTTTTCTACTGCCTCCAAGGGGTCGCCCATGACCTCAATGGATCGCACTGCGTATCCCCGCTTCCGGCGAAAGCCGCCCACCGGCGAGATCGCAACCGCTTACACGCCTTCGGACGAAGAGCTGGCGATATTCAACAAGCGTTTCAATCGCAGCGGCCCACACCGGCTCGCATTCGCCGTGCTGTTCAAATCCTTCCAGCGACTGGGTTACATGCCGACGCTGGAAGACGTCCCCGGGTATGTCGTCAACCAACTGAGAACCGGCCTCAAGCTCCGCCGCAACGTGCAGCCCGCCAAGATCGATCGCACGACGCTGTTCCGCTATCGGCGCGCAATCCTGGCCCACTTGAAGCTCCAGGCATTTACGGGCGGCGCCCTGCACGTTGCCGCCGAAGCCATGGCCACCGCGGCGGCGGTACAGGATCACCCCGCCGACATCATCAATATCGGCATCGATGCGCTCACGCGCGAACGCATCGAATTGCCAGCGTTCGCGACCCTGGATCGCCTCGCCCGTCGCATCCGGACGACGATCAATGCCGGACTTCATGCCCGCATCGATTCGCGTCTGTCCGATGACGACAAGGCGCGGCTGGAGGCGATGCTGGTCGCCGGGCGGGATGGCAAGAGCCTCCAGTTCAAGGTCAAGCAGCGTGCACGCAAGGATTCCGCGGCCAACTTGCGGGCACTGCTCGATCACATCGACTTCCTCGATGGGCTGATCCCGACCGCGGGGGTGCTCGACGACATCCCTGAACTCAAGCGCCGCCATTTCGCCGGCGAAGCCGCTGTGCTGGACGCCAGCGAGATGCGCGACATCAGCCCCTTGAAACGTCGCGCCTTGCTGATGTGCCAGATCGCGCACGCGCGCGCCACGACGCGCGATGAAGTGCTGGAGATGTTTATCCGCCGCATGGCCAAGATCCATCGCGCTGCCAAGGACGCCCTGGAAGCGGTTCGCGTGCAGTTTCGTGAACGCAGCGAATTGATGGTCGCCACGATGGGTGACGTCATGCGCCTGCTTGAGATCAACCCGCGCGATGAAGACGCTGGTCGGGCCATTCGCCATCTCGTGGAAGAACGCGGTGGCGTCGAACCGCTCCTGCAGGAGTGCCTGGCGATGTGCCAGTTTCATGGCGATCAGTACCTGCGGTACATCCTCAAGCCACTTGCGGGGTTTCGTTCGTTGTTCATGCGCATGCTGCGCACGTTGGAGTTCGTGTCGACCACCGAGGATCCCACCCTGATCGACGCCATTGCCTGCCTGCTTGCGCACCGCCGTGGCGAGCATCTGCATGAGGAAGTCGATCTGTCGTTCGCGACCCAGGCATGGCGTGATCTGATTGTCGAGAAGAACGGCCAGGGAACATCGCAGCAGCGGTTCGACTTCTTCCAGGCCTGCGTCTTTTCATCACTGGCGAACGAACTGCGGTCAGGCGACGTCGCCGTGGTCGGTGCCTTGTCGTTTTCAGACTACCGGGCGGCGTTGATGCCATGGGAGGAATGCGAAGCGCAGGTGGCCATCCACTGCGAGCAGTTGGGAATTCCGTCGGACGCATCGGCGTTCATCGAGGAATTGCGCGAACAGTTGGCAGCCCAAGCGATCGCCACCAACGCCGGATATCCCGACAATCCTTGCCTGGTGATCGATGAGGCCGGCGAGCCCCATCTCAAGCGCCATCTGGCGCGTCCGATCCCGGCAGGTGCCGAAACACTCGCCGTTGCGATTGGCGAACGCATGCCCGTGCGCAGCATCATCGACATCCTGTGGGATGTGAACTGTTGGACCGGCTTCACCCGGCACTTCGGACCGGCGTCCGGTTCGGATCCGAAGCTGGACGACCCTCCAAGCCGTTACGTGGTGACAACGTTTACCTACGGGTGCAATCTCGGGCCGGCACAAGCTGCCCGCCATATGCGCGGTGCGGTTTCAGCACATCAGCTCGGCTTCGTGAATCGCCGTCACATTGATGCCAGCAAGTTGGAAGCTTCGTCGCGGGACATCATCAATCCGTATGCCACGTTGCAGCTTCCCCGCTATTGGGGCGATGGGAAGACTGCTGCCGCAGACGGCACCCAGTACGATCTTTACCAGGACAACCTCCTGGCGGCCAATCACATCCGTTACGGCGGCTATGGCGGTATCGCCTATCACCACGTTTCGGACACCTACGTGGCCTTGTTTACCCACTTCATTCCCTGCGGTGTCTGGGAAGCGGTTTACATCCTCGATGGACTCCTGAAGAACAAGTCGGATCTGCAACCCGACCGGATCCATGCCGACACCCAAGGCCAGTCCCTCCCGGTGTTTGCGCTCTCCCACTTGCTGGGCATTCAGCTCATGCCGCGCATTCGAAACTGGAAGGATTACCGCTTCTTTCGGCCAGAACCCCAGGCGCGTTATGAGCACATCGATGGCCTGTTCCGCGAGACGGTGGACTGGGATCTGATCGAGCGGCACTGGAAGGATTTGATGCAGGTCGTCATCTCGATCCGCAACGGCCGCATCGCACCCTCCACCCTGCTTCGGAAACTGGGTACCTACAGCCGAAAAAACCGCCTTTACCACGCCTTCAAGGCGCTTGGCACGGCGATCAGGACGCTATACCTCTTGCGCTATATCAGCGATGAGTCACTGCGTGTGAACGTGACCGGCGCGACCAACAAGTCAGAATCCTTCAATGGCTTTGCCAAGTACTTGAACTTCGGGGGCGAGGTGATCGCCCAGAACGATCCGATCGAACAGGAAAAGGTCATCAAGTACGGTCATCTGGTCAGCAACGCCGTCATTCTCTGGAATACGGTCCATCAGACCAGAATCATCCGCACCCTGCGTCGGGCCGGGTGGAAGATTACCCCTGATCAGGTGGCCTGCTTGAGCCCCTACACCACCGGTCACCTCAAGCGTTTTGGCGACTACTGGCTCGATTTTGACCAGGTTCCGGACCCGATCGACGGCAATCTCGAACTCGATGGCTGACGGGACGGCCGGATGAATCGAAAATCTTGCAACTCATTGAAAACAGATGCTTTTCAGGATCCTATGCATACTTTTTACACGTATCTCGGCTGACCCCCCTG
>Ga0209023_10006461_pt1 | contig 12343 bp, 11 predicted proteins | sample LakOneMetagenome_FD_187468 | JGI IMG/M metagenome (GOLD analysis project Ga0209023, IMG submission 187468) | Freshwater and sediment microbial communities from Lake Erie, Canada (SPAdes) (version 2) | ecosystem: Environmental > Aquatic > Freshwater > Lentic | place: Lake Erie, Canada... | reverse complement strand
AGCACAAAATAATTGTACCTATAGATTTTGTTTTTAAATAAAAACGTCTATTTTTACAGTCCCTCAAGTAACGCAGATAATCCAATCCCCGTATTATCTGGAATTTTCCCAACCGAAGAAGAACAAAATGTAAATCCTTCTATTTCTGTGATGAGACCATAGTTTCAATCCGCACAAACATTAAACTATGGCGTTCATTCGCTGCTGCATTATCTCAGCGGTATTTGCCTTTTGTATGCTTAATGCTCAGGCACAAACCGTATCATATCCACAAGGAGCTTCTCAGTTGCTTAAGTCAACTGCAGAGGATGCGGCTATGCTTTTACAAAAAGCAGTAAAGGGCAGCCAATTCATCACACAGGCATATAATAACCTGCCTTCCTCCGGCATAATCTTCACATACGATCTGACCATCAGCGATAACCAGGCATGTAAAGTGGAAAGCGACGGGATCAATTTTATTAAATTTTCTGCCTCGCAGGATAACGGACTTTGTTATGGAATTTACCAGTACCTGCAGAATATGGGATTCCGTTTTTATCAGCCCGGATCCATCTGGGAGATCATTCCTTCGCTGAACTCAGCCTATAAAAAGACCGACAGCATTTACACCAACAGTTATAAGTACAAAAGCTGGTTCATAAGCGGCGGGCACAACCGCTGGGCAATGGATAATAATACGAGCTATGGCTGGGATACTTATTTTGGTGATAACGGACACAACTGGGCATTATACCAGCGCAGGAATGGCATGACAGGAACTTACCGATTTGCCGGGCATCGTACCGATATAATGACTGCAAATTATCTTTCCATTCTGCAAAGCAATCCCTGCTATGTTGCCTGTTATGAAGGTTCAAGACAAGCTTCAACCCGTTCTGTTCCGGATGTAAATAATGAGGCAGCGATGCAGTTATGGTCAAATTCCATTGAACAGAAATATTCGCAATACAGGAATACGATCATGGGTAATACCGGTCTGTATGCAAATCAATACCGGAACTTCAACTATAATAACGGATTGATTGGTATTGAAGTGCCTGATGGTTCGCAGTGGGGTAATTCAACCGATAACAGTTCCTGCGGCAGTGCAGGTTATCCAAAGGAAAGCGATCAGAACTTCCGCCTGGCAGATTTTACCGTACAGAAAATAAGTAACCTTTACCCGGATAAGCAGTTCCAGGTGTATGCATACTCAAGCCACGCCGATGTGCCGTCTTCATCAGTGGCGATCAGCAACAAACTGGATGTGCAGGTAATTCCAACGGCGTTTCAGAGTGAGAGCAGCACCAGGGGTTTGATGAACCGCTGGTACAGCCGCTGCAATAATGTTTCAGAATATCATTACCTGAATATACCGCAATGGGGTGGAGAAACACCGATGTTTTATTTGCAGGACCTGAAAGAAACATTGCAGCGTGTAAAAGAAAAAAACGGGCAGGGAATTGTCTGGGAAGCATCGCCTGCTAAATTCAGCAGCCTGCCTTTTTTACTGGCGGCAAATAAAAACATGGTAGACGGCACCGCTGTTGATAACAGCCTGCGCATTTTTTGCGATGATATGTTTGCAGAAGCTGGCAACAGTATTTATAAATTACTGCAATGGTGGAGCGATGATAAAACTGTTTCCGTAGGCAGTTTCATGAAGGACAATAAATACCGCATCCCGCTGTACCTGCAACTGGTAAATGATGCGGTTCAGCAAACCCGCAATTCATCTCCGGTTGTGAAAGAAAGGATCGGGGAACTGAAGGCTTACCTGCATTACATGGTTTTGTATTACGACTGGTTCTTTGACCAGCGTACCAACCAGGCCAAAGCAGATAAAGCAGCAAAACTCTGCATCTATCTTGCTAAAATAAATAAGCTGCAGCTTGTAAACAGCTATTACCTGATAACAGATATGGTGAGCAAATATCCTGCTGCAGATATTTTCTACCAGCAATACAATGTAATAAATGGAGCTGCTTACCAGAATGGGAACCTGCCATTAATAACTGCGGAAGAAATTGACAACAATTTTCTGCAGGACTTTTCAAAATACAGCAGCCTCATTGAACAATATGATTTTGAGGATGCATCCCTGATCTTAAAACAGTTCTCAAAAAATAACCTGAAGCCACTTCAAAAGATCAATGTGCAGATCGGTTACACCAATGGGTATAATTATCCAAACAGGGCCGAGTTCTTTATTGATGCCCCGGCAGCCGGTAACTTCAGTATTGCATACACCCCGCAGTTCGACATGGCGGGCAAAGGGTATGTCAACTTCACCGTTGAATCTGCCGATAATGCCCTGCAGGTAATTAAAGATTTTTCCATAGATAACAGCAATAATGGCAAAGCGGGAACATTGAACGTAGCCTTACCTGCTGCAGGTAAGTATAAACTGTCGGTGGTTTCTAAATTCAAATCATCGGTAACGCTGGCAATAAATACCAATGGAAATTATTTTTATAAGAACGGGCCGTTCCTGGGTAATAAAACAGAAAATTACCGCAGCGACCTTTCCAGCCTTCCCGGGTATTTTTATGTACCGGCCGGGGTGAAAAAAGTTTATTTCTCGATCAATAATTCTTATACAGGAAGTGGTTATGCCACGGCGGAAAATATCAGCAAAGCCTTTGTTATAAAAGACAACAGTGGATCTACCTTACTTCCACGTCTTGTAACCCCCGAGGATTCTGCTTTATTTTACCTGGAAGTTCCGGGCAACAGCAACGGCGTTTTCTGGCAGGTATCTAAAATGGAGCAATACAACCTGTGCTTTGCCAACATCAGCAATGTTCAGTGGTATGCCCAGCCTTATGTACCCTGTTCAGGCGCCAACTTTACTGTTTCGGTAATTAACCGGAACGGGAACTGCATCACCCAGTTAACTGCTGCATCAGACTCCCCTAAACTGCAATGGGAAGTAGTGGATCAGGGCCGTACGCTTACATTCTCCAACCTGTTGGTAGTGGAACTGCCTGATTACAGTTCTCCAAATGCTGTTGTCACCCTTTCTAACGGCAGCAATTGCAGTGTTACAAAGCGCATTGGCGATGATGTAAATTATTTAAAGGCAAAGCAGGCTTGTGCCAGTGGCGCTGCATTACCAGCCAAAGCATCAAAACCGGCGATTTACCCAAACCCGTCAGCCGGGGTTTTTAATTGTCTTCAGAACGGCACGGCGCAAACCGCCTCCGAGATCATTGTTACCAATACCCAGGGCGCACGGGTCGGCAGTTTCAAAAACGTAAAGCAGTTTGATATCAGTAATGTTCCGCCAGGCATTTACATGTACAAAATGCAGGTAAACGGGGCGGAGTTTACGGGCAGGCTCGTGAAGCTGTAAGATTTACCCTCAAAAAACTTATTACAACTAAAATTTGTTACTTTTGCCCGCCCAAGTCACGCTACCAGCGTGACTACTCATTTTTAGCAATTTATGAGCCTGAAGGAAAAAATAGATATGCAGCGGTTGCCAAGCCATATTGCCATCATTATGGATGGCAATGGAAGGTGGGCACGGGAGAAAGGCGAAGACCGTCTTTTTGGTCACCTGCATGGGGTAGAGAGTGTAAGGAATGTAGTGGAAGGCGCTGCTGAACTGGGCATCAAATACATGACACTTTATGCATTTAGTACCGAGAACTGGGACAGGCCCGAATATGAAGTGTCGGGATTGATGGAACTATTGGTAGATACCATCCATAAGGAAGTGCCTACGCTCAATAAGAATAATATCAGGCTGCATGTGATTGGTGATGTAGACATGTTGCCCGAGGCTGCAAAAATAGAATTGAAAGAGGCATTGAATGAAACAAGTAAGAACAGCGGGCTTAATCTTATCATGGCCCTTAGTTACAGCAGCCGTTGGGAAATTGTAAATGCCGTTAAAAAGATCGCCGCTGATGTGAAAGAAGGAAAACTGGATGCAGCCACTATCAGCCAGGATACCATACAGCAGTACTTAGCTACCTGTAATTTTCCCGATCCGGAACTGATGATACGTACCAGCGGTGAGTACCGGATCAGTAATTTCTTATTGTACCAGCTGGCTTATTCCGAACTGTATTTTACCAACACCCTTTGGCCCGATTTCAGAAAAGAAAACCTGTATGAAGCCATATTGGATTACCAGGGAAGGCAGCGACGTTTTGGAAAAACAGGTGAACAAATAAAGAACGAGGAAACGGCTGGTTAGCAAGGCTTTTTGAAGATAAAAAATACCCGATCCTGACGCATTTCAGCGAATGATTTAGGATGAGGTTAACAAATACTTTTAATTATTGGGCTTAATTTGCCGCACGATAAAAACCAATTGATGCAGAGGATCTACAAAGGATTTTTTTTTATTGCCACCCTGATATTAAGCAGCCAGTTTGTTCAGGCACAAAATGACACCATTCCTGTATCGGTTAACCCGGAACTGCAGGCCATTTTCAATTCAAAAACTCCAAAAGAATATACAATTGCCGGTATTACTGTAACCGGAACAAAGGCCTTTGACCCAAACCTGATCATTTCAATTTCCGGCCTCGCCGTGGGTGATAAAGTCCAGATACCGGGAACTGATGTTTTTGGAAAAGCCATTGCCAAATTATGGCGCCAAAATCTCATCTCCGACATTGAAATAACGTTCACCAGGCTGGAAGGCAGGGATCTTTACATAGAAATGGCCATTACCGAAAGGCCAAGACTTGCAGATTTTAAATTTGTAGGAATTAAAAAAGGTGAAAAAGATGACCTTGAACCTAAAGTGGCTCTTGTAAAAGAAAGGGTGGTGACAGAAAATATGAAACTTAGTGCGGTGGAGGCCATCCGTAAATTTTACTATGGAAAAGGCTATCGTAATGTTGACATACAGATGAAGGAGGAATCCTTTCCCGGCATCAATAATTCGGTTACCCTGACTTTTTATATCAAAAAAGGAAAAAAAGTTAAGGTCAATTCCATCAACTTTACCGGTAACAACAGCATTCCGGATACAAAGCTGAAGAAGCAAATGAAGGGTACCAAGGAAATGAATCGCTTCACCCTTTTCCCGATCGTGATCAAAAACCCATTTGGTGATACCGCATCAAGGATCAGTTTCAAGGAATATATGGGCAATATGGATTTTCTTACCATTCTCAAAACAAGAGATTATGTAGATCCTTACCTGCGTATTAGGGGCTTCAGCGGCGCCAAGTTCAATGAAACAAAATACGCCGAAGATAAAGAGCATGTGCTGGATTATTATAACTCAAGGGGGTTCAGGGATGCGGTGATAGTAAGAGATACTTCCATTTCAGACAGGAATAATAACCTTAACCTGTTTATTAAGGTAGAGGAAGGAAGACAATATTATTTTGGCAATATTGTATGGCGTGGAAATACAAAATACGGGGATTCCATTCTGAATGTTCTGCTTGGCATCCGAAAAGGCGATATTTATAATCTTGAATTACTCAATAAGCGGCTCGGTAAACAACTTTCTCCCGAAGGTGCCGATATCGGAAGTCTTTACATGGATGACGGTTATCTTTTCTTCCGGGTAGACCCGGTGGAAACAGCGGTTTACAATGATACCATCGACTTTGAGATACGCATGACGGAAGGCCCGCAGGCAGTTTATGGCAACATAACCATTTCAGGAAACAAAAAAACGAAGGACTATGTCATCCGCAGGGAATTAAGGACCATACCCGGCGAAAAATTCAGCCGCTCCGATATCATCCGTACGCAACGGGAACTTGGCCAGCTTGGATTTATTGATCCGGAGAAAATAAACCCGAATGTGGTACCTAATGCCGATAATGGAACGGTGGACATTAATTGGGGTATTGAAGAAAAGTCGGGCGACCAGCTGGAATTATCTGCAGGATTTGGTGGTGGTATAGGCCTCACGGGTACGCTGGGTGTTTCCTTTAATAATTTTTCTATCAAGAACATCACCAAACGTTCTACCTGGGATCCGCTGCCTTCGGGCGACGGGCAAAAGTTCTCTGCCAGGATACAGTCTAACGGAAAGGCATTCCGGTCATATAACTTCTCTTTTACCGAACCCTGGCTGGGCGGAAAGAAGCGTAATTCATTTACCATTGCATATTCCAATACCAAGTATGCAAATGCATATGATCTGTACGGAAGCTATTGCAAATCCTGCGGCGATACATCGTATGTGAAAACAAACAGTTTTAATATAGCTTTGGGCAAGCAGTTAAAATGGCCTGATGATTATTTTAATCTGATCTATTCGCTGAATGTTCAGCGGTATAAGCTTAAGAACTACAGTTTGTTTGGCAGTTCAGATGAACTCAGGAATGTTACCTCTACCAATATCAGTTTAAAAATTGCCCTGGTGCGTAATTCGGCCGGGCCGAATCCGATCTTTCCGACAAGCGGATCAAATTTCCTTTTGAGCGGACAGTTCACCCTGCCTTATTCATTGATGGGTATCACCTCATCTTCAGACAACAGTTACAAACTTCCTGAGTTTCATAAATGGCGGATGAATGCCGAGTGGTATGTACCCATCGGTTTGCCAAGAGGCGAAGAAAAGAACAAACAATTCATCTTAAAAGTGGCTGCCAAATACGGTTTCATCGGCAGGTATAATAAGAACCTGAATATATCACCCTTTGAACGTTTCCAGTTAGGTGATGCAGGCCTCAGTAACAATTTTGCCTTGTTGGGATATGATATCATCGCACACAGGGGTTACCCTGTTTATGATAAATCTGATCCAAGGGTGAACCCTGATGGTATAACACCTACGCAGTTCTTTACTATTTTTAATAAATATACTGTGGAACTCCGGTATCCTTTCAGTACAAGCGCAAGCAGCACCATTTACGGGCTGGCGTTTTTTGAGGCTGCAAATGGTTGGTACGAGTTTAAGGACTACAATCCTTTTAAACTGCGCCGTTCGGCAGGGGTAGGACTTCGTTTCTTCCTGCCTATGTTTGGCTTACTTGGATTTGACTACGGTATAGGATTCGACCGGTATAACCAGTCCAGCGGCTTAAAAGGTGCAGCCAAGTTTACGTTCATGTTAGGCCAGGAACCTGAATAATCGTCAATTTAAAAGAATAACAATGAAAAAGATTTTATTCATCGCCTGCTGTATGATGGTTACAGCATTCGCTGCATCGGCACAACGTTATGCAGTTATTGACTCAAAATATATCTTAGACAAACTGCCGGAATATAAGGAGGCGCAGAAACAGCTGGACCAGTTCAGTGAACAGTGGCAAAAAGAAATAGATCAGAAAGAAGCACTGGTGGAAAAGATGTTTAAGGATTACGATGCAGAACAGGTAATGTTAAGTGATGTATTGAAAAAGAAAAGAGAAGACGAACTGTATAATAAGCAAAAGGAATTGCGGGACCTGCAGAAAAAACGATTTGGCTTTGAAGGCGACCTGTTTAAAAAACGGCAGGAACTTATCAAGCCTATCCAGGACATGGTTTACAATGCCATCCAGAAACTGGCAGTAGAAAAACAATATGACTTTATACTGGATAAAAGTGAAGGAATTACCGTTATCTTTGCCGACCCTAAACTGGACAGGAGTGCGGATGTGCTGAGAAACCTGGGTGTTAAATAATAACTAAATGATTGCATGCAATGCAGCTATTGCAGCAAAAAAACAAACTATAAACAAACCAATAAATAGTAAATCAAAAATGAAAAAGTTAATCGTAGGAGCTGTGATGGCGTTAGGAATTTTTAGTGCCTCAGCACAAACCAAGATCGGTTATATTAACACCGATGTATTGATCAGTTTAATGCCGGAAGCAGCAAAAGTTGATTCTCAGCTAAGGGAATACCAGCAGTCTCTTCAGGTACAAGGCCAAACCCTGCAGGTAGAAGCAGATAAAAAGAGGGATGACTACTTTAAGGATTCAGCCACACTTTCTGCAAGTATGAAAGAGATCAGAAGAGATGAACTGGTTAAATTATACGCCCGCTTGCAAGGCTATGATGAAGAAGCACAGCAAAAAGCAAGTCAGTATGCACAAACCAAGATCGGACCTGTTCGTGAAAAAGCACTTGATGCCATTAAAACCGTAGCCAAGGAAAAAGGATATTCCTACGTACTGGATGAATCTACCAATGCTATCCTGGTAGCGCCTCCCGGGGATGATCTGTTGAATGCGGTGAAAGCAAAACTGGGTATTAAAGATCCTGCGCCTGCTGCCCCGGCAACAAAACCTGCTGGTTCTAAAAATTAATCTTTCTTAAAAAGAATAAAAGCCTCCTGATACGTCGGGGGGCTTTGTTATTTTTGATATATGAAGCAGCAACCCATCGGTGTATTTGATAGTGGTTATGGAGGATTGACGGTACTAAAGGAAATAACCGCCAAACTTCCGCAATACGATTATATATACCTGGGCGATAATGCCCGTTCGCCTTATGGCACCCGCAGCTTTGAAACGGTGTATGAATATACCCTGGAATGCGTGAAATGGTTATTTGAACAAGGTTGCAGCCTGGTGGTTCTTGCCTGTAATACGGCTTCGGCAAAAGCGCTCCGGACTATCCAGCAAAATGATCTTCCAAGAATAGGTGCCGACAAAAGAGTATTGGGTGTTATACGGCCAACCACCGAGATCATTGGCCAATTCAGTAAAACAGGCAGTGTAGGTATACTGGCCACCAATGGTACCGTACTCTCAAATTCTTATCCCATCGAAATAGAGAAATTCTACCCCCAGATAAAGGTTTACCAGCAAGCCTGCCCCATGTGGGTGCCGCTGGTAGAGAACAATGAGTACCACAGCCCGGGCGCCGATTATTTTATCAAAAAAAATATTAATGAACTCCTCGGCCAATCCGGGCAAATTGATACGATACTGCTGGCCTGTACCCATTATCCACTTTTAATTGATAAGGTCAGGGAGAACACACCGGCGCATGTCAGCATCCTCTCCCAGGGAGAAATAGTAGCTGCCAGCCTGCAGGATTACCTTGCCCGTCACCGGGAAATAGAAGGGAAGTGTAGCAAAAACGGCCAGCTTTCCTTTCATACCACCGATTCCACCGAGGATTTTGATAACCATGCGGCCATTTTTTACGGGAAACCGGTTAAATCGGCCCATTTGACCCTTTAAGCGGCAAAAAAACTTCAACTTCCTCTTCCCTCGTACCCGTTTTACCCTTACCTTTGCCGTCCTTTCACAAACAGCAGGGATGGTGCCCTGGTGAGTGTAACAAACAGATTTGGAAATTTATTTGTAAAAGGAAAAACGTAAAACAATGCCAGGTAAAAAAAGAACCTATCAACCGCACAAACGCCGCAGAAAATCTGTACATGGTTTCCGCCAGCGTATGCAAACCGCCAATGGCCGCAAGGTATTGGCAAGCCGTAGAAGAAAAGGACGTCATAAACTGACTGTTTCCAGCGAACACGGTGATAAAAAATAAGATCGCCTGATTCCCTCACCGGGAACCCGGTTAAAATAATTCAGTCCTGCTTACCGGCAGGACTTTTTTAATTTTGAGTGATTGCAGTCCAACCAACGATATCGATTCGGTAAAACGGAGAAATTAAAAAGCCGTAAAGCTATTGAACAGTTATTTGCTGAGGGAAAGTCATTTTCCAATTTCCCGTTCCGGGTAATATGGAAGTTTACACAAACAGCAGATGCCGCCTTGCGGGCGGGATTTACAGTAAGCAGTAAGAATTTTAAGAATGCCGTCGATCGCAACCGGATCAAACGACTGATGAGAGAAGCGTATCGCCTGCAAAAAAATGACCTTCAGGAGCAATTAAAAAATAACCAAAAGAAACTGGCTGTCTTTTTTATTTATGTCGGGAATGAATTGCCCGACTACCCGGCCGTATTTGAAAAGACAGGATCAGCCATTAAGCGCCTTATTAAAATAACCAATGAAAATACTGCTTCAGATACTTAGCTTTCCTTTCATCCTGCTGATAAAACTTTATCAATGGATCATTTCTCCATGGCTGGGGCAAAAATGCCGCTATACTCCCACCTGCTCACACTACAGCATTGAAGCATTAAAAAAATACGGTCCCATAAAAGGGTTATGGTTAACGATAAAACGGGTGAGTAAATGCCATCCCTGGGGCGGGCATGGGTACGACCCGGTTCCATAGCCCCTGCCCCCTAAAGAAGCAAGCATACAGATTACATAGATCAATTACTTCATTACTTATTTTTAAATAAAAAAGCTGCAATCAATTAAGATCACAGCTGAATTTTTTATTCCCCTTTAGGGGATAGGGGTTAAAACCTTTCTGCCACTTTATTCCAGTTCACCACATTCCAGAAAGCAGCCAGGTAATCTGCACGGCGGTTCTGGTAATGCAAATAGTAAGCATGTTCCCAAACATCACAACCTAAGATCGGTGTTCCTTTCACGTCAGCAACATCCATCAAAGGATTATCCTGGTTAGGTGTGGAGCTAACTTCCAGCTTGCCATCTTTTACGATCAGCCAGGCCCATCCGCTTCCAAACCTTGTCATGCCCGCTGCAGCAAATTTTTCTTTGAATGCATCGAATGAACCGAACGCTGCATTGATGGCATCGGCCAGTTTGCCCGACGGAGCACCACCTGCGTTGGGCGCTAAACTTTCCCAAAAGAAACTGTGGTTCCAGTGGCCACCGCCATTGTTACGCACCGCAGGGCTGATGCTTCCTGCAGCTGCAACCAGTTGTTCGATGGTCTTATTTTCATGCTCGGTTCCGGCAATGGCTTTGTTAAGATTGTCTACATAGGCCTGGTGATGTTTGCCATGATGTATCTGCATTGTCCTTGTGTCGATATGTGGCTCTAATGCATCAAATGCATACGGTAAAGCCGGTAATGTAAATGCCATAGTAATGCTGTTTTATTTTTTATGAAATCATTGTGAAAGATGGACCACAAATTTACGTTATCTATTTCCTTATCCCGTTTAAAATGAAAAAAATTGTTTTCCTTTTTGTTACGCTTTCGGGAATTTGTACAGGACTTGCACAAAAACCCGCTGACCGGTTCATGCCGGACAGTGTTAAACAAAATGAGAAAGCAGCCGGGCAGTCAAAAAAAAATGATTCAACGGCTGCGATCACAAAACCAACCGTCAGGTTGTATCCCAATCCGGCCACCAGCAGAATTGAAATTGAAATAAAGGGATTTGAACCGGGGTTTGTCCAGGTGCTGATAACCGACCATTCCGGCAAACCAGCGCGGGAAGAGAAAAGACTGGTTTTAAGCGGTGATGAGACCATTGCTATCATGTTCTCACTTAAAGCCGGTATTTATTTCCTGGCGGTGAAGCAGGGAAAAAAACTGGCAAGATCCAAACTGGTTATTCAATGACCTATCTGCGGGCCTTAAAAAAATCCTTCATCAGCCGGGCACATTCATCCTGTAAAATGCCACCTGTTACTTCTGTTTTTGGGTGGAATGGATTGTTCTCCCCCGTTGATCTCCGGTAACCATTCTTTTCATCATCGGCACCATAAAATATCTTCCCGATCTTGCTCCAATACAAAGCACCGCTGCACATAAGACAAGGCTCCAATGTTACATAAAGGCTTGCATCGGGTAAATATTTACTGCTTAAAAAATTAAAGGCTGTGGTGAGGGCGAGGATCTCGGCATGTGCGGTGCAGTCATTCAGCAGTTCCACCTGGTTATGTCCCCGGGCGATCACCCGGTTGTTCATCACAATGATGGCACCCACAGGTACTTCGCCTGCATCGTACGCTTTCTGTGCTTCCTTCAACGCCTGCTGCATATATTGTTCATCAGTCATACCAAACGGATTTGCTACCTTTCAGCAAATTTATGTGTAATGGAACACTTAATGCAAACGCGGCGGTATTATGATAGTGGCGTTACAAAAAACTACGTTTTTCGCAGGGAACAACTGGTAAAACTACGGGATGCTGTAAAGAAATACGAAAAGCTGTTTCACGAAGCATTGTATACCGATCTGAAAAAAAGCCCGGAAGAATGCTGGGTCACAGAAACTGGTTTTCTCATCAGCGAGATCAATGCCACATTAAAGGGGCTTAAGCGCTGGATGCAACCGGAAATGGTGGGCACCAACCTGCTCAACTTTCCATCCGGCAGTTATGTATTAAAAGAACCGCTGGGTGTTGTGCTCATCATTGGCCCATGGAATTATCCCCTGCAGTTATTATTTACACCCCTGGTTGGCGCCATCGCCGCTGGTAATTGCGTGGTGCTGAAAGCATCTGAATTTGCACCGGCAACCGCTGCTGCGATGAAGAAACTTATTGAAGAAACCTTTTCACCGGAATATATTTTATTTACAGAAGGGGATGGCGCAGCCGTGATACCGGAGATGATGAACAACTTTACTTTTGATCATGTTTTTTATACAGGCA
>Ga0209023_10006460_pt1 | contig 12344 bp, 12 predicted proteins | sample LakOneMetagenome_FD_187468 | JGI IMG/M metagenome (GOLD analysis project Ga0209023, IMG submission 187468) | Freshwater and sediment microbial communities from Lake Erie, Canada (SPAdes) (version 2) | ecosystem: Environmental > Aquatic > Freshwater > Lentic | place: Lake Erie, Canada... | reverse complement strand
GGAGCGGGGACGTTGCTGGTTTCTACTGGAGTGCTAATTTGATGCTTTCGGCTGTGCATGCTGGGGACCTACCGTTGTACTCTAAATTAATCGGGTAGGTGTCTCAAGTTATATTGGCACAGGGGGGGGCGGGGCGGCCTGGATCGACGTAGAGCCGGCCCGAGAAGGCCAGGCTGCCGCTCCAGGTGTCGCGCGCGAACGGCGGCGATACCGAAGCTTCCAGCGCCAGCGCGACCCGATCAAGCTCAGGCTGGATCGCCAGCTGCGGGCGCTGCAGGCGGATGTCGAACAGGCCCATCAGGGGATGGCTGAGCGGGAAGCGGCGCTCGAGGCCGGCCTGCAGCTTGTGCAGGGGGATTTCGACCGTGCGCGGGCCGGTCAGGCTAGCGCAGGAAGACAATAGGGCGCAGGCGGCAAACAGCAGCCCTCCCCGCACGAGTCGCCGCCGCTTGCTGCCGTCAGTGTTTGTCATCAATCCTGCCCTCCTGTCCTGTCTGTCAGGCGAAGCCTAGCATGCGGCAATCCGGAGTGCAGTGACGATACGCTGCGTCCTCTTACTTCCCGATACAGAATGTTGAGAATGGCGAGCGAGCCTATATCCCATATGTGAAAAGTCATTCTCCCATAGCACTGTGTACCTAAGTGTGTACCAAAAGGGAATTTGACTCATCCTGCTAGCCGCGCAAGTTGGGGATCGTTCAACCGCACACACCACTTCGCTACTGCAGTCCCATCGCCTGGCGGTAATCGGAAGCCTCTGCTTCGATCCAGGTACGAAACGTCGTCAAGGCCGTGTTATCGGACTTTCCTTCGGGATAAATCATGTGGTAGGAACGGTCACTCCGGTATTCGTGGCTCGTCACCGGAATCAGCAGGCCGCGTTCCAACTCATTCTCGATCAGCAGGCGAGGGATGAGCGCGATGCCCATACCGTGTACGGCGGCTTCGGCTGCCATCGAGAAGAGCTCGAAACGCGGGCCGGCCAACGCACCTTCGACCGCCATACCACAGGATTGGAACCAGTCGCGCCACGTGTATGGACGCGTGCTGATCTGCAGCAGCCTGAAAGACTGCCAGTCGCTTTCCCGTTCGAGCCTGACAGGTGCTGCAATCAGCCTGGGACTGCATACCGCGATCAGGTTCTCGTGCATCAGGAAGCTGCTTTGCGTCCCCGGCCAGACTGTCTGACCGGCGTGGAGGGCTGCATCCAGCGGGGTTTCGTCGAACAGGAAGGGGCGCGTGCGCACGCTCAGGTTGACGGTGATGTCGGGATGGAGCGCGGCGAACCTCGGCAGGCGCGGCAGCAGCCATTTCGTCGCAAACGTCGGCACCACCCCAAGCTCCAGCGTCCTGCCTTGGCCACCCTTGGCCATCAATTCCAGCGTATCCCGTTCGACGTCGTCCAGTCGGGCGGTCACTTTTCTGCTGTAGGCAAGTCCAGCTTCGGTCAGGGTCACGCCACGTCGGCCGCGACGGAACAGCTCCACGCCCATGAAGTCCTCGAGTGCACCGATCTGGCGGCAGATGGCGCTCTGGGTCACCGCCAGTTCCTCAGCCGCTTTGGTAAAGCTCTGGTGTCGGGCGGCGGATTCGAAGGCGGACAGGGCGAGCGTGGAAGGAATTTTGCGGCGCATGGCTTGGCAGTGTTCTCGTGGTCTGAAGTGCGCTTCTCGCACAAGTGAGTGCGAATAAAACGTTTGTCGTCCTTGCATCCTGATTGTACAGTGGCCGGACCATCAACTTGCCAACGAGTTCGAAATGAGTTCCAAGAATACGTCCGCCGCTTTTCACTGGGACGACCCACTGCTGCTGAATCAACAGCTGAGCGACGAAGAGCGCATGGTGCGCGAGTCGGCCAACGCCTACTGCCAGGAGCGTCTTGCTCCGCGTGTGCTCGAAGCATTTCGCCGCGAGCAAACCGACATCGCGATCTTCCGCGAAATGGGCGAGCTCGGTTTTCTGGGCGTGACGATTCCCCAGAACTATGGAGGCTCGGGCCTGAACTACGTCAGCTATGGGCTGGTTGCGCGCGAAGTGGAGCGCGTCGACTCCGGCTACCGCTCGATGATGAGTGTGCAGTCATCCCTGGTGATGGTGCCGATCGACGCGTTTGGCAATGAAGCGACGAAGCAGAAATACCTGCCGAAGCTGGCAACTGGCGAGTGGATCGGCTGCTTTGGCCTGACCGAACCGGACCACGGTTCCGACCCCGGCGGCATGGTAACGCGCGCACGGAAGGTCGACGGCGGCTACGTGCTCACAGGCTCGAAGATGTGGATCACGAATAGCCCGATAGCCGATGTCTTCGTGGTCTGGGCAAAGGACGACGAGGGCGCCATCCGTGGCTTCGTGCTGGAGAAGGGCTGGACGGGTTTGTCGGCGCCCGCCATCCATGGCAAGGTCGGGTTGCGTGCCTCCATTACCGGCGAGATCGTCATGGATGGCGTGTTCTGCCCTGAAGAAAATGCCTTCCCGGACGTACGCGGCCTGAAGGGACCGTTCACCTGCCTGAATTCGGCGCGCTACGGCATCGCATGGGGGGCGCTGGGCGCCGCCGAGGATTGCTGGCACCGGGCACGCCAGTACGTGCTCGACCGGAAGCAGTTCGGCAAGCCTTTGGCCGCAAACCAGCTGATCCAGAAGAAGCTGGCCGACATGCAGACCGAGATCACGCTCGGCCTTCAAGGCGTACTGCGCCTCGGCCGGATGAAGGACGAGGGCACGGCCGCGGTCGAGATCACCTCGATCATGAAACGTAATTCCTGCGGCAAGGCGCTGGACATCGCGCGGCTGGCACGCGACATGATGGGCGGTAATGGCATCAGCGACGAATTCGGTGTCGTGCGCCACCTCGTGAACCTCGAAGTGGTCAACACCTACGAGGGCACGCACGACATCCACGCGCTGATCCTCGGCCGCGCCCAGACCGGCATCGTGGCCTTCTGATCCATGGGCCATCACGGCCCATGCGCCGCCGGGGCGCGCCACATCGGCCCCGGATCGATCTAGGCGACGAACCTGACGCCCGTGCTGCCCATGCCCTGCACGCGCAGGGTCACGCTGTCGCCGGCCTCGACCGGCACGGCGCCGGCGATCGAGCCCGAAAACACCAGCGCGCCCGCGGAAATCTGTTCACCGCGTGCGCCGAGATGGTTGGCCAGCGCCGCCACGGCCGCCGCCGGATGCGACAAGACCGCGGCGCCGGCGCCGAAGGCGACTGCCTTGCCATTCTTCTCCAATACCATGCCGACCGTGCGCAGGTCGACCTCATCGAGCTGCACGGCCCTGCTGCCAAGCACGAAGCGCGCAGCGCATGCATTGTCGGCAATCATGCCCGGCAGGCCGAATTGCCCGTCGCGGTATCGGGAATCGACAATTTCGATGCCCGCCAGAACAAAATCGGTCGCCGCCAATACCGTCCCGATATGGCAACCCGGCCCCTTGAGCGCCGCCCTGGTGACGAAGACGATCTCCGCCTCGACCTGCGGACGGCGCATTTTTCCCAGCACGCAGACGCCGCGGTCCGGCAACGCGAAATCATCGGCAAGGAAACCGAAGCACGGTCCCTGTGCGCCCAGGGCCGCCCGTCCGGCGGCCGAGGTCAGGCCAACCTTGAATCCGACGATACGCCGGCCCTGTGCAAGCTTCCTGCGGCGAATCTCGTCCTGCACCGCGTAGGCATCCTTGATACCGAAAGCGCCGTCTGCCTGCGTGACCTGCCCGGCGTCGCCGCCCTCACGCGCGCATTCATCGAGTTCGGCGGCCAGCCGCGCAATCTCTGCCAGCCCGAGCGTCATGCCCGCAATCCCCGCTGCCTGGCCATGGTCATGGCGGTATCCTCGATCATGTCTTCCTGCCCGCCGATCATTTTGCGCTTGCCCAGCTCGACCAGGATGTCGCGCGCCGGCACTCCGTACTTCTCGGCCGCGCGCCGCGCGAACAGCAGGAAGGTCGAATACACGCCGGCGTAGCCGATGGTGAGCGACTCCCGGTCGACCCGGATCAGCTGGTCCATCAGCGGCAGGATGACGTCCTCGGCCACATCCATCATCTTGAACAGGTCGACCCCGGTTTCGATCCCCATGCGGTCGCAGACCGCCGCGAATACTTCCAGCGGCGTGTTGCCCGCGCCGGCGCCAAGGCCGCCGACAGAGCCGTCGATACGGTTGGCGCCGGCCTCGATCGCCGCGATCGAGTTGGCGATGGACATGCCGAGGTTGTGGTGCCCGTGGAAACCCAGCTCGGTCTCGGGTTTCAGTGCGTCGCGCAGCAGGCCGACACGCGCCTTGACGTCCTCGGGCAACATGTAGCCGGCCGAGTCGGTCACATACACGCAGTTGGCGCCATACGACTCCATCAGCAGGCCCTGCCTGAGCACTTCCTCGGGCGGCGCCAGGTGCGCCATCATCAGGAAGCCGGTGGTATCCATCCCCAGCTTGCGTGCAAAACCGACGTGCTGCTCGGCCACATCCGCTTCGGTACAGTGGGTCGCCACGTGCACGCTATGCACACCGCACTCGCGGACCGACTGCAGCTGCTTCATGGTACCCAGGCCCGGCACCAGCAGCACCGACACTTTCGCCCGCTTGAGCTTGGGAATCACCGCGTTCAGGTACTCCTCGTTGCTGTGGCGCGGACGGCCGTAGATCAGCGAGGCGCCGCCCAGCCCGTCACCATGGGTAATCTGGATCTGCGGCACGCCGGCATCGTCCAGCGCGGTAGCCACGCTCACCATCTGGTCCAGGGTCATCTGGTGGCGCTTGGCATGCATGCCGTCACGCAGACACATATCATGCAGAAATACTTTTCTTCCCTTGAGCGACATTACGCTACCTCCGTGTTGGTGGCCTTGATTGCCTGGTTCGAGAACATCTCTTCCGCAAACATTTCTGCGGTGCGGGCGGCGGCTGCCGTCATGATGTCGAGGTTGCCGGCATAGGTGGGCAGGTAGTCGCCGAGGCCGGCGACTTCAAGGTAGATCGATACCTTGCGGCCGTCGTACTCGGGGCCGTTGACCAGCCTGTAACCCGGCACGTAGCGCTGCACTTCCCCGATCATCGCCAGCACCGCGGCCGTGATCGCGTCACGGTCGGGTTCACCTTCGGTTTCGCAATACACCGTATTGCGCATGATCATCGGTGGCTCGGCCGGGTTGATGACGGCCATTGCCTTGCCGAGCTTCGCACCGCCCACCTTCTCGATCGCGTTCGAGGTCGTGTAGGTGAACTCGTCCAGGTTCTTGCGGGTGCCGGGGCCGATCGACTTCGACGACAGGCTGGCCATGATCTCGGCGTACTCGACCGGCTGCACCGACGACACCGCGGCCACCATCGGGATGGTGGCCTGGCCGGCACAGGAAATCATGTTGACGTTCTTCTCGCCGCGTCCCGCGAGCTGCTTCAGGTTCACCGTCGGCACGCACAACGGACCGACCGCCGCCGGCGTCAGGTCGATCATCAGCACGCCGAGCTCGGTGAGCTTGCGTGAGTTCTCCGCATGCACGTAGGCCGAGGTGGCGTCGAACGCAATCTGGATTCCGTCGGCGCGCACGTGCGGCAGCAAGCCGTCCACGCCGTCCGCGGTGACCTTCAGTCCCATCTCGCGGGCGCGCGCCAGCCCCTCGGATGCCGGATCGATCCCCACCATCCAGACCGGCTCGAGCAGCGCACTGCGGCGGATCTTGTAAATCAGGTCGGTGCCGATATTGCCGGAGCCGATAATCGCACACTTGATCTTGTTCATTGTCGCCCCATCCTTGTCGTTGTTAAGTTGAGCTTCCCACTGCCCGCCTACTGGAACCGAACCGAGCAGCTGCCAAGACCGCCGATCGATACCCTGAAATTGTCCCCGGCTTGCGCGGTAAACACCGCAGCAAGGGATCCGGACAGGATCACTTCACCTGCCTTGAGCGGCACGCCAAGCCTGCCGAGCGTATTGGCCAGCCACGCCACTGCGTTCACCGGCGAGCCGAGGGCGGCGGCGCCGGCGCCGGTGCCCACCACCTCGCCGTTCTTCTCGAGCACCATGCCGCACAGCGACAGGTCGATCTTGCGCGGATCGACCGCGCGGTCACCGAGCACGAACACGCCGCAGGAGGCGTTGTCGGCCACGGTGTCCTGAATCTTGATTTTCCAGTCGCGGATGCGCGAGTCGACGATTTCGAAGCATGGCATCACACATTCGGTGGCGGCCAGCACGTCGGCGTTGGACAAGCCTGGCCCCATTAGGTCGCGCTTGAGCACAAACGCAATCTCGCCCTCCGCCTTGGGCTGGATCAGGGTGCTCATCTCGATCGCCTGCCCTTCGTTGTAAATCATGCCGTCCAGCAGATAGCCGAAGTCCGGTTCGTACACGCCCAGCATGTTCATCACGGCGGCCGACGTCACGCCGATCTTCTTGCCGACGATTTTCTCGCCCGCCTGGATGCGCTGCGCAATCATCTGTTCCTGCACCCGGTAGGCCTGTTCGACCGTCATCGACGGATAGCGCGCGGTGAACGGCTCGAGCACCGACCGCGTCTTCCACGCCTCGTACAGTTCGTCGCCAAGGCGCACGGCATCGAAAGTCTGTTCACTCATACACATCCCCTGTCTTATTCCTTGTACATGGCGTCGATCAGCGCCGCGTACTTCTTGTTGACGAACGCGCGCTTCAGTTTCATCGTCGGCGTCAGTTCCTCGTCCTCGGCATCCAGCTGGATGTCGATCAGACGGAACTTCTTGATCTGCTCGACGCGCGCAAACTTGGCGTTGACCTTCTGCACTTCACCTTCGATCAGGGCCGCGATCTCCGGCCGCGCGCACAGCGAGGCATAATCGGTAAACGGGATGTTGTGGTCCTGGGCGAAGCGCGACACATTTTCCTGGTCGATCATGATCAGGCAGGTCAGGTACTTGCGCTTGTCGCCAATGACAACCGCGTCGGTAATGTAGGAACTGAACTTGAGCTCGCTCTCGATCAGGGACGGCGTCACGTTCTTGCCCCCGGACGTGATGATGATGTCCTTCAGGCGGTCGGTAATGCGCAACTGGTCGCCATCGATGTGGCCGACGTCGCCGCTCTTGAACCAGCCGTCGGCGGTGAACGCGTTGGCCGACACCTCGTCCAGGTTGAAGTAACCCTTGAAGATGTTCGGGCCCTTGATCAGGATTTCGCCTTCGTCCGAGATCTTCAGGCTGATGTTGTTGTTGCCGGCGCCGACATAACCGAGCCGGAAGTCACCGGCCGGCGGCATACAGATCAGGCCGGTGGTTTCGGTCATGCCGTAGGCCTCGCGCATCGGCACCCCGATCGCCAGGTACCAGCGGATCAGCGCCGGCGAGATCGGCGCCGCGCCGGTCACCACGAAGTGCGCGCGCTCCAGTCCCAGCAGGGTCCTGACCGGGCGCAGTACCGCAAAGTGAGCCAGCAGGTACTGGGCACGCAGCAGCAGCGGCACCGGCTTGCGGTCAAGGGTCAGGTCCGTGACCCGGTAGCCGACTGCCAGGCCCCACTCGTAGATTTTCTTGGCCGCCCAGGTCGCGTCCTTCATGGCGAGGTCGATCGAGCTGAAGAATTTTTCCCACACGCGCGGCACCGAAAGGAAGGCATGGGGCGACACCTCGCGGATGTTCTCGGACACGGTGTCGGGTCCTTCGGCAAAATTGATCGTGGTTCCCCAGTGCATCGGCATCAGCACGGAAAACAGCTGTTCGGCCACGTGGCACAGCGGCAGAAAGCACAGCTGCTCTTCTCCAGGATTCATCTGCCACAACTTGTCCCAGCCATCGAACTGCGAGACCAGGTTGGCGTGGGTCAGCATCGCGCCCTTCGGCTGGCCGGTGGTGCCCGAGGTATAGATCAGCATCGCCGTGTCGGCCGGCGCGATGCTGCCCAGCAGCGACTCCCATTCGTCCGGGTGCCCGGCCAGATAGGTGCGGCCGAGCTCTTCGAACGCCGCGTAGCTCATGACTTGGGGATCCGCGAAACGGTCGAGTCCCTTGGTGTCGAGCACCACGATCTTGCGCAGGTGAGGCAGCGCCTCGCGCACCGCGAGGATCTTGTCGAGCTGCTCATCGTTCTCGACGACATGGACCACCGCACGGCAGTCGCCCAACAGGAACTGCACCTGCTGCTCCGAATCGGTGGTATAGATCCCGACCGAGATGCCGCCGATGCATTGGGCACCGATTTCCGCAAACAGCCACTCGGAACGGCTCTCCGACATGATGCTCACGCATTCGCCGCGTCCCACCCCGAGCGCACGCAGTGCCATGCCGGCCAGCCGGGCGCGCTCGCCGTAGTCGGCCCACGTGTATTCCTGCCACACGCCATAGATTTTCTCGCGCATCGCGATGCGCTCGGCCCATTCATGCGCACGCGACCAGAAGTGCCGCGCCAGGGTCCGCGGTTCGCGCGGAGCAAGCGCGACGCTGCGGGGTGGGGGCGCCTCGTCCGTGGAACGCGCTGTGGCCAGTGTCGAGTTTGTCATCGCAGAACTTGTCATCGCCAGGTTTTCCTTTGCTTCCAGCGGCGTTCGCCGCGTATGCCTTCATTCTGATGACCGAGGTAGGACTGCTTCACGTCGTCCTTCTCCATCAACACGCTGGCCGCGCCGTCGGTCACGATCCGCCCGTTTTCCATGATGTAGCCGTAGTCGGCCACGCTGAGCGCGATCCCCGCGTTCTGCTCGACCACGAGAATGGCGATCCCCTGGTCGGCGCGAATACGCTGGATGATCGAAAAAATTTCCTTCACCAGCGCGGGGGACAGCCCGAGCGAGGGCTCGTCGAGCAGCAGCAGGCGCGGACGCGCCATCAGTGCACGTGCGATCGCCAGCATCTGCTGCTCACCGCCCGACATCAGGCCGGCGGGCGTGCGCTCCTTCTGCTTCAGACGCGGGAAGTATTCGAACTGGCGCTCGATGTCGGCGCGGATCGCCTCGTGGTCGCTGCGGGTCCAGGCGCCGAGCACCAGGTTTTCGCGCACGGTCAGGAAGGGGAACACTTCGCGTCCCTCCGGCACCTGGCTCAGGCCTCCCAGCACGATCGCGCTCGGGTCTTTCTTCTGGATCTGCTTGCCCTCGAAGGTCACGCTGCCCTTGCGCGGGTCGAGAATGCCGGAAATCGTCTTGAGCAAGGTGGTCTTGCCCGCGCCATTCGCCCCCAGCACGGCCACAATCTTGCCTGGATGGACCTGCAGCGACACACCACGGATCGCCATGATCGGCCCGTAGTAGGCTTCCAGGTTGGCTACGCTCAGAATCGGTTCGCTCATGCCTGATCTCCCAGATACGCCTTGATCACCTGCGGATTGCGCTGTACCTCCGCCGGCGTGCCGAGTGCCATGACTTCGCCGTAATTGAGCGCCAGCACACGGTCCGACACCTTGGCCACCACCGACATGTCGTGTTCGATCAGGATCACCGTCATGCCCAGCAGGTTGCGCAAGTCCTGGATCCAGAAGGTCATGTCGCGCCGCTCCTCCGGGTTGAGTCCGGAACACGGCTCGTCGAGGAGCAGCAGTTTCGGCCGCATGCACAGCGCGCGCGCCAGCTCGACCTGCTTGCGCACGCCGTAGGGCAAGCCCGCCACCGTCGAGTTGCGGTAGCGCTCGATTTCGAGGAAATCGATCACCTCCTCCGCCACCCGGCGGTTGTCGCGTTCGCGCCGCCACGCGCCGGGCACGAACAGCATGTCGCCCAGCAGCGAGCCTTTGGTGACCGCATGGCGCCCCATTAGCAGGTTGTCCAGCACGCTGGCATGTTCGAACAGTTCGATATTCTGGAAGGTCCGCGCCATGCCCATGCCGGCCACCTCGTGCGCGCCGCGCCGGGTGATGTCTTCCCCGTCCAGCCGGATGTGGCCGGCGCTCGGGTTGTACAGGCGGCTGATCATGTTCAGCGTCGTGGTCTTGCCGGCGCCGTTCGGACCAATGATGCTGAAGATCTCCTTCGGCATCACCTCGAAACTCAAATCCTTGACCGCTGTCACGCCGCCCCACGTGATGGTCAGGTCCTGCACACTGAGCATACTCATCGCACGCGCTCCGATTTCATGAAAGTCTTCTGGCGCGAATAGGTCGCCTTGCGGTAGGTCGGAAACACTTCGAAGAAGTACTTGATCTTGAGCCAGCGCCCGTACAGGCCGCGCGGTTCCCACAGGATGATGCCGACCAGGATCACGCCGAACAGAATCGTTTCAAAGCTAGGCAGCTCGGCGATCGAGCCAGGGAAATAATCGCGCGCCACCGCGGTCGCCTGGGGCAGCATGCCGACAAAGATCGCGCCGATCGCCGCGCCATGCAGCGTGCCGACGCCACCCACGACGATCAGGATCAAGAGCTTGATCGACAGGAGGAAGTTGAACGAATCCGGCGAAATATAGCCGCTGTAATGGGCCAACAGCGCACCGGCCAGGCCGCACAGCGCGGCCGACACGGCGAACACCGCCATCTTGTAGTGGGTGGTGTTGATCCCCATGCTCTTGGCCGCAACCTCGGAGTCGCGCAGGGCGATCCACGCACGTCCGGTGCGGCCGCGCAGCAGGTTTTTCACAGCCAGGAAACTGACGATGACGAGCAGCAGGCACACAAAATAGAACACGACCGGATCAAGCAGCTCGACGCCCGCGAACGCCACCGGCGGTACGGCCATCCCCTGGATGCCGCCGGTGAAAGCGTCCCAGTGCGTGAACAGGATTTCCAGCAGCAACGCGATGGCCAGCGTCGCGATCGCCAGATACATGCCCGCCAGCCGCAGAGCGGGCGCGGCGATCAAGGTGGCCCCGAGCGCCGTGAGCACCACCGTCAGCGGCAGCGAGACAAAGAAGTTCACGCCCTTGTTCAGCAGGAAGGTATGCAGGTAGGCGCCGATGCCGATGATGGCGCCGTGACCGAGCGACACCATGCCCGCATAGCCGGTCAGCAGCATCAGGCCGAGGCCCGCGATCGCGAGGATCAGGACGAAGGCAAGCTCTTTCACGTAGAACACGCCGAGCATGAACGGGGCCAGCACGAGCGCCAGCACCAGCACCAGGTAAGGCGCCGCTTCGACCAGGTCCGGGAAGATCCGGATGTCCTGGTCATAGGAAGTCTTCTGAATGATACGCATGATTACACTTTCTTTTGACCGACGCGTCCGAACAGGCCTTCTTTCGAGACCACGAGTACCGCCAGCATCAGCAGGTAGGGCGCGGCCTCGCCCCACCCCTGCGGCAGATAGAAACTGGCCAGTTGCTGCACCAGCCCGATGATGATGCCGCCCGCAACCGCGCCTGGAATCGATCCGAAGCCGCCCAGCACCGCTGCTGCGAACGCGCTCATGCCGACCACGCCCATGTTGGGATCGACCAGCACCACCGGCGCCACGAAAATGCCGGCCAGCCCCGCGACCGCGGCCGAGATGCCCCAGATCAGCGAAAAGATCCGCTTGACCGGTATGCCGACATAGTTGGCCGCCAGCTGGTTCTGGGACGTGCCCTGCATCGCGATGCCGATGCGGGTCTTGGCGAACAGGTAGTAGAGCGCGGTGAGCAGGACGATGGCGGCGGCGATGATCAGCAGGTGCTTACGCGGGAACATCATGCCGAACCAGGTTTCGGTACCGACGCTGAACGGAATGTTGAAGTTTTGCGCCTCGGCGCCCCATGCGGTGGCGGCAAGGCCACGGAACACCAGCGACAGCCCGATGGTCAGCGTCACCACGACGAACTGTGGCTCGCCCAGCACGCGCCGCAACAGCGCCATGTCGAGCACATAACCGAAGATGAACATGAAGCCGGCCGTACCCAGCAGCGTGGCGGTAAAACCGAAGCCGGCACCGAAAATCATCAGGCCGACGTAGGCGCCGAGCATCATCAGCTCGCCCTGCGCTAAGTTGACCATTTCGGTCGCCTTGTAGATCAGGACGAACCCGAGCGCAATGAGCGCATAGACGCAGCCCAGCGACACACCGCTCACTGCCGTTTGAAGAAACGAGTACACGTATTACCCCTCCGCGCATGAACCATCGTTTGAATACTGGAGACGTGCGTGCGCAGCGGGTCGGCGGACATGAAGCGGCCACCATCAGGCGCGCCCTGCCGTCGTGCTTGCGGCGTGATCCGGCATCGAAGGTGTGCCGGTTTGGGCGCGCGACACGCTGCTGTCGCGCCCCCCTGTCTCCCCGTTCTCCGTCGCCGAAGAACCTGTTTTTGTGTATCTAGTAGTGGGATTATTAAAACATACGATACAGTATGTTTGCAACAGGATTTTTTTGGTTCTTCGCGGGGAATGGGGGAAAACGGGGTTGACGATCTGAGCGGGAGGTGGCGGCGGTGGCCTGATGTTGGTAGATTGATAGTCGCCAAACAAATCAGTCTATCAAA
>Ga0209023_10006459_pt1 | contig 12351 bp, 5 predicted proteins | sample LakOneMetagenome_FD_187468 | JGI IMG/M metagenome (GOLD analysis project Ga0209023, IMG submission 187468) | Freshwater and sediment microbial communities from Lake Erie, Canada (SPAdes) (version 2) | ecosystem: Environmental > Aquatic > Freshwater > Lentic | place: Lake Erie, Canada | collected... | reverse complement strand
CGTTTCCCGATCCGGTTTGAACGAGTCGCCATTGAAAGCAAAGTCCATGGGTTCCCGCTTTCGCGGGAATGACGGAAGAGGTTGAAGGCTGGGGGCGAAAGTCCCCGGCCTTTGGCCGTTGTTGAAGTCAAGCGTTACGCAATACCCCACAACCACATTCGACGTCGGGAAGTAGCAAGAGAGGGCGTGCTGGTGCCGGCAATACCAGCGACTCCCCGATGTCTGGTCCCAGGCAAATGCATGCCCGGACCGTCCCTGGGCGCGACCCGAGTCGCGCCCGCCGGCTGGCCAGAAGCCATGCCGCGCTCCACACGCAACATCACGAGGCGCCCACTCTCATGACGCAGCAATACTCCTTCACCGAAAAGAAGCGCATCCGCAAGGACTTCGGCAAGAGCCGTTCGATCCTCGAGGTGCCGTTCCTGCTCGCCATCCAGGTCGATTCCTACCGCGAGTTCCTGCAGGAACACGCCGATCCCGCCAAGCGCGAGGACCGGGGCCTGCACGCCGCGCTGAAGTCGGTGTTCCCGATCTCCAGTTACAACGGTTACGCGGTCCTCGAGTACGTCGGCTACAAGCTCGGTGAGCCGGTGTTCGACGAGCGCGAGTGCCGCAACCGCGGCCTCAGCTATGGCGCGCCGCTGCGCGTGACCGTGCGCCTGGTGATCTACGACCGCGAGTCGTCGAACAAGGCGGTGAAGTACGTCAAGGAGCAGGAGGTCTACATGGGCGAGATCCCGCTCATGACCGACAACGGCACCTTCATCGTCAACGGCACCGAGCGCGTCATCGTCTCGCAGCTGCACCGCTCGCCGGGCGTGTTCTTCGACCACGACCGCGGCAAGACGCATTCGTCGGGCAAGCTGCTGTACAGCGCCCGCATCATCCCCTACCGCGGCTCGTGGCTGGACTTCGAGTTCGACCCGAAGGACGCGCTGTTCACCCGCATCGACCGCCGCCGCAAGCTGCCGGTGAGCGTGCTGCTGCGCGCGCTGGGCTACAACAACGAGGAGATGCTGAACTCCTTCTTCGAGATCAACACCTTCCACATCGACCCGAGCGAAGGCGTGCAGCTCGAGCTGGTGCCCGAGCGCCTGCGCGGCGAAACCCTCGAATTCGACCTCGCCGACGGCGACAAGGTCATCGTCGAGGCCGGCAAGCGCATCACCGCGCGCCACGTGAAGCAGCTCGAACAGGCTGGCGTGGCCGCGCTGGCGGTGCCGGACAGCTACCTCGTCGGCCGCATCCTCTCGCACGACGTCGTCGACGCGAACACCGGCGAACTGCTGGCGACCGCGAACGACGAGATCACCGACGAACAACTGGCCAGGTTCCGCAAGGCCGGCGTGCATGCGGTCGGCACGATCTGGGTCAACGACCTCGACCGCGGCGCGTACATCTCCAACACCCTGCGCATCGACCCGACCAAGACCCAGCTCGAAGCGCTGGTCGAGATCTACCGGATGATGCGCCCGGGCGAACCGCCGACCAAGGACGCGGCGCAGAACCTGTTCCACAACCTGTTCTTCACCTTCGAGCGCTACGACCTCTCGGCCGTGGGCCGGATGAAGTTCAACCGCCGCATCGGCCGCAAGGAAGTCACCGGCGCGCCGGTGCTGTACGACGCGCGCTACTTCGCCGACCGCAAGGACGACGAGTCCGCGCGCCTGCGCGAAATGTGCGGCGACGGTTCCGACATCCTCGACGCGATCCGCGTGCTGACCGAGATCCGCAACGGCCGCGGCGTGGTCGACGACATCGACCACCTCGGCAACCGCCGCGTGCGTTCGGTCGGCGAAATGGCCGAGAACGTGTTCCGCGTCGGACTGGTGCGCGTCGAGCGCGCGGTGCGCGAGCGCCTGACCATGGCCGAGGCCGATGGCCTGACCCCGCAGGACCTGATCAACGCGAAGCCGGTCGCGGCCGCGGTGAAGGAGTTCTTCGGTTCGTCGCAGCTGTCGCAGTTCATGGACCAGAACAACCCGCTGTCGGAAGTCACGCACAAGCGCCGCGTGTCGGCCCTCGGCCCGGGCGGCCTGACCCGCGAGCGCGCCGGCTTCGAAGTGCGCGACGTGCACCCGACCCACTACGGTCGCGTCTGCACCATCGAGACGCCGGAAGGTCCGAACATCGGCCTGATCAACTCGCTGGCCGTGTTCGCCCGCACCAACAAGTACGGCTTCCTCGAGACGCCGTACCGCAAGGTCGAGGACGGACGCGTCACCGACAAGGTCGAGTACCTGTCGGCGATCGAGGAGAACGAATACGTCATCGCCCAGGCCAACGCGCCGCGCGACGCGAAGGGCGTCATCACCGCGCCGTTCGTCGCATGCCGCTACCAGGGCGAATCGCTGCTGAAGCCGCCGGCCGAAATCCACTTCATGGACGTCTCGCCGATGCAGACCGTGTCGGTCGCGGCGGCGCTGGTGCCGTTCCTCGAACACGACGACGCCAACCGCGCGCTGATGGGCGCGAACATGCAGCGCCAGGCGGTGCCGACGCTGCGTTCGCAGAAGCCGCTGGTCGGCACCGGCATCGAGCGCGCCGTGGCGCGCGACTCGGGCGTGACGGTGAACGCGCGCCGCGGCGGCACGGTCGAGCAGATCGACGCCGCGCGCATCGTGGTCAAGGTGGACGAGAGCGAGATTTCCGGCGAGCACGATGCCGGCGTCGACATCTATTCGCTGATCAAGTACACGCGTTCCAACCAGAACACCTGCATCAACCAGACCCCGCTGGTGAACGTGGGCGACCGCGTCGCCCGTGGCGACGTCCTCGCCGACGGCCCGTCCACCGACATCGGCGAACTCGCGCTCGGCCAGAACATGCTGGTCGCGTTCATGCCGTGGAACGGCTACAACTTCGAGGACTCGATCCTGCTCAGCGAGCGCGTGGTCGAGGAGGATCGCTACACCACGATCCACATCGAGGAACTCACCGTCCAGGCGCGCGACACCAAGCTCGGGCCGGAAGAGATCTCCGCCGACATCCCGAACGTCTCCGAGAGCGCACTCAACCGCCTCGACGAGTCGGGCGTGGTGTTCATCGGCGCCGAGGTCCGCGCCGGCGACATCCTGGTCGGCAAGGTCACGCCCAAGGGCGAAAGCCAGCTGACCCCGGAAGAGAAGCTGCTGCGCGCGATCTTCGGCGAGAAGGCGTCCGACGTGAAGGACAGCTCGCTGCGCGTGCCGCCGGGCATGGACGGCGTGGTCATCGACGTGCAGGTCTTCACCCGCGACGGCATCGAGAAGGACAAGCGCGCCCTCAAGATCCAGGAAGAGGAAATCCGCCGGGTCAAGAAGGACTTCGACGACCAGTTCCGGATCCTCGAGGCGGCGATCTACGATCGCCTGCGCGGCCAGCTGCTGGGCAAGACCGCGAACGGCGGCCCGGGCCTGAAGAAGGGCGACACCGTCACCTCGCTGGTGCTCGACGGGCTGAAGAAGTCCGACTGGTTCCAGCTGCGGATGAAGGACGAGGACGCGGCCGAGGCGGTCGAACGCGCGCAGAAGCAGATCGACGCGCACAAGGCCGAGTTCGACAAGCGCTTCGCCGACAAGCGCGGCAAGATCACCCAGGGCGACGACCTCGCTCCGGGCGTGCTGAAGATGGTCAAGGTCTTCCTCGCGGTGAAGCGCCGCATCCAGCCGGGCGACAAGATGGCCGGCCGCCACGGCAACAAGGGCGTGGTCTCCACGATCGTCCCGGTCGAGGACATGCCGTACATGGCCGATGGCCAGACCGTGGACATCGTGCTGAACCCGCTGGGCGTGCCGAGCCGAATGAACATCGGCCAGATCCTCGAGGTGCACCTGGGCTGGGCCGCCAAGGGCATGGGCAAGAAGATCGACCGCATGCTGCAGGCGCAGGCCAAGGTGGCCGACCTGCGCAAGTTCCTCGACGAGATCTACAACCACGACAGCAAGCTGCACGGCCAGCGCGTCGACCTCAAGCAGTTCAGCGACGAGGAGCTGCTGACGCTCGCGCGCAACCTGACCGACGGCGTGCCGATGGCGACGCCGGTGTTCGACGGCGCCGCCGAGTCCGAGATCAAGGCGATGCTGGAACTCGCGGACCTGCCGACCCACGGCCAGTCGCAGTTGTTCGACGGCCGCACCGGCGATGCGTTCGAGCGCAAGGTGACGGTCGGCTACATGCACATGCTGAAGCTGAACCACCTGGTCGACGACAAGATGCACGCGCGCTCGACCGGCCCGTACTCGCTCGTCACCCAGCAGCCGCTGGGCGGCAAGGCGCAGTTCGGCGGCCAGCGCTTCGGCGAAATGGAAGTCTGGGCGCTGGAAGCCTACGGCGCGGCCTACACCCTGCAGGAAATGCTGACGGTGAAGTCCGACGACGTGCAGGGCCGCAACGCCATGTACAAGAACATCGTCGACGGCGAGCACGAGATGGTCGCGGGCATGCCGGAATCCTTCAATGTCCTGGTGAAGGAAATCCGCAGCCTGGCGATCAACATGGAACTCGAGGAGCACTGAGTTTCGCGAAGGCGCGGCGGTAACGCCGCGCCGATCCGCAAGACCCATTGCCCTCGAACCGGAGAATCCAAATGAAAGATTTGCTGAACCTCTTCAACCAGCAGCGCCAGACGCTCGATTTCGACGCGATCAAGATCGCGCTGGCTTCGCCGGACCTGATCCGCTCGTGGTCCTACGGCGAGGTGAAGAAGCCCGAGACCATCAACTACCGCACCTTCAAGCCGGAGCGCGACGGCCTGTTCTGCGCCGCCATCTTCGGCCCGATCAAGGACTACGAGTGCCTGTGCGGCAAGTACAAGCGCATGAAGCACCGCGGCGTGGTCTGCGAGAAGTGCGGCACCGAAGTGACGCTGGCCAAGGTGCGCCGCGAGCGCATGGGCCACATCGACCTGGCCTCGCCGGTCGCGCACATCTGGTTCCTGAAGTCGCTGCCCTCGCGCATCGGCCTGATGCTGGACATGACCCTGCGCGACATCGAGCGGATCCTGTACTTCGAAGCCTACGTCGTGACCGAGCCGGGCCTGACCCCGCTCGAGCAGGGCATGCTGCTGACCGAAGAGCAGTACATGACGGCGCGCCAGGAACACGGCGACGACTTCGACGCCGCGATGGGCGCCGAGGCCGTGTTCGCGCTGCTGCGCGCGATCGACCTGCAGGCCGAAATGGTGCAGCTGAAGGAGGAAATCGCCTCCACCAACAGCGAGACCAAGCTCAAGCGCCTGACCAAGCGGATCAAGCTGGTCGAGGCTTTCATCGAATCCGGCAACCGCCCCGAGTGGATGGTAATGACGGTATTGCCGGTGCTGCCGCCCGACCTGCGCCCGCTGGTGCCGCTGGACGGCGGCCGCTTCGCGACGTCGGACCTCAACGACCTGTACCGCCGCGTCATCAACCGCAACAACCGCCTGCGCCGCCTGCTCGAACTCAACGCGCCCGACATCATCGTGCGCAACGAGAAGCGCATGCTGCAGGAATCGGTGGACGCGCTGATGGACAACGGCCGCCGCGGCCGCGCCATCACCGGCACCAACAAGCGCCCGCTGAAGTCGCTGGCCGACATGATCAAGGGCAAGCAAGGCCGTTTCCGCCAGAACCTGCTCGGCAAGCGCGTCGACTACTCCGGCCGCTCGGTCATCGTGGTCGGTCCGTACCTGAAGCTGCACCAGTGCGGCCTGCCGAAGAAGATGGCGCTGGAGCTGTTCAAGCCCTTCATCTTCGCCAAGCTGCAGCGACGCGGCCTCGCCACCACCATCAAGGCGGCGAAGAAGCTGGTCGAACGCGAGGAAGCCGAGGTGTGGGACATCCTCGAGGAAGTGATCCGCGAGCACCCGGTGCTGCTGAACCGCGCGCCGACCCTGCATCGCCTCGGCATCCAGGCGTTCGAGCCGGTGCTGATCGAAGGCAAGGCGATCCAGCTGCATCCGCTGGTCTGCACCGCGTTCAACGCCGACTTCGACGGCGACCAGATGGCCGTGCACGTGCCGCTGTCGCTGGAAGCCCAGCTTGAAGCGCGCGCACTGATGATGTCGACCAATAACATCCTGTCGCCGGCCAACGGCGAGCCGATCATCGTGCCGTCGCAGGACGTGGTGCTGGGCCTGTACTACATGACCCGCGCGCTGGAAGGCGCGAAGGGCGAGGGCATGGCGTTCGCCAACGTCGCCGAGGCGCGCCGCGCGTTCGACAACAAGGCCGCGGTGCTGCACGCCAAGGTCAAGGTGCGCATCAGCGAAACCGTGGTCGGCGAGGACGGCTCGCGCACGCGCAGGACCTCGGTGATCGACACCACCGTCGGTCGCGCGCTGCTGGCCGAGATCCTGCCCGAAGGCCTGCCGTTCGCGCTGGTCAACACCGAGTTGACCAAGAAGGCGATCAGTCGCCTGATCAACACCTGCTACCGCATGCTCGGCCTGAAGGACACGGTCGTGTTCGCGGACAAGCTGATGTACACCGGCTTCGCCAACGCCACCCGCGCCGGCGTGTCGATCGGCATCGACGACATGACCATCCCGCCGGAGAAGAAGGCGATCCTCGACGAGGCCGAGGCCGAAGTGCTGGAGATCCAGCAGCAGTACCAGTCGGGCCTGGTCACCGCCGGCGAGCGCTACAACAAGGTCGTCGACATCTGGTCGCGCACCAACGAGCGCGTCGCCAAGGCGATGATGGACACCATCGGTTTCGAGAAGGTGGTCAACGCCAAGGGCGAGACGGTCGAGCAGAAGTCGATGAACTCGATCTACATCATGGCCGACTCCGGCGCGCGTGGTTCGCAGGCGCAGATCCGCCAGCTCGCGGGCATGCGCGGCCTGATGGCCAAGCCGGACGGCTCGATCATCGAGACGCCGATCACCGCGAACTTCCGCGAGGGCCTGAACGTCCTGCAGTACTTCATCTCGACCCACGGCGCGCGCAAGGGCCTCGCGGACACCGCGTTGAAGACGGCCAACTCGGGCTACCTGACCCGTCGCCTGGTCGACGTGGCGCAGGACGTGGTCATCACCGAAACCGACTGCGGCACGCACGCCGGCCTGACCATGACCCCGATCGTGGAAGGCGGCGACGTGGTCGAACCGCTGCGCGACCGCGTGCTCGGCCGCGTCGTGGCCGAGGACGTGTTCCTGCCCGGCGAAGACGAGGATCCGATCGTTACCCGCAACACCCTGCTCGACGAAACCTGGGTGCAGAAGCTCGAAGACGCCGGCGTGCAGTCGATCAAGGTGCGTTCGACGATCACCTGCGAAAGCGCCTTCGGCGTGTGCGCGCACTGCTACGGCCGCGACCTCGGCCGCGGCCACCTCGTCAACCACGGCGAGGCGGTGGGCGTGGTCGCCGCGCAGTCGATCGGCGAGCCCGGCACACAGCTGACGATGCGCACGTTCCACATCGGCGGCGCGGCTTCGCGTGCGGCGGCGATCGACAACGTGACGATCAAGACCACCGGTTCGGTCAAGTTCAACAATCTCAAGCACGTCTCGCACGCCAGCGGCGGCGAGGTCGCGGTGTCGCGCTCGGGCGAACTGTCCGTGCTCGACGCGCACGGCCGCGAACGCGAACGCTACAAGCTGCCGTACGGCGCGATGATCACGGTCAAGGACGGCGCCGAGGTCAAGGCCGGCCAGCAGATCGCGAACTGGGATCCGCACAACCACCCGATCGTCTCGGAAGTGGCGGGCTTCATGCGCTTCGTCGACTTCGTCGACGGCGTGACCGTGATCGAGAAGACCGACGAACTGACCGGCCTCGCCTCGCGCGAGATCACCGATCCCAAGCGCCGCGGCACCCAGGCCAAGGACCTGCGCCCGCTGGTGCGCATCGTCGACAAGGCCGGCAAGGACCTGCAGATCCCGGGCACCGACCTGCCGGCGCAGTACCTGCTGCCGCCGCGCTCGATCGTCAACCTGCAGGACGGCGCCGCGGTCGGCGTCGGCGACGTGGTCGCGAAGATCCCGCAGGAAGCGTCCAAGACCCGCGACATCACTGGCGGTTTGCCCCGCGTGGCCGACCTGTTCGAGGCGCGCAAGCCCAAGGATCCGGCGATCCTCGCCGAGATTTCCGGCGTCGTGTCGTTCGGCAAGGACACCAAGGGCAAGCAGCGCCTGATCATCAAGCCGACGGACGGCGAGGAGCACGAAGAGCTGATCCCGAAGTACCGCCAGATCATCGTGTTCGAAGGCGAGCACGTGGAGAAGGGCGAGACGATCGTGGACGGCGAGCCGACCCCGCAGGACATCCTGCGATTGCTCGGCGTCGAGCCGCTGGCCGTGTACCTGACCAAGGAAATCCAGGACGTCTACCGCCTGCAGGGCGTGAAGATCAACGACAAGCACATCGAGGTGATCGTTCGCCAGATGCTGCGCAAGGTCGAGATCACCGATGCCGGCGACAGCAAGTTCCTGCACGGCGAGCAGGCCGAGCGCCAGCGCGTGATCGAGGAAAACGCCAGGCTCGAGTCGAAGAACGAGATCCTCGCCAGGTTCGACCCGGTGTTGCTGGGCATCACCAAGGCCTCGCTGGCGACCGAGTCGTTCATCTCCGCGGCCTCGTTCCAGGAGACCACCCGCGTGCTGACCGAGGCCGCCGTCCGCGGTACCCGCGACAGCCTCCGCGGCCTGAAGGAGAACGTGATCGTCGGCCGCCTGATCCCGGCGGGCACCGGCCTCGCGTACCACAACCAGCGCCGCAAGAACGCCTCGGGTTTGACCGAGGCCGAGATGGCGACCCTGGCCGGCGAGCTGGCCGAGGACGTCGAATCCGGCGAGGCGGTGTAAGGAGCCTCGCGTCCTGCCCGGTCCAGGCCGGGCAGGGCTGGGTGCGGTGCCCGGCGTCGCGTATACTGCGCGCCGTTGTTCGATGGCCTCGGGCCATCCAGATCACCAAATGAGGCGCAGGGAGCGCCTCGTGTTGGGCCCAGGAGGGCGGGATCGCAGATCGACCGAAGCCGGTTGCAGCAGTGCGGCCGGCCCGGTTCTTCGGGCATGGCCTCGTTTGACCGAAAGGTCGAACGCGGGCTATACTTTTTCGTCTAAGCAGGCCTCTTTCGGGCCTGCTTCGTTTTCAGCGGGGCTTGGCCCCAACCGACCCAAGGCATCCATGGCCACGATCAACCAGCTGGTGCGCAAGCCGCGCAGCCCGGAAACCTACAAGAGCACGTCGCCCGCGCTCGCCAACTGCCCGCAGCGCCGCGGCGTGTGCACGCGCGTGTACACCACCACCCCGAAGAAGCCGAACTCGGCGCTTCGCAAGGTCGCCAAGGTGCGCCTGACCAACGGCTACGAGGTCATCTCGTACATCGGCGGCGAAGGCCACAACCTGCAGGAGCACAGCGTGGTGCTGATCCGCGGCGGTCGCGTCAAGGACCTGCCGGGCGTGCGCTACCACACCGTGCGCGGTTCGCTGGACGCCGCCGGCGTCGCCAAGCGCCGCCAGAGCCGTTCCAAGTACGGCGCCAAGCGCCCGAAGGGTTGAGGAATAGAACATGTCGCGTAAAGGCAATACCCCGCAGCGTTCGGTGCTGCCCGATCCGAAGCACGGAAGCGAAACCATCGCGCGCTTCATCAACATGGTCATGCAGAGCGGCAAGAAGTCGGTCGCCGAGAAGATCGTGTACGGCGCCATGGACGTCATCGGCGAAAAGAACCCCAATGCGCTCGATCTGGTCGAGAAGGCGCTCGGCAATGTGTCCCCGGCGGTCGAGGTCAAGTCCCGCCGCGTCGGTGGTGCTACCTACCAGGTGCCGGTCGAGGTGCGCGCGTCCCGTCGCACCGCGCTGGCGATGCGCTGGCTGATCGAGTCCGCCCGCAAGCGCGGCGAGAACTCGATGCCGCGCAAGCTCGCCGGCGAACTGCTCGATGCCTCCGAGAACCGCGGCGGCGCGATCAAGAAGCGCGAGGAAACACATCGCATGGCCGAAGCCAACAAGGCCTTCGCGCACTACCGCTGGTAACAGGAACGTCGGCGCGGGCCCGCTAAGCCCGCCGGGTGGAAACGCCCGACATGCGCAGGCCGCACGGTCGCCGCGCGTACCACCGACGGCCGCCGCAAGGCGGCCTCGGCCTTCCGGAATCCCAGAAGATTCCCAACACCCGTTTCGACGGAACCAACGAGAGACTTACCGTGGCCCGCACCACTCCCATCGAGCGCTACCGCAACTTCGGCATCATGGCCCACATCGATGCCGGCAAGACCACGACGACCGAGCGCATCCTTTTCTACACCGGCGTGAACCACAAGATCGGCGAGGTGCACGAAGGCGCCGCGACGATGGACTGGATGGAGCAGGAGCAGGAGCGCGGCATCACCATCACCTCCGCCGCCACCACGGCGTTCTGGAAGGGCATGGACGGTTCGCTGCCGGAGCACCGCTTCAACATCATCGACACCCCCGGGCACGTGGACTTCACCATCGAAGTCGAGCGTTCGTTGCGCGTGCTCGACGGCGCGGTGTTCGTGCTGTGCGCCGTGGGCGGCGTGCAGCCGCAGTCGGAAACGGTGTGGCGCCAGGCCAACAAGTACCACGTGCCGCGCCTCGCGTTCGTCAACAAGATGGACCGCACCGGCGCCAACTTCGACAAGGTCGTCGACCAGTTGAAGACGCGCCTGGGCGCCTATCCGGTGCCGATGCAGGTGCCGATCGGCGCCGAGGACGGCTTCGAGGGCGTGGTCGACCTGGTCAAGATGAAGGCGATCCAGTGGGACGTCGCCTCGCAGGGCACCAAGTTCGAGTACATCGAGATCCCGGCCAACCTCGTCGACAAGTGCAACGAGGCGCGCAGCTTCATGGTCGAGGCCGCTGCCGAGGCCAACGAAGAACTGATGGACAAGTACCTCAACGAGGGCGACCTGTCCGAGACCGAGATCCTCGACGGCCTGCGCGCGCGCACGCTGAAGACCGAGGTGATCCCGGTCTACTGCGGCACCGCGTTCAAGAACAAGGGCGTGCAGGCGATGCTCGACGCGGTCGTGCAGTTGCTGCCGTCGCCGGTCGACGTGCCGCCGGTGCAGGGCATCGACGAGGACGAGAAGGAAGCCACGCGCGCCGCCGACGACAAGGCGCCGTTCTCCGCGCTCGCGTTCAAGATCATGACCGACCCGTTCGTGGGTTCGCTCACGTTCTTCCGCGTCTACTCCGGCACGCTCAATTCCGGCGACCAGGTCTACAGCCCGATCAAGTCGAAGAAGGAACGCATCGGCCGCATCCTGCAGATGCACGCGAACAACCGCGAGGAAATCAAGCAGGTCAACGCCGGCGACATCGCTGCCGCGGTCGGCCTGAAGGACGTCACCACCGGCGACACGCTGTGTTCGCTCGATCACGTGATCACGCTCGAACGCATGGTCTTCCCGGAGCCCGTCATTTCGATGGCGGTGGAACCGAAGACCAAGTCCGACCAGGAGAAGATGGGCATCGCGCTGGGTCGCCTCGCACAGGAAGATCCGTCGTTCCGCGTGCGCACCGACGAGGAATCCGGCCAGACCATCATCGCCGGCATGGGCGAGCTGCACCTGGACATCCTCGTCGATCGCATGAAGCGCGAGTTCAACGTCGAGGCCAACGTCGGCAAGCCGCAGGTCGCCTACCGCGAAACCATCCGCAAGGCGGTCAAGGCCGAAGGCAAGTTCGTGCGCCAGTCGGGCGGCAAGGGCCAGTTCGGCCACGTGTGGCTGGAGATCTCGCCGAACGAGCAGGGCAAGGGCTACGAGTTCGAGAACGCGATCGTCGGCGGCGTGGTGCCGAAGGAATACATCCCGGCGGTCGACAAGGGCATCCAGGAAGCGGTCGCGAACGGCATCATGGCCGGCTACCCGATCGTCGACGTCAAGGTGAAGCTGGTCGATGGTTCGTACCACGAGGTCGACTCGTCCGAAATGGCGTTCAAGATCGCCGGTTCGATGGGCTTCAAGGAAGGCTTCCACAAGGCCAGCCCGGTGCTGCTCGAGCCGATGATGAAGGTCGAGATCGTCACGCCGGAAGATTATTTGGGCGACGTGATGGGCGACGTCAGCCGTCGCCGCGGCATCCTGCAGGGCCAGGACGACAGCCCGTCCGGCAAGATCATCAACGCGATGATCCCGCTGGGCGAGATGTTCGGTTACGCGACCACGCTGCGTTCGATGTCGCAGGGCCGCGCAACCTTCACCATGGAATTCGACCACTACGCTGAAGCGCCGGCGAACATCGCCGAAGCCGTGGTCAAGAAGAACTGATTCGACTTTTTCGAGGATACGCAGATGGCAAAGGGTAAGTTCGAGCGCACCAAGCCCCACGTGAACGTGGGCACGATCGGCCACGTGGACCACGGGAAGACGACGCTGACGGCGGCGCTGACGAAGGTGGGCGCGGAGCGTTTCGGTGGCG
>Ga0209023_10006458_pt1 | contig 12352 bp, 14 predicted proteins | sample LakOneMetagenome_FD_187468 | JGI IMG/M metagenome (GOLD analysis project Ga0209023, IMG submission 187468) | Freshwater and sediment microbial communities from Lake Erie, Canada (SPAdes) (version 2) | ecosystem: Environmental > Aquatic > Freshwater > Lentic | place: Lake Erie, Canada... | reverse complement strand
CCGGGGTCGTTCCCGTTTTCGGCGGCCGGATCGTGTGCGAACCCGGCACCGTGACACCACGGTGATCAGTAGGCTCTCGGCCGTGAAGGCGATGACACCCGAACGGCGCACCGAGTTGTTGGCCAACTCCATGCAGGATGTCGCCTTCGGTTTCGGATGCGCGCTGTTCTTCAGCGCGGTGCCCGTGCTCAGCCTCGCCCTGGGCGGGTTCCTGGCGATGGGGCTGCTCGGTTGTGCAGCGGTGGTCGAACCGACGGCGCAGCGGTGGTTGCGGTTGTCCGCCGCCTGCGCCGTGGCGTCCGGCGTCGTCTCCACCGTTCACTTCTTCGTGCCGGCGCTGGTCCAGGGTTGGCTGGTGGCAACCGTGGGCGTCGGTGTGTTCGCTGCAGCGCATGGCTTCAGCGGCGTGGCCGCCTGGTTCGGCGGCGTACAACGCTGGCAACGCGCTCGCAGCGCGGCCGTGGCGTGGCTGTGCTCCATCAGCCTGCTCGTCGGCATCGGTCTGGGGCAGCGCCCGCAGCGGCGAATCGGTTCCTCCGCCTTCCAGTTGCCCGGCGGCTTGGCTGCCGGCCTTGCGGTCGTGGTGTCGCTCGCCGCACTGCTCCACATCTCGATGGCGTACTCCGACCTTCGCTCGCGGGTGAAAGCCGCGATCGCCCAGCAGGCCGCAGCCGCTCGGGAGCCCGTGCGTGGCTGAGGGCGGCAAGCGGCCGTTCTGGGCGCATCAACTGGTCGAGTACATCCTCGGTGGCGCGCTCGTGGCCAGTGGGCTGCAGAGCCCCAAACCGGCGGTGCCCGCCGTACTGGGTGGCGTGTTGCTGTTCTACGCCGCGTCCACGCGTGGTGCGATGGCGGCGTTCCGGCTGATCGACAGGCGTTGGCATCGTGTGCTCGACCCGGTGTTCATCGTGCTGCTGGCGGTTGGTGCGTTCCAGCCGTGGTTCGAGGTCGATGCCGGCGGTCAGATCGTGCTGATCGGCGTGGCCGCCGTGTTCACGGTCGTGTGGCTGGGCAGCAGCTTCCACGAGAAGCCCAAGAAGGTGAAGGGCGCCGCCGCAGCCGGGGCGTCGAGCTCATCGGACCGCAGCACCGAGGTGGGGCGCAGCGCCGGCCGCACGGCCGGCAAGCTGGCCGCGTCGGGCGTCACCGCTGTCCGCAAGGCCAAGGCCAAGCGCGACAACCGCTGAAAGGCGCGGCGCGACGCCCGACCCGGAACCGGCACCCGCCGGCGGTCGGTAGCCTCTGGCACATGGCGTTCGAAGCTCCCGCACCCGACCTCAACAAGCTGCTCACCGCATGGGAGGAGTGGGAGACCGGCGAACAGACGCCGGGCAAGGTGCTGGCCAACCTGAAGACGGCCGGCCTGCCGCAGGTGCTGCGGGCCCTCCTCGAGAGCGGCTGGAGCCCCACTGCCTAGTCAGCAACGTCGGCCCGGGGGCAACCAGCAGATCCCGCGGCCCGATGGCTGGCGTCATGGCGCCGTCGCGCCGTGGCCGGTGCCGGCGCCGCCGTTGACGACGGCCCAGATCGCCACCGCAGTCGCGGCCCACACGGTGCCGCCCGACCTTGCTCCGGACTTCGAGGGGGCTCGCCTGTCCGCGGTGCTCATCGTGCTGGCCGACGGCGTGGACGGGGCCGAGGTGTTGCTCACCCGGCGGTCGATGCACCTCAACAACCACAAGGGCGAGGTCAGCTTCCCCGGCGGCCGGCTGGACCCGGGCGAGACGTACGTGCAGGCAGCGCTCCGCGAGGCGTACGAGGAGGTCGGTCTCAACCCGGAGCTCGTCGCGATCGTCGGGCAGCTGCACCCGATCGGCACCTGGGTCAGCAAGAGCTGGATCATGCCGATCGTCGCCAGCATCGTCGCCCCACTGCCGCTCACAGGGCGCACGAGCGAGGTGGATCGTGTGCTGTGGGTACCGCTGCACGATCTGACGCAACCGGGGACGTTCCGCGAGGAGTGGTGGCACACCGCCGCCGGCGAGCGGCCGATCTTCTTCTTCGAGCTCGACGACGAGACGGTCTGGGGCGCGACGGCGCGGATGCTGCACCAGCTGTTGCGGGTGGCCCATGGCGTGGACGGCGACGAGCCACCCGCACTCTGACAGCGGATGCCGGTTCGCATCGGCAGTGGTGATGCGGCCGACCGCCCTTGTTACGGCCCGCCGGCCACCCGGACCGCGGCGTAGTACGTCTCCGCCCAGCCGAAGCAGCCGGGTTGCAGGAGGATGCTGCGCGTACGGCAGTGCGCCTTCATGTCGGCCAGGAACTGCTGGTCGACCCGGCGCCGGTTGGTGGCGTTCCAGTACGTGTTACCGCGGCCCCAGCGCCGCTCCATCAGCTTCAGGTTTCGGTAGCCGAAGTCGTGGCGCACGCACGGGTTGCGGAAGTTGAACGACACGCCGGTGTCGCCGATCAGCGGCGCGGAACAGCCGTCGTTGCTCCAGTCGTACCAACGATCCCCCGTCGGGATCGACGCGAGGAAGTTGCGCAGCGACAGGTCGTACAGCTCGTGCTGCACGAACGACATGTCGCCGTTGGCGGTGTGGACGAGGACATTGCGGGGGCCGGCAGCAGCCGGCGATACGACGGTCAGGACACTCGTGACCGCGACGAGCACTGCGAGACGAAATCGCATCTGTGCTCCTTGTTGTGACACGCCTGTGGGCGTGCTGGCCGAGTCAACAGGTCGCGGCAACGCTCCGCAACCCGACCACCCGAGGCTTTCCCGCGCGGTTCAGCCGGCGAGTGATTGCAGCAGCGCCCAGGCGGCGCGTACGTGCGCCTCCTCGGTGGTGCGGGCGCCGATCGAGACGCGGCACGCGACCTGACCGTCGAGCACGGTGCGGGTGAACAGCGCCTGGCCGGTCTCGTTGGCGGCAGTGATCAACGCGTCGGTGGCCTCGTTGCCGGCCTTCAACCGCATGCACAGCAGGTTCAGCGGGTGCGGGGCGACGACCTCGAAGCGGTCGTCGGCGGCCACCCACTCGGCCAACTGCTGGGTGGCGGCCACGTGGCGGCGGATCATCGCGATCGCCTCTTCGGCGCCGCCCGAGCGGATCGTGAACCACAGCTTCAGCGCACGGAAGCGGCGGCCGAGCGGGATCTGCCAGTCGCGGTAGTCGATCGCCGCGCCGCTCTCGGCCGCTGCCGAGCGCAGGTACTCGGGCAGGATGCTCAGCGCGCCCAACAACGCCACACGGTCCGACGTGTAGAACAGGTCGCAGTCGAAGTTGACGCCCATCCACTTGTGCGGGTTGGTGCAGTAGCTGTCGGCCAGCTCCAGCCCGTCGTTCACCCAGCGGTGCTCCGGTGCGAGCGCGGCGATTCCGCTCATCGCCGCGTCGACGTGCACCCACATGCCGTGACGGGCTGCGATCGGTGCGATGTCGGCGATCTGGTCGAAAGCCATCGAGCTGGTCGTGCCGCGCGTGCAGCACACCCAGAACGGGGTCAGCCCGGCCGCGAGGTCGTCCGCGACCATCCGGTCGAACTCGTCGGCTCGCATCGCGAACGCGTCGTCGTGGGGGACCGTGCGCAGCTGTGCGGTGCCGATGCCGGCGATGCGCAGCCCCTTCTCGATGCTGCTGTGCGCCTGCGATGTTGCATATGCAACAAGATGCGTGGTGTCGCCAGTGGTGTTGATGGCGCCGCCGGTGGCGCGCCAGCGGGCGGCGAGGATGGATGCGAGCGTGGCCTCGCTGGCCGACCCGTGGATCACGCCGCCTCCTGTCGCGCTGGTGCTGCGGAACTTCGCGGGCAGGCCGAGCAGCTCCTGCATCCAGTCCATCATGAGCGTCTCGACCTCGGTGCAGGCCGGGGAGGTGACCCAGCTCATGCCCTGCACGCCCAAGCCGGCGGCGGCGAGCTCGCCGAGGATGGCCGGGTAGCTCGAGTTGCCGGGGAAGTAGGCGAAGAACGACGGGTGCTGCCAGTGGGTGATGCCCGGCATGACCACACGGTCGAGGTCGGCCAACACATCGGCGAACGGCTCCGGCGACGCCGGCGGGTGCTCCGGCAGCGCGGCGCGGATGTCGCCCGGCTGCACGAGGCTGGCGACCGGATAGCGCTCGACGCCCTCCAGGTAGTCGGTGATCCAGTCGATGAGCGCATAGCCCTGTTGGCGGAAGTCGTCGGGTGTCACGGCGTCACGCTAGCCAGGCGACCCGGCTACGGTCCCGGCCATGAGCGCAGCACACATCGACCCCGATCGTTTCGTCGTGCACACGGCCTCTCCCCGAGGTTTCGCACAGGCCTTCGTCCGTGAAGGCCTCGGTGGCGTGCCACTGGTGTGCGTGCACGGCTGGCCCGAGACCAAGCGCGTCTTCTGGAAGGTGATCGAGCCGTTGGCCGCGGCGGGCTTCGAGGTGATCGTGCCCGACCTGCGCGGCTTCGGTGACAGCGAGGTCGGACCGGACGGCTTCCACGATGTGGCCAGCCACAGTCGCGACATCTATGCGCTGGTGCACGATGTGCTCGGCCATGAACGGGTGGTCCTCGTGGCAGGCGACCTCGGCGGGCCGGTCGTCCAGGACCTGGCACTACGCCATCCGGAGTGGGTGGACCGGATGGTGCTGTTCAACTCACCGTTGCCGTACCTGAAGGACGACATGGCCGCCATCGTCGGCACTCGCCCGGCGCGTGAAGCCGCCGACTACTTCCTGCGCCAGGGCACCGATCCCGACGGGCTGGCCGCCGAACTGACCACGGAGGGCCAGCGGCAGCGCTACATCGCCACGTTCTACACCAGCCGGTTCTGGGCCCACCCGGGCGCGTTCGCCGGCGAGGGCGAGGTCGCGTTCCACACCGCGCCCTTCGGAGACGCGGCGAAGCTGCGTGCGAGCTTCGGCGGGTACGAGAGCACGTTCAACCCGGCCGCGCGCAGCGAGCCCGGCATGATCGGGCGCAACGACGTCACGCTCACGCTGATCCTGTTCGGGCCCAGCGACCATGTGCTGTACCCGGCCTTCGACCAGATGGCCGCGGTCGTGTTCCCGAACCATGTCGGGCCGTTCCTGCTGCGCGACTGCGGTCACTTCGTGCCGTGGGAGGCGCCGCACGCGCTGGTCAGCGGGACGATCGCGTTCTGCGGCGACCTGCTGGCCACCGGAGGCGTCACGACTGGCGAGTGACCGCGGCCGCGGCGTGAGCGCGCCGCAGCGTGAGCGCGCCGCAGCGTGACGGCCCGCCTGTCCTCTGCGTTGCGTCAGGTGCCGTCGTCGCTGAGCGCGGCCCAGGTGGTCATGCCGACGATGCCGTCCGCGGTGAGGCCGACGGACGCCTGGAACGCCTTGACCGCGGCCTCGGTGCCAGGCCCGAAGCGGCCGTCGACCGCGATCGACGTGCCCATCTTGTAGTTGAGTGCCTCTTGGACCATCCTCACGCCTTCACCACAGTCACCGCGGCGGATCGAGATCGAGGCCGGGTCTGTCGTGGCAGGGTTGCCGACGTTGTGGCAGGGCACGGTCGTCGGCGGCGGGGCGTGGGTCGTGGCCGGTGCCGGCGTCGTGGGAGCAGGGGTCGTCGGGGCAGGCGTCGTGGGTGCCGGCGCGGTCGGCGCAGGCGTCGCAGGTGTGGTGGGTGCCGGTGTCGTCGGAGCAGCCGTCGTGTCGGCGCCGGCCGTCACGGCGGTGCTGTCACCGGTCGCTGCCTCCGCAGTGGTGGTGGTGGCGCCGGCGGTGCCGGCGCCCTTCGTGCTGGCCGAGCTGCTGCAGGCAACCAGCAGCAGCGAGCAGGTGATCAGGAGTGTCCGTCGGATCATCCGCCCATTCAAACACGACGAGATCCTCCGAGAACTGCTGTGCGTCACTCGACGGCGGGAGGCGGACCACTCATCTGATCGACATGGTCGGGGGTGCTCGCCTCCGCGTCGGCAGTTGTCGTCGCTGCGGTCGGCTCGTCGGCCACCCGGTTGACGACCGCATCACGCTGGCGCACGCCCCGGCCGACCCGCCAGAACACGAACGCGAGCCCGCCGATGAGCGCGGTGAACACCAGCGTCATGTGCCAGCCGCCCTTGGTCTTCGTCCCGCAATCCGGCCGTTCCAGCGTGCCCACGCACGAGCTGATGTTGGCATCCGGCGTGAACACGTTGTCGGCCAGGCTGTTGCCGGTGACCGCGCCCGGCTCGACGGCCGTCGTCGTCACCGTCACCGTCGTGGTGGACGACGCTGCCGCCTGATACGGGTTCGGCCCGCTGCAACCCAGCAGCACCGATGCGCCGAGCAGGCCGAGCGCGAGCGGGAGCAACGACCGGTGGAGGCGTGTCATGGGCGCCATCGTCGCAGCCGCCGGCAGGTTTCACACCGTGTTGACATGTGAATGTGGTCGCGGGCGAGTGCGAGCCCCTACCATCGCTGAGATGGCGCAACGAACGCACACGGTGCTGGTGGTCGACTTCGGGGCGCAATATGCCCAGCTCATCGCCCGTCGGGTGCGTGAGCTCAACGTGTACTCGGAGATCGTTCCGCACCGGATCACCGCGGCCGAGGTGGCGGCGAAGGAACCGTCGGCGATCATCCTGTCCGGCGGGCCCAAGAGCGTCCATGTGGACGGCGCGCCGTCGCTCGATCCCGCGATCTATGAGCTCGGCATCCCGATCCTCGGCATCTGCTACGGCGTGCAGCTGATCGCCCAGCAGTTGGGCGGCACCGTCGGCCGCGGCATGCGCGGCGAGTACGGCCGGGCAAAGGTCACCGTCACCGGCGGCGACCTGTTGGCGGGCACCCCGGCGGAGCAGGAAGTGTGGATGAGCCACTTCGACGCCGTCACGGTCGTGCCGGATGGCTTCATCGCCACGGCGTCGTCGCCCGACGCGCCGGTCGCAGCGATGGAGAGTCCCAGCCGCAAGATCTGGGGCCTGCAGTGGCACCCCGAGGTCGTGCACACGCCGCACGGCATGGCCGTGTTGCAGCGCTTCCTGCACGACCTGGCTGGCTGCGAACCGAACTGGACGATGGGCTCGATCATCGATGAGCAGGTCGCCGCCGTGCGCGCCCAGGTCGGTACCGGCAAGGTCATCTGCGCACTCAGCGGTGGCGTCGACTCCGCCGTGGCCGCGGCGCTGGTGCACAAGGCGATCGGCCACCAACTGGTCTGCATCTACGTCGACACCGGCCTGATGCGGCTGAACGAGAGCGACCAGGTCGTCGAGACGTTCAAGCGCAACATGGGCATCGAGCTGATCCATGTCACGGCCGGGCCGCGCTACTTCGAGAAGCTGGCCGGCGTGGTCGAACCGGAGGCCAAGCGCAAGATCATCGGTGAGCTTTTCGTGCGCATCTTCGAGGAGCACACCGGCGGTCTGCAGGATGCCGAATACCTGGTCCAGGGCACGCTCTACCCCGACGTGATCGAGAGCGGTGGCAGCGACGGCACGGCCTCGGTGATCAAGAGCCACCACAACGTCGGCGGCCTGCCCGAGGACATGACGCTGAAGCTGGTCGAGCCACTGCGCGATCTGTTCAAGGACGAGGTCCGCAAGCTGGGCAAGGAGCTCGGGCTGCCCGACGAGATCGTGCTGCGCCAGCCGTTCCCCGGCCCCGGCCTGGGCGTGCGCATCCTCGGTGAGGTCACGCCGGAGCGTGTGACGACCTTGCAACACGCCGATGCGATCGTGCGGGAAGAGATCCACAAGGCCGGGCTGGAGCGCGAGCTGTGGCAGAGCTTCGCCGTGCTCGCCGCCGACGTGCGCAGCGTGGGTGTGATGGGCGACGAGCGCACCTACGCGAACCCGATCATCATCCGTGCCGTGACCAGCGACGACGCGATGACCGCCGACTGGGCGCGACTGCCCTACGACCTGCTCGAGACGATGTCCAACCGGATCATCAACGAGGTCCGTGGTGTCAACCGAGTCGTGTACGACGTGACCTCGAAGCCGCCGGGAACCATCGAATGGGAGTGAGCGCTCCGCTTTCTCGCCGGAGTGGTTCGCAATGCATTCGTAACATCGCTAGCCTGTCCCGCGTCATGCCCTCACGTCGCTCGTTTCGTCTTCTGCTGGGCGCCTGCGCCGTCTTCGCCGGCCTGCTCGGCGGCCCACAACTCGTCCGGGCCGACGGCGTCAGCGACGCCAAGAACAAGGTCGAGCAGGTCGTCGCCGAGCTCAACAACCTCACTGACCAGATGGGTCAGCTGGAGGAGGACTACGCCGCTGCGCAGGACCGCCAGGATTCGTTGGCCACCGAGATGGCCGCCACCCAGGCGAAGGTCGACGAGCTGTCGGCGCAGCTGGGTGGGGTGCAGAGCACGCTGACCAAGATTGCGGTCGACCGGTACACGTCGGGCGATTCGCTGGCGCTGAGCCCGATCTTCTCCGACGCCGCCTCGTACAGCGAAGCAGAGCAGAAGGCCACGCTCGGCGCCGTCGCGATCGACACCGGCACCGGCGACATCGACAACCTGCAGTCGCTCGTCGACGACCTCGGGCAGGAGCGAGCGAAGCTCGATCGTCAGGAGCAGGAAGCCGCGCAACTGATCGCGACCCTGCAGCAGAAGCAGCAGGACTACGACGCCCTCGAGCAGACCTTCCTGAAGAAGAAGGCCGCTGCGGAGGCCGAACTCGGCGCTGCGCAGGTCCAGGCGGAAGAGGACCGTGCCGCTGCTGCGGCTGCCGAGAAGGCCGCCAAGGACGCACAGAACAACGCTCCGAGCACCACCACGCCGGCACCTCGCGGTGGCGGCGGGAACACCGGTGGCGGGGGCAACAACGGCGGCGGCGGGAACAACGGCGGCGGGGGCAACAACGGCGGCGGTGACTCCGGCGGCGGTTCCGGTGGCGGTGGCGGTGGCGGCGATGTCCCGCCCGTGTCGGGCAAGGCCGGGATTGCCGTGTCGGCGGCCTACAGCCAGCTGGGTGTGCCCTACAAGTTCGCATCGGAGTCACCCGGCGTGGCGTTCGACTGCAGCGGCCTCACCAAGTGGGCCTGGGGTCGCGCCGGCGTCTCACTGCCGCATCAGAGCGCTCAGCAGTACGGCAGCACCGCTCACGTGCCCAAGGACCAGGCCCAGCCGGGCGACCTGATCTTCTACTACGCGCCGATCGGTCACGTCGGCATCTACGTGGGCGGCGGCATGATGATCCACGCGCCGCACACGGGCGATGTCGTCAAGCTGGCCGTCGTGCACTGGAACAAGGTCGTCGGCGTCAGCCGCCCCGGCTGAACTGCGCCTGGCGGCTGATCGTTCTGCTCTCGGCTGACCGTTCATCGGTCGCCGCGCACTACGGTTGCCCCTCGTGCAGGGCATCGACATCGAGCCGGTCAGCCAATGGCTGGTGGCCAACATCCCCGGTGCAGCTGCGCCGTTCACGTTCGACCTGATCGCCGGCGGGCGCTCGAACCTCACCTTCAAGGTCACCGGCGCCGACGGCACGCAGTTCGTGCTGCGCCGCCCGCCGCTGGGCCATGTGCTGGCGACCGCGCACGACATGGCCCGCGAGTTCCGGATCATCGCCGCCGTCGGCCGCACCGACGTGCCGGTGCCGCCCGCTCTGGGCCTGTGCACCGACGAGGCGGTCAACGGTGCCCCGTTCTACGTGATGGGCTTCGTCGACGGCATCGTGCTCGACAGCCCGGAGAAGGGTTTGCTGCTGCCGGCCGAACTGCGCGTGCAGGCCAGCGAGCACCTGATCGACGTGCTCGCGGATCTGCACGCGGTCGACATCGACGCGGTCGGCCTGGGCGACCTGGCCAAGCGCGAGGGCTACGTCGCTCGCCAGGTGAAGCGGTGGAGCAGCCAGTGGGCCAACAGCAAGACGCGTGAGCTGCCGGCCATCGACGAGGTCGCCCGCCTGCTGGGCGAACGGCTGCCCGAGCAGCAGGGCGTGTCCATCGCCCACGGCGACTACCGCTTCGGCAACTGCCTCACCGACGTCGGTGCCGGCCGCATCGCCGCCGTCCTCGACTGGGAGCTGTGCACGCTGGGCGACCCGCTGGCCGACGTCGGTTACCTGGGCGTGTACTGGTTCGACGGCGCTGCCGCCAACAACCGCACCAACGACCCCACACCGGCCGGCGGCTTCCCCGCCTACAGCGATCTGCTGCAGCGGTATGCGCTGCGCACCGGCCGCGATCTCAGCGGCATCGGCTACTACGTGGCGTTCAGCTGTTGGCGCCTGGCCGTGATCAGCGAGGGCGTCTACGCCCGCTACCTGCACGGCGCGATGGGGAACCAGGAGGGCGTCGACCTGACGTCGTTCAAGGTCGGGACGGAAGGGCTCGCCGAGCGGGCCCTGGAAGCGATGAGGATGCTGCCATGAGCGATGTGCTGACCGGGTGGGAGAAGTCGTCGTTCACGGCGGCGGGGTTGACGCGCGACGTGTACCGGCGCGGCACCGGGCCGGGCGTGATCATCGTCCACGAGATCCCCGGCATCACCCCGGCGGTCACTGCCTTTGCGAACGATGTGGTCGCGGCCGGCTTCACGGTCCTGATGCCGTCGCTGGTCGGCGAGCCGGGCAAGGCGATGTCGAACGGCTATGCGCTGCAGTCGATGGCCAAGGTGTGCATCTCACGTGAGTTCACCAACATGGCGTTGCACCAGACGTCGCCGGTGATCGGCTTCCTGCGGGCGCTGGCCCGCAACCTGCACCAGGAGATCGGCGGGGTCGGTGTCGGCGCGCTGGGCATGTGCTTCAGCGGCGGCTTCGCGCTGGGGATGATGGTCGACGACATCATGGTTGCGCCGGTGCTCTCGCAGCCGTCGATGCCGTTCGTGATGGGCGTCGGCAAGAAGAAGGCTGCGCGCATGGCCGACCTCAACCTGTCGCCCGACGACGAGCTCACCGTCGCTCGCCGCGCCACAGAAGGCTGCCAGGTGTTGGGCCTGCGCTTCACCGGTGACCCGCTGGTGGGCACCCGCTTCGACAGCCTGCGCACGCTGCTGGGCGACGCCTTCATCGCGATCGAGCTGCCCAGCTCGTCCAAGCGCGACCACTCGGTGCTCACCGAGCAGCGCGACGAGCCCAGCGTGCAGCGCGTCCTCCAGTTCTTCAAGGACAAGCTCCAGCCGTAGGCGTGGCCGCCGACTCTGGGCCGGCCGCCTCACGGCCCCTCGCAGGGTCCGCCGCCGACTTGTGTCAGCGCACAGGCGTTGTGTTCGTGATGTGCGCTGACGCAGCGCGGGGTCGGCGGGGTGTCTACCGACTTGTGTCAGCGCACAGGCGTTGTGTCCGTGCTGTGAGCTGACGCAGCGCGGGGGCGGCGGGGTGTCTACCGACTTGTGTCAGCGCAGAGGCGTTGTGTTCGTGCTGTGAGCTGACGCAGCGGTCGGCGGGGTGTCTACCGACTTGTGTCAGCGCACAGGCGTTGTGGTGGTGCTGTGAGCTGACGCAGCGCGCGGTCGGTGCTGCGTGCACGACGCGATCCGAGATCGAAATCGAACATCCGTGACCGCGTCGAGCCTGCGCCCGGCGAGCAGTGCGGCCCGTTCACGCCTCGGCGACGACCTGGTTGCGCAGGGTGCCGACGCGGTCGATGACGACCTCGACGACATCGCCCGGCTGCAGGAACACCGGCGGCGTGCGCGCTGCGCCGACCCCTCCGGGCGTGCCGGTGGCGATGATGTCGCCCGGCTCCAGCGTGGTGAACTGCGAGCAGTAGGCGATGATCTGCGGCACATCGTGGATCAGGTCGCGAGTGCTCGCGTGCTGCATCTGCACGCCGTTGACCAGGGTGGTCAGCGTCAGGTCGTCGTCGGCGCCGACCTCGTCGATCGTGACCACGTACGGCCCACAGGCGCCGCTGTCGTCGAACGTCTTGCCCGGCAGGAACTGCGAGGCGTGGCGCTGGTAGTCGCGGATCGAGCCGTCCATGAAGCACGTGTACCCGGCGATGTACGAGCGGGCGTCGTCGGGCGAGATGTACCGCCCGGCACGGCCGATCACCACCGCCAGCTCGCCCTCCCAGTCGAACCGGTCGCTGACCCGCGGCCGCACGATGGGCACCTGGTGACCGACCACTGACGAGGGGAAGCGGGAGAACACGGTGGGGTAGGGCGTGTCCGACTTGGTCTGCGACTCCGCCCGGTGGTCGGCGTAGTTGACGCCGATGCACAGGATTCGTTCGGGCCGCGGGATCGGCGGCAGGAACGTGCACTCGTCCAGCGACACCGCGGGCGCGTGCGTCATCGCCGCGTGCAGGCGCGCCACGTGGTCGAGCGCGATCGCCTCGGCCAGGTCGGTGAACGCGCCCGAGACGTCGTGCAGCATGTGGCCCACGACCGGGCCGAACGCGACCCGACCGTGGTGCAGGACCGTGGCCAGCCGCATGGTTCAGCCCAGGCCGAGGGCGTCGTTCGCCAGCTGCTTGGTGGTCTTGTAGTCGGCCTTGCCGTTCGGTGCGCGCGGCAC
>Ga0209023_10006457_pt1 | contig 12355 bp, 7 predicted proteins | sample LakOneMetagenome_FD_187468 | JGI IMG/M metagenome (GOLD analysis project Ga0209023, IMG submission 187468) | Freshwater and sediment microbial communities from Lake Erie, Canada (SPAdes) (version 2) | ecosystem: Environmental > Aquatic > Freshwater > Lentic | place: Lake Erie, Canada | collected... | reverse complement strand
GGACGTGCTGACCCAGCGCTACGCTGACGTGAAGAACGCCATCAGCATGGGGTACTGGTTCACCACCGCACCGCAGTACTACAAGGGCGTGCTGTACATCGGCAGCACACGCAGCGAAAGCCACATTCCGGGCGGCCATGTGCTGGCTGTGGACGCGAAGACCGGCAAGGTCCTCTGGCACTTCAACACGATTCCGCAGGACGCGAAGGATCAGGGTTGGGAGATTGCCGGCTCGACCTGGGTTGGCGGTGAGCGCAACGGCGGCGGCATCTGGGAGACGATGGCGATCGATCCCGAACTCGGGATGCTCTACGCGGCGGTCGCCAATCCGTTCGGCGACTCCACGAAGCGCGCCGGTTCGAACCTGTTCACCGACTCCATCATTGCGCTCACGCTCGCCGACGGGAAGTTGAAGTGGTATTTCCAGCAGACGCATCACGACGTCTGGGACTACGACTCGGGTGCGCCGCCGACGCTGTTCGACATGCAGGTGAACGGACGCCGTGTGCGTGCAGTGGCCGAAGCCAGCAAGAACGGATATCTCTACATCCTCGATCGTGAAACGGGGAAGCCCGTGCACTCCGTCAGGGAAATGCCGGTGCCGACCGACGGCGCCGGACCTGGTGAGTCGCCCTATCCCACGCAGCCCATTCCGTTCACGGCGAGCGGCAAGCCCATGGAGCCGGTGTGCCCGGTCGTCGCGACCGAAGTGCCGCCGACGCAACTCGAGAAGTTCACCGTCGTGCCGCACTTCACGCCAATGGGGCCCGGGCGAATCATTGCACCCGGTGCAAACGGCGGCGCCAATTACGCGCCCGCGGCGTACAGCCCGCAAACCGGACTGCTCTATGTGGCGGCCATCGACTTTCCCTACAACATCGGTCGTGGTGCGAAAGGCTACTTCTCCGCTTACGACCCGACGACAGGCGAGTTGAAGTGGCGGCAGATCTTCGAAGGCTACGGACAGGCGGGTCCGGTGGTGACAGCAGGCGGTCTCGCGTTTGTCGGCACAGGCAGCAACCTTGCGGGTTACTTCTTCGCGTTCGATGCGAAGACCGGCGAGCCGCTGTGGAAGTTCAACACCGGCTCCGGCGTCTTCTCGTCGCCGGCCACCTATGTGGTCAACGGAGAACAGTTCGTGGCGGTGGCGTCAGGCGGCGGTGAACGCGGACGCCGCGGAGGCGATCTCATCCTCAGCTTCGCTCTTCCACCTCGTTGACCTGACGAGGCACGCGTGCCGCGCGGCGATGAACGGTAGGCACGCGCGTTGGCAATGAGAGAAAATCGCGTTGGGTAGGGCAGTCGCCATGCGTTGGCCAACAGCGGGCCGGCGTCGCGAACCGACGCCCGCAGCAACGCGCAACGCACGCAGGAGAATCATGGTCACGACGATGAAGTCCTTCAGTTGGTGGAAACGCACGGTGGCAGCGCTGACGGTGGCGAGCAGCGTGGCCATCGTGATGTGGGCGGTACCAGCCAGACCGCACGCTCAGGCGCAGGCCCCCGCGGCCGATCCCGAAGACATCGCGGAAGGCATGACGATTTACCGCACGAAGGCGGACTGCCAGACGTGCCACGGGTGGGCGGCAGACGGCCGCAAGATGGATACGCAGATGCCAGATGCTCCCAGTCTGCGAACGACACGCCTCGGACGGGCCGGCATCATCTTCGCGATTCGCTGCGGACGACCCGGGCGCGGCATGCCGGCATTCGACCGCATGGCGTACAAGGACGCGACGCGCTGCAACAACACGACGCTGGCCGATCTGCAGAAGAACAATCTCTCGCTGAACGATCCCGCATCCTCGCTGCAGCCGCGTGAAATCGAGATGGTTGCCGACTTCCTCTTTGCGAAGGTCATTGGCAAGGGTCCCCTGGATCACGCCAAGTGCGTGGAGTACTGGGGCGCTGAGCAGGACGTCTGCAATAGCGAGTTTCCCAAGTAACAGCAGGCTGCGTCACTCACGCGACTCGCGCGGGTGACACGGGAAAGGCGCGTGTGCATCGCACGCGCGCCTCCCTCGATCGACGCTGCACCGACACCTTCCACACTCAGTTGCCCGCGCTGGCGTCCGGTCGCCTTGTTCTGCCCGCGACCTCCCGTGATTTCGTCGCGTCATCCAATCCCTGACACCAGCCCGGGTCGTCAGAGCGCGCCTTGGCGCGCAGTGGACGCACACGACCGACGGCCTTTCAAGATCGTTCGGTACCGAACCGATTTTCATGGTGCGGACCATGAACCTCGACCCGCGTACCATCGCCGTCGTGATTGTTACGAGCACCCTGCTCATCGGCGGCGGGCTCCTGGCTGTGGCCTATGGCTACCTTGGGCAGGTTCCCGGCACCTATCGCTGGGCGCTCGCGACACTGTTGCAGTCCATCGGGTGGTTCATCACCGGCGGCATCAGAGGACACATTCCCGAGAGCATCGCGGCCTCGTGTGGTCCATCGCTGGTGCTGCTGGCCATGGCCCTGTGCCTCTTCGTGTTGTACGAGTTCGAGGGGCGTCCGCTCGACAAGCGTTGGTACTACGGTCTGCTCGGAGCCAACCTCGTGGCCTCGTGGTATTTCACGGCCATTCATCCAAGTACCACCATCCGCCAGATCCTGATCACGATGACAGCGGGACCCATCGTGTTCCGCAGCGCCTATGTGCTCGCAACGGGACCTGACCATCGGGTCTCCAGTCACCGCTTCATGGCCGGTGTCTTTGCCGCGTGCGGCATCGTCATCGTCGCCCGCGGCCTCATCTTTCTGCTCGCTGACCCTGCGCTGGTGTCGCCAATCCAGGCAAACGCCGTGTCGTCGGTGACGCTGATGACGTTCTACGTGGTGGCGGTGGTCATGCCCTTCGGCTTCGTGCTGATGTGCAACGACCGCTTTGCCTCCGACAGGTGCAGGGCGGAAGCGGCGTTGAATGCCGCGGCGCTGCAGGACGCGTTGACGCAGATGCCGAACCGGTTGACCGTGACGAACCGGTTGAACGAGCTGGCTGCGAATGCGTCCGAGGGCGGTGGCTCGCTCTACGCCGTCCTGTTCATCGATCTCAATAACTTCAAGTACGTCAACGACAGCCTCGGCCACGATGCCGGCGACCAGCTGCTGATCGAAACCGGGCTTCGTCTCACCCGTGTCGCGAGCGACCGCGATCGTGACACGCGCACGCGTGGCGCCTCGCGATCGATTGCCGGCCGCTTCGGTGGCGACGAGTTCGTGCTGATTCTCGACGACCTGTCGCAGCCGTCAGACGCCGCCGTCGTCGCCGAGCGCATCCTCGATGCGATGGCGGTGCCGTTCATCATCGGTGGGCAGCGTGTGTCCGTGCAGTGCAGCATCGGGATCAGCGTCAATCGTCCCGCCACGACCGTGTGTCCTGACCTGCTGCGTGAGGCAGACACCGCGATGTACCGCGCGAAACTGGCCGGCCGCGCGAACTTTGCCATGTTCGACGAGTCGATGCACGTGCAGGCGAGGCAACGACTGACGCTCGAGAACGATTTGCGGGCGGCGCTCGAGGGCGATGAAATTCGCGCCTACTACCAGCCGATCATCGACCTCACCAGCGGCGCAGTGGTGGGCTTCGAAGCGCTGGCTCGCTGGCACCATCCCAGACACGGCCTGGTTCCACCGGACGCGTTCATTCCTGTGGCTGAAGAGACCGGCCTCATCGTTCAAATTGGTCAGCGGATGCTGCAGCAGGCGGTGTCGACCCTCGAACGCATGAACGCGCTGCCGGGTGGCCAGGCGATTCGCATGAACGTCAACGTGTCGCGTCGCGAGCTCGTGCACCCGCAGTTTGTTGCCAATGTCGGCGCGGTGGTGCGTGCCATGCACGTCGCCCCGGAACGCCTGCGCCTGGAGATTACGGAGACTGCCGTGTCTGGCTCGGCGACGATACCGGTGTCTGAAGTGCTGCGCGAGTTGAAGGAACTCGGCGTCGACATTCTGCTGGACGACTTCGGCGCCGGGCTCTCGTCCCTGAGCCTGCTGCGCACGCTGCCACTCGACGGGATCAAGATCGATCGTGCGTTCATCGAGCGCTCGACCGGCGACGCGCAGGCCATCACCATCCTGAACGCCATCATCTCGCTCGGGCGAAATCTCGGTAAGGCCATCACCGTCGAAGGTGTGGCCGAACCGGCGCAGGTGGCCACCATCCTCACGCTCGGCGGCGACCTCGCGCAGGGCTATCTCTTTGGCCGACCTGTGCCGCTCGACGATGCCCTGACGCTGCTTGGCGCAGACTTCTCGGGTTGTTGCGCGGCGGCGTAGCGGAGCATCCGAGGCGATCTCGAACGACACGTTCGCGACGGCGACTCTGGCGAGCGACGTGAACCACCCGACTGATTGAGCCGGACCCACACTCACATTCAACCAATGCGTCCGCGGCCGCCGACGAGCGCGGCAGCGCGAGTGTTCCTATTCATTTGCGCTTGGTTGTTGCGAGCGTGCGACGAGGTGGCGCGACGGAGTGGGGTTAGGCGGAGAAGATGCGTTCGGCGTCCGCGATGGCAAGCGGCATCACGGTGAGCACGTCTGCGAGTTGCTCGCGTGTCAGCCTGACCACATCGAGCACATCGTCGGAGATGTCGGGCGACGGATCGTCCAGGAGGAATGGACCGGCGCTTGCCGCAACCAGCCGATCGGCGACGTGCACCAGAGCAGGCAGCATGCGCTGTCCGCCGGGAACCGCCATCGGCCCGTGGTGTGAGCCGGCGACGAGCGGGAACACGTCGGGCAGCTTCCAGGCGCGGAGCAGGCCTTCGCCAAAGTCCTGATGCGTGGCGCCAAAGGTGGAGTCCTCTGCGTCGAGGATCGTCTGGCTGCCTTCGGCTTCGACGATGGACAGGACGGCGGCGAGCTTCACGCGGTTGACCTGCAGTTCCACCATCAGACCGATGTCATGCAGGAGACCGGCGAGAAACGCTTCGTCGGCGACGGCTGGCGCGACGATGCCGGCAACCAGACGCGAGGCGGTTGCGACTGAGAGGCTGTGAACCCAGAGGTCCTTTGGCGAGAAGTTCGGCGACAGCGGACGCCCCTGAAAGACGCGCGTCAGACTCGCGGCAATGGTGACGTTCCTGACGCTGTTCAGGCCCATCAGCGTGGTCGCGCGTTCGATGGAGCGCACTTCGCCGGGCAGTCCGTAGAACGCCGAGTTGACGATGCGCAGGATGCGCGCGCTCAATTCCGGCGACGTCGAAATCACGTCCGCCAGCTTCGTCATCGTCACGTTGGGGTCGTCGGCGAGCTTGAGCACGCGTGTGGCCACTTCGGGCAGCATCGCGAGCTGCGAGAGGCGAGACAGTGCCGCGGCAACGGCTGATTCCTTCGAGCGGACTTCAGTGAGCATGGGTAGATTGCGCCTCTGCAGCGTGTAGGGCTCAGTTTGTATATCGGCATTTCTGCGCCGAAGCCGAGTTGGGCCGCTCGCATTGAGGACGCGGAACGTCGGTGGGGGAGGGCCAACCTCGAAGCGTTGACGCAGCGGCTCGCACCTGCGCAGGTTGTCGCTGGTGATGGAGAGCCGTGAACAGCGGGAAGGGAAAGGGCGAACGGTGCGGTGGGTGGCTGCGCAGAGAAACGAGGAGTCCGCACGGCGCGGACTCCTCGAGGTCGGGTTGCGTGTCTAGTTCAGCGCGAACACGAACAGATACGACGAGTTTTCCAGGTTGTCGAACTTCACCGGGTGCAGGTGTCGGCCGCTCGTCTGCACGGCGAGGAACTGCTTCGAGCCAATCTGGTAGGTCACCGGTGCGCCCTTGAGCGGCGTGCCGAGGTTGATGCGCCAGAGCTGTTCCAGCGTGTCGTCGTTGTAGGCCACGAGCCAGCCGTCCTGCATCGCGGTGAAGAGGACGCCGCCGGCCGTGTCGATGACACCCGAACGGATTTCGATGTCGGTGGCCACCTTGGCGATCACCTTGTGGTTCGCGGCGTCGAACGCCGTCACGGCACCGTAGTAGAGGTCTGAGCTGTACTTGCGCGGCTCACTCTTCTTCGGGTCCACGCCGCCGTCGGGGCCAAGCGAGCCAACTGCTGCACCGTTCTGCGAGAAGCAACCTTCGGTGCCGACGCCGTAGGCGATCTGTTTGATCGGGTTGAACGACAGCGGCTGATGCGCGATGCCGCCGTGCCACGTCGGGCACGTGCGCTTCATGCCGTCGCCACGCAGGGCACGTGCTTCGGGGTTGTAGACCTGCACGTCGATCTTCGGGTTGTACTCGAACGGCTTGCCGGTCTTCTGGTCGATACCCTTCGTCCAGTTCAGATCGTTCACGTACTTCTCTGACCTGATGAACTTTCCGTTCGTGCGATCAATCGTGTAGTAGAAGCCGTTGCGCGCGTAGTGGCCAACCACCTTGCGCAGCACGCCGTCGATCTTGATGTCGTAGAGCATGTGGACGCCGACTTCGTCGAAGTCCCACGAGTCGTTTGGCGTGTACTGGAAGTGCCACGCGAGCTTGCCCGTGCGCACGTCCACGGCGATGACCGAGTTGGTGTACAGGTTGTCGCCCGGACGGAACTGCGGGTCGTAGATCGGATACGGGTTGCCGGTGCCGACGATGTAGAGGTGTGTAGCGGGGTCGAACGCGCCGGTCTGCCAGATGCCGCCGCCGCCCGTCTTCCAGGCGCTGTGGTCATCCTTCCAGGTTTCGCTGCCCGGGTCGCCAGGCTTCGGCACGGTGAAGAAGCGCCACTTCTCGTCGCCGGTCTTGGCGTCGAGACCCGCGATCCAGCCGCGTGTGCCGCCGTCGCCCGCGCCGTTCTGCACGATGACGATGCCGTCGGCCACGAGCGGCGCGGTGTAGAACTCTTCCTGACCACCGAACTCGTTCTTGCCGGCGACGCGCTTGTCCCACACGATCTCGCCGTTGTCGCGATTGATCGCAATCACGCGTCCATCGGGGAGATTGGCGTACACCTTGTCTTCCCAGAGCGCAATGCCGCGCGTGCGCGGCTGGTTGCCGGCGTGCCGGACGGCCGCATCGGCGGTCCACACGAACTTGCCCTGGTCGGGCGAGGTCGCGTCGATCTTGTAGACCGTGCCCCAGCCGTCGGTGGTGTACAGCATCCCGTTGTCGACCAGGGGATTCACCTCGGCTTCGGTGCCGTTCTGACCGACGTCCTGCATGCCGCCGAGCGCCATCGCCCAGACCATGCGCAGGCTCTTCACGTTGTCACGATTGATCTGCGAGAGCTTCGAGAAGCGGGTGTTGCCGTAATCGCCATTCATGAGCAGCCAGTTCTGCTGCTCGCTGGCGGCGTTGACGAGTCGGTCCTGGCTGACGGTCATCCGGTAGCCTTGCCCGGCTCCCTGACCAATGACCAGTGCGGTGCCCGCAACCACGCACGCCAGCGTGGTCAGAATCCGCGTGTATGCACGCATGTAGTGTCCTCTCAAGAGTCTGTGGAACGCGGGGATTATACGGGGAAACGCGGTTGGGGCGGTGGAATCGGCTGGGAAGGGAGGCCGACCACGGCCGAGGGCCGGCGTGGAGCAGGCCGGCCCGGACCAATCTTCAATCTGAAATGTTCAATCTGAAATCTGCAATCTTCAATCTGAAATCTCACGAGTACTTGGTTCTCACCTGAAACAGGATGTAGAGCCCGATGAGGGCGCCAATCAGCCCGCCGATGATCGACCCTGAGAGCAGCGACGACAGAAGACTTATCAACTCCGAATAAAAGATCAGCATCCAGCCCGACATCTTTCGCGCGAAGAGTCCCGGGAGCGCGAGGACGAGCAGGACGATCTGGACGCACGCGAAGAACGCGACGATGCCGAAACCGGTTGCGTACTGCATACCAGCGAACGGCGAGAGCACGGCGCCGAGTCCCAGCGCGGCCAACAGGAACGGAAGGGTGAAGACGAGCAGCACCAGCGAAATCCACGGACCGAAGCGGACGATGAATTCCTTGCCACCGTCTGGGATTTGGAATGGAGCCCGTTTCACCAGGTAGTCGTCGAGGGTGGTGATCAATCCACTCAATGGACCCTGTGCGTCGGCCATGGCGAAGCTCCTTGTTGTGGTCTGGTGAGGGTCAGACTCGCCAACTCTACGCCCGGGTTGATGCGAGAGCAATGGGCGGTGTCTCTGTTCGGTGTCGTTCCGAGCACTGATGCGTGTGGGACCGCGCAGCCATCGTCGCGCTTCGTTCGTGTGGAGGTCCGAAGAACCGCGGCGTGGAGCCGCGGCTCTTCGTGAGGGTGACGTCTAGAGCGCGGCGGGCACCGACGGCAGGCCGGCGAGTGCCATCGCCAGTTCGCTTTCGTCGTAGTTGCGGTCTTCGAGGTTGCCCGCGAAGTAGTCCTGATAGGCCGTCATGTCGAAGTGACCGTGGCCACACAGATTGAAGAGAATGGCTTTCGAGGTGCCTTCTTCGCGGCAGCGCACGGCTTCGTCAATTGCGCCCTTGACGGCGTGGTTGGCCTCGGGTGCCGGCAGAATGCCCTCAGCGCGTGCGAACAACACGCCGGCTTCGAAGCACTGCGTCTGGTGGTAGGCACGAGCCTCGAGCAGGCCGAGTTCCTTGGCGTGCGAGACGAGCGGCGCCATCCCGTGATAGCGAAGTCCACCGGCATGGAAGCCAGGCGGGACGAACGCCGAACCAAGCGTGTGCATCTTGGTGAGTGGGGTCATCTTGCCCGTGTCGCCGAAGTCGTAGGCGTAGCGACCGCGCGTGAGGCTCGGACAGGCTGCAGGTTCAACGGCGATGATGCGCGGCTTCGCGCCGCCGCGCAGTCCGGCGCCGATGAAGGGGAAGGCAATGCCAGCGAAGTTCGAGCCGCCGCCTGTGCACCCGACGACGATGTCCGGATAGTCGTCGGCCATCTCGAGCTGTTCGATGGCTTCCTGGCCAATCACCGTCTGGTGAAGCAGCACGTGATTGAGCACGGACCCGAGCGCGTACTTCGTGTCGTCACGCGTCGCCGCCAGTTCAACGGCTTCCGAAATTGCGATGCCGAGACTGCCGGGGCTGTCAGGCGTCTGCGCCAGCACGGCGCGGCCGTAGTTGGTTTCCATCGACGGGCTGGGAATGCAGCGCGCGCCGAAGGTCTCCATGAACAGCCGTCGATAGGGCTTCTGGTTGTACGAGACACGCACCATGAAGACCTGGATGTCGATGCCGAAGAGCGCACCGGCAAACGACAGCGACGAACCCCACTGGCCAGCACCCGTTTCGGTGGTGATCTTCCTGATGCCGGCTTCCTTGTTGTAGAAGGCCTGCGCGACCGCGGTGTTCGGCTTGTGGCTGCCCGCAGGGCTGACGCCTTCGTACTTGTAGTAGATGCGTGCGGGCGTCTGCAGTTCGCGTTCGAGCCGGCGTGCGCGGAAGAGCGGCGTTGGACGCCACTGCTTGTAAACATCGCGCACGGGCTCGGGAATCTCGATCTCTCGCTCGGTCGAGACCTCCTGCATGATCAGCGAGGTCGGGAAGAGTGGCGCGAGGTCGTCGGGGCCGACGGGTTGCAGCGTGCCAGGGTGCAGCACGGCGGGTGGCGGCGACGGCAGGTCGGCCATCAGATTGTACCAGAACTTGGGGATTCTGGATTCATCGAGCAGGTACTTGACGCTGTCGCTCATGCGGGTCCTCGTCTCTCGAAAAACGCGCTCGCCTCCCAGGCCCGCTGACTGTACGACGAAGCGCGCGAGTCGGCAACCTCGCGGGGCGCTCGGCGCAAAACGCGTGCGTGGGTGCCAGCATGCACGGCCAGCCGCCCTCTTCGTGCGGCGGTCGCTATGCCTCGGCTGACGTCTGGACGTGTGCTGCTGGAAGCAGAAGATCACGGGCCCACCGCCGTGGGCGAACCCGTGAGACCAGCGCTTGGGGAAGGATGTCGACGGACGGCCGGATCCGGAACGAAGGATTGACCAGGAACGAAGAACCCGGAACCGAGCGGGGCGCCGACGAGAGGCGCCCGAGACCGGGGGGCGTAACGCTACCGCGAGCGTTCTTCGAGATAGGTGTAGCCGTCGAGACCGTCTTCGTAGAAGCGGAGCAGCCGACCCGACTCTTCGTAGCCCAGGCGGCCGGCGCGTACGGCGGCTTCCACATCGAGCCGCAGCTTCGAGGCGAGTTGCTTGCCGTCGAACTCCACGTAGTCGAGCACCTCGCGAACCGTGTCGCCCTTGATGACTGCGTCGAGCACGACCGAGTCGTCTTCGCCAAGGCTGACGTGAACGGCGTGCGTGTCGCCCAGCAGGTTGTGGAGGTCGCCGAGAATTTCCTGATAGGCGCCGACGAGGAAGACACCGAGCACGTACGGCTCGCCCGTGAAGGAGTGGAGCGGCAGCGTGCGCTTGACGTCGCGACGGTCGATGAACTGATCCACCTTGCCGTCCGAGTCGCAGGTGATGTCGCCGAGCACGGCATGGTGCGTGGGCCGCTCGTTCAGCCGGTGAATCGGCATGATCGGGAAGAGCTGCTTGATCGCCCAGCTGTCGGGAATGGACTGAAACAGCGAGAAGTTGCAGAAGTAGGTGTCTGACAACGACTCGTCGAGATTCTGCAGGTCTTCGGGCACTTCGTCCATCGCGCTGACCAGGCGCTGCAGCTTGCGGCAGATGGCCCAGTACAGGTTTTCGGCCATCGAACGCTGGTCGAGCGGCAGGTAGCCGGCCGAGAACAGGTTCATGGCGGTGTCGAGCGCCTGCTGTGCGTCGTGATAGGTCTCGGTGGCGTTGCGACCGGTGAGACCCTGGTAGCTTTCGACGAGGTCGACCAGCGGCTGTTCGAGATCGGGCGTGGGTGCCGTCGGCAGCGTCTGTCCGTTGTCGCCAAAGCCCGAGACGCCAAGCACGTTGAAGACGAGCAGGCTGTGATGGGCGACGACGGCGCGTCCGCTCTCGGAGATGATCGTTGGATGCGGCACTGCCGCTTCGTCGCACACGCTCTGGATGTGGTACACGACGTCGCCGGCGTACTCTTCCAGCGTGTAGTTCAGGCTCGACTCGAAGTTGGTCTGCGAACCGTCGTAGTCGACGCCAAGGCCGCCGCCGACGTCCATGTACTTCAGGCCGGCACCGGCCTTATGCAGCTCGACGTAGATGCGAGCGGCTTCGGTCAACGCACCCTTGATGATGCGGATGTTGGGAATCTGGCTGCCCAGGTGGAAGTGCAGCAGCTTGAAGCAGTCTTCCATGCCGCGCTTCTTCAGCTCTTCGAGACCCTTGATGATCTCGCCCACCGTAAGACCGAACTTCGAACGGTAGCCGCCTGAGGACTGCCACCGACCCGAGCCACGCGCCGCGAGCTTCACGCGCATGCCGATGTTCGGGCGCACGCCAATCTTGTCGGCCTGTTCGAGAATCAGTTCGAGCTCGGTGTACTTCTCGACAACCGGGATGATGTGCCGCCCGATTTTCTGGGCGAGCATCGCCATCTCGATGAACTCGGCGTCCTTGAACCCGTTGCAGATGATGGGCGTCTGGTTGTCGGCGAGGGCGGCGACGGCCATCAGCTCGGGCTTCGAGCCGGCTTCGAGACCGAAGTTGTACGGCCGTCCGAACTCGAACACTTCCTCGACGACATGGCGCTGCTGGTTGACCTTGATGGGGTAGACGCAGACGTAGTCGCCCTTGTACTCGTTCTGCGCGATCGCGGTCTGGAAGGCGTCGTGGATGTCCTTGACCCGGTGCTTCAGGATGTCGCTGAAGCGGATGAGCGCCGGCAGGCTGATGCCGCGGCGCTGCAGGTTGTCCACGAGCTGCTTGAGATCGATCGAGCGAGCGGGATTTTTCGACGGATGGACACGCACGTGGCCGTTCTCGCCGATGGAGAAATAGTCTTTGCCCCACCGTGCGATCTCGTACAGCTCCGCGGCATCGGCCGTCGTCCAGGCCTCGCCAACGTCGTGTGCAGATCGCGTTCGTCCCAGCGTGATTTCCATAGAACGAAATGATACGAGACTTGACGCCGAATCGAACCGCCTATTCGCCCCTCGCGCGCTCAAAAACGCTGACGTGATGTGCTGTCGTTACGTCGCTGTGACCGCAGTGCGCGCGATGTGACGTCTCACGCGGCTCGCGCGTCGGCGTCGTGCGACGTCGAGAGTGTGCGATTTCGGTAAGGACGTGATGCGCATGAGCGCCAGCGGCGGTCTCGGATCGCTCGTCGAGCGTCAGCCGCGCATGCGTGCACGGTGAGCGTCGCGCGACTCAGCCGCATCGTGCGCGGCGAGAGCTCTTGTCTGCTCTGCGATCTGCGTCGTTGGTGCCGACATGCACTGCCAGCGATCCTCTTCGCGCGTCGGGAAACCGCTCCTCGGCCGCAGTGTGACGCTGAAGCCCGTGACGGAACGTCCGTCCCGGGCTTGTCGGCGTGCCTGCGGGGCGGTTTCCAACTGTCGCTG
>Ga0209023_10006456_pt1 | contig 12355 bp, 10 predicted proteins | sample LakOneMetagenome_FD_187468 | JGI IMG/M metagenome (GOLD analysis project Ga0209023, IMG submission 187468) | Freshwater and sediment microbial communities from Lake Erie, Canada (SPAdes) (version 2) | ecosystem: Environmental > Aquatic > Freshwater > Lentic | place: Lake Erie, Canada... | reverse complement strand
CATTGCGATCCGGCGGGGATCGTCTTTTATCCCCGCTATTTCGAGATGACCAATTCGGTGGTGGAAAACTTCTTTGCCGAGGTGGTGGGGCGATCTTATGCGCGGATTTCCATGCACGACCGCAACGGCGTGCCGACCGTCAAGATCGACGCGACCTTCCGGCGGCCCTCGCGGCTTGGCGACCGGCTGGCCTTCACCCTGGCGGTCACGCGGGTCGGCGGGTCGAGCGTGGGCTTCCATCTGGAGGCTCACGGCGACGACGGGCTGCGGATGGAGGCCGACCTGACGCTGGTCTGGGTCTCGCCCGAGGGCAAGGCCGCGCCGTGGCCCGACGAGATGCGCGCAAAGCTGCAAGACGAGATGAACCGGAAAGGCCAAGAGTGATGACAGCCCCTGACACGGCGGCAAGCCCGCACGAATTTCTGCACCCGAGCCATTGGAAGGCGACGCCAGGCTATGCCTGTGGCGTCGCGGCAGAGGGCCGGATGGTGTTTCTGGGGGGGCTGATCGGCTGGAACGCCGAGCAGGAGTTCGAGACCGACGATTTCGCCGGACAGGTCCGGCAGGCGCTTGAGAACATCGTGGCCGTGCTGGCCGAAGGCGGAGCCAAGCCGCATCACATCGTGCGGATGACGTGGTATGTCACTGACAAGAAAGAATATCTTGGTGCGTTGAAGGAATTGGGCCGCGCCTACAAGGACACAATTGGCCGCCATTATCCGGCAATGGCGCTGGTGCAGGTGGTGGCGCTGGTCGAGGACCGCGCCAAAGTCGAAATCGAAGTAACGGCCGTCGTGCCGCGCTGATCAGACAGGAACGCGCCGCGCGGAGGGAGAGCCGCAGGCGCGTGAGGGAGAACAAGATGCTTGGACCAACAGCCCATACCGATACGTTCACGCGTGACCGACTGCCGGTGGAAGCCGACTGGCCGATGTTGAAGCTCGGCGGCTTCGACTATCCCGAGAAACTGAATGCCGGGGTCGAACTCTGCGACCGTATGGTTGAACGGGGCCTCGGCGATAACACGGCGTTGATCGGCAACGGTCGGCAGCGCACCTACAAGGAACTGGCCGACTGGTCGAACCGCATCGCCCATGCGCTGGTCGAAGACTACGGCGTGAAGCCCGGCAACCGGGTGCTGATCCGGTCGGCCAACAACCCGGCGATGGTGGCCTGCTGGCTGGGGGCGACCAAGGCCGGGGCGGTCGTCGTCAACACCATGCCAATGCTGCGTGCCGGTGAACTAGGCGCCATCGTCGACAAGGCCGAGATCAGCCATGCGTTGTGCGATACGCGCCTGATGGAAGAGCTTGTCGCTTGCGGCAAACATTCGCGGCACCTGAAGACCATCGTGGGCTTTGACGGCACCGCCAACCATGATGCCGAGCTTGACCGGATCGCCTTGTCGAAGTCGGTGCGCTTTCAGGCGGTCGAGACGGGCCGCGACGATGTGGCGCTTCTGGGCTTCACCTCTGGCACCACCGGCGAGCCAAAAGCCACCATGCACTTCCACCGCGACCTGCTGATCATCGCCGATGGCTATGCGAAGGAAGTTCTGAAAGTCACGCCCGAGGACATCTTTGTCGGCTCACCGCCCCTTGCCTTCACCTTCGGGCTGGGCGGCCTGGCGGTGTTCCCTTTGCGCTTCGGGGCGGCGGCGGCGCTGTTGGAGCAAGCCACGCCCGCCAACATGATCGAGATCATCCAGACGCTGAAAGCCACCGTCTGCTTCACCGCACCGACCGCCTATCGCGTCATGCTCAAGGCGATGAGCGAGGGGGCTGACCTGTCCTCGCTTCGTGCGGCGGTGTCGGCGGGCGAGACGCTGCCCGCGCCCGTCTATGACGAATGGATCGCCAAGACCGGCAAGCCGATGCTCGACGGGATCGGCGCGACCGAGATGCTGCATATCTTCATCACCAACCGCTTCGATGACCACCGCCCGGCCTGCACCGGCAAGCCGGTGACGGGATACGAGGCGATGATCGTCGATGACGAAGGCAACGAGAAGCCGCGCGGCGAGGTCGGGCGGCTGGCGGTGCGTGGACCGACCGGCTGTCGCTACATGGCGGACGACCGGCAGAAGAAATATGTGGTCAACGGCTGGAACATCACCGGCGACGCCTTCACCCAAGACGCCGACGGCTACTTCCACTTTGCCGCCCGCAATGACGACTTGATCATCTCGGCCGGCTACAACATCGCCGGGCCCGAGGTCGAGGCGGCGCTCCTGTCTCATCCCGCCGTGATGGAGTGCGGTGTGATTGGCGCGCCGGACGACGAGCGTGGCCAGATCGTCGAGGCGCATGTGGTGCTGGCACCGGGCCATCGTGGCGACGCGCTGATGGTCAAGATCTTGCAAGACCATGTAAAAATGACCATCGCTCCCTACAAGTACCCCCGTCGCGTGGTCTTTACCGATGCGCTGCCCAAGACCCAGACCGGCAAGATACAGCGCTTCCGGCTGAAAGAGGCCAAGGCGTAACGCCGTCAGGGCAGGGCGGCTGGCGATATGGTCAGCACGCCCTTGCCCGGCATCTTGGCCTGCAAGACACCGTCCGCTCCGACATGGACTGCTTCGGGCAACGCGCCCGAGCCTGACGCGACAGCCCATGAAACCTTGTAATCGCCCTCTGGCAATCCCCGGACCGCGACCGGCCCTGCGCCTTCGGCCTTCACCTCGACGACCGTGCCGCCATCGGGGTTGACGAACGCCAGCGGGTCCGCCCAGTCAACGGCGCTCGACCCCGCACCGATCCGCACGGCACCGGGCCGGATGTAATGCGTATATTGCACCGTGTAGCGAACATCTTCCGACAGGACCAACTGATCGCCCTTGGGCCGCGACAGGTCGATCTTGTGCTGCGTCAAGGCGGTGCGCCCCTGCCAGGCTGAAACCTGCGCATATTTCAGATCGTTGTGCAAAAGGTCATAGGTGCCCTTGCCGCCCCAATATTCCAGCATTGCCGTCTCCAGCCCACGTTCCGCCGCGCGCTCGTGGACCGACTTCAAGACCTTGATCTCCCCACCATAATAGCGGTGGTAGGAAAACTCGCTGGCCAGATCCATCGCGCCCGGCACCTTTTCGATCTCTTTCAGCCACGGGATCGCATTGTGGATGTTGGTCACCGAAGGCATGACAATCTTTGGCGCAAAACCTGCCGCTTTCAGCCGTCTGGTCGCCGCTGCAATCGCCACGCCAAAACTGTGCGGCGTCCATTCCTTGATATTGTCAGGCTCAAGCAGCGGCTCGAAATAATCCGGCACGATCCCGTATTTGTCGCGCATATGCAGGAAGGCCGCGAGGATGAACTCGGCATATTCCTCGGGGTCGGTGTGGATATAGACGCCCGACTTGATCTGCTTGGTGAAGGCCACATAGCAGAAGCTTATGTCGATCTTCTCGCCGTGCTTCTTGCCCGCGGCAAGGATCGGAAGCAGATGATTGTCGATCCGCCAGTCCAGGTTTGCCCAGTCAAAGCCTGCCGGGTTGATGTGGAACGGGTCCGCATCGTCGTTGACGGTGGTATAGCGCCGGTCGCGCCAGCCCTGCATATCGATCTGACCCGAGCGGAATTTCTCGAACGACTGGTCGGTGTTTTCCGCACCCGAAAAGCTCTCCAGCCGCACCCGGCTGATGCCGATCTGGGTCACCAGACGCTCATAGATCTCTTGCCGGAACGGTTCGTAGTCCGGAGTCCAGAACACCTCGGCGGTGGTCTCCCAGTCACGGATCGTCTGGAAGTGCTGGCCGGGGTCGAGCGTGATCGTCACGGTGGAATGTGGCCAGATAGTCCACACGCCCACCGCCCCGGCAGCCACCAGCACCAGTGCCGCTATGCCCAGCAGCGCCCGGTGCAACTGGCGGCCAATCATTGACACGCTGGACGAGCCTTCAACGCCGCAAGCACCGCATCACCTTCTGCGCGCGTAATCATCCGGCTCCAGCCAAGGTCATAAACCTTGCCGTCTGCGGCGCGGTTCACATATTCGGCGACGAGTTTGCCAGCCTTGTCGAGCATCACGATCCGGCCCGAGTTCTGTTCCTCGACCATCACGTTGCCTTGCGAGGTCATGTCAAACAACCCCTCGGTCAACGATTTGATCTCCAGGTCCGCCAGCGTCTTGTCATAGGGGGTCGAAACCTGCCCCGTGGCAAAGTCATAGAACATGACGTTGCTGTGGCCCTTCACATACCAGCCGAACCCATAGTCGATCGCGTTGTTGTCAAAGACCGCAATCGTATGATCGTCAATGATATCAACGTCATGCTGTGCGAGCCACGGGCCTTGCTTGACCCAGATGATCTTGTCGGTCGATGGACGATAGATAATGATCATCGAGGTGTGTCGCAGGCTCAGAAACAGGTCGCCCTTCTGCCAATAGGGGCCAGTCGCTTGCGCAACTTCGATGTCATTCAGATGCAGCGCGTCATCGCGATAGGCACCGGAACCGAACATCATTGCCTCGTAGCCCTCCTTGACCAGCAGGTCGGGCAGCGAGCGGTTGAACATCACATGACCGTCCTCGACCGAGAACTCCGCAATGCCATCCTGAAAGAAGTGCTTGTTATAGTCCGGATTGCCGGGGTCGATCAGCGTTGGCACCCAGAGATTGCCCTCGGCATCGGTGTTGGTCGAATGGTGGACCAGATCGTCAAACTGCTTCCACAGGACCTTGCCGCATTGGTCGACACGGGCCAGCGGCGATTGGTGATCCTTCACGATCAGGTCGCCGTTCGCCATCAGATAGGGGTGGACGAAGCTGAACATGCGCGGTGACCAGCGGTCAAACTTGGTGATGTTCGACACGCGCGGCACACCGTCAAGTATCTGCGTCACGTCCGGCAGCCAGCGGTATTTGGTCTGGTAGTCACCCAGATCGACAAGCTCGATCAGGCTGCGGTTCTCGTCGCCCGAGAAGCGGCTGAGCAGCAGGTAGCCATCCGCTGCAAGCGACGGCGCGCCCTCGGCAGGCATCCATCCCGCCTTGTCGCCAAAGCGCTGCCAGCGGTTCGAGACGCGCGGGTCCTTGTTCTTTATCAGTGACTTGATCGTGTCCGGTATCTCGGCCACCGCAATCGTGGCATCGGCCAGCTTGCCTTCCGGATGCGGGTTGCGGCCATAACCAAGGGCGAGCCAGCCAAAGGCGATAGTGCCCAGAAGCCCGACCAAAGCCAAAAGCAGGACGACCCAGAGTTCGACGCGCTTGAAAAGGAAGTTTTGCATAATGGCTCTCGCCCGCTTTCTGTGTCACTGAACGGGGCCAATGCCCCGCCTTGGTCTATTCGCCCGCCGGGCAGGTTGTTGCCGCCAGTTTTGCCAGCGCCGCATTGGCCGTGTCCGCATCGACATAGCGGCTCCAGCCCATGCGGTAGAGTTTGCCGTTCTCGGCGCGGTTCACATATTCCGCGTCCAGCTTGCCGTCCGCCGTGAAGATCAGGATGCGGCCCGCCGTATCCTCCTCGACGATGGTCAGCCCGCTCGCCGTCCGGTCCGCAAGTCCGTTGTTTACCGCAAGGATACGCGCATCCAGCGCTGCTTGCTCCAGAGGCGTACTGACCGTGTCGGTGCTGAAATCATAGATACGCACCTGGCTAGATCCGTCGATGAAGCCGCCCTTGCCGCGATCTTGCACATTGTTGTCAAAGACCGAGATGCGGTGATCGTCAAGAATGTCCACGTCATGCTGCTCAATCCACGGACCGGCCTTCTGCCAGACGATCTTGCCAATAGAAGGTCGGTAAAGCACGATCATCGACGGCGTCCGCAGGCTGACGAACAGATCACCCTTCTTCCAGTATGGCCCATCGGTCAGCACCGGCTGGATGTCGTTCAGGTGGACGGGGTCGGGGGTGCGCTCATAGGCGTGGTAGATCAGATGGGTCATGCCGTTTTCGACGAGCAGGTCGGGAATGGTCTTGGACCACAAAAGCTCGCCCGTCGGCGAAATCTTGGCCAGCGCGTCATGGGTCTTGTCACCGTTCGAGATGTCACCCTCGCTGCGCACCTTGGCGGGCGACCAGTAATTGCCATCGGCATCCATGTTCAGCGAATGGTGATAGGCCAGCTTGTCCGTCCGCCATTCCTTGCCGCCACAGGCATCGACCGACACGATGGGCGAGACCTGCCCGTGGAACACCAGTGATCCATCCTTTGTCAGCAGCGGATGCATGGTGCGAAACCGCCGAACCGTCAGCCCGCCCTGATCCGAGAGCGTGGCATCGGGGCCAAGATCGCTGAACAGCTTGCCCGGATCGAGCTGCCATGTGTGGCGCACCGAATAATCCTCAAGGCTGACCAGTTCGACCATCGCACGTGGCCCGTCGCCATCGGTGCGCGCCAGGAGAAGATAACCGGGGTCGGTCGCCGCACCCTGCCGGATCGTCCAGCCCTTGCGCCCGTCGAACCGGTCCTTGCCGGTGACGGCCAGCGGCTCGGTGTCGGTCACAAGCTGGCGGATCGTGTCGGGGATCGACGCCACCGCCAGTGCCGCCTCGGTCATCTTGCCATCAGGCACATTCTGTTTCGCGCCGGTTTTCACCAGCGAGGCAAAATACACAAACCCAAGGAAAGACAGCAATATCAGCAGGACAAAGACCCACAACTCGACTTTTCGGAATAGGAAGTTCTGCATCAGCCTGCCTTGGGAACCATCGAAAGTTGGCGGCACCATATGCGCCCCGGACTGTCCCGCAAAGTGCCATTTGCCGCGTCTGTGGCAAGATCAGAGACAATCGCCGCCGCTCGCCGCAATTGCAAATTGCTCGGCCTATGTTCATGCTTGGGCGCACAATAAGTTTGATTTGGACATGCCTTCACGGGATATGTCCGCAAGGGCCTATTGCGATGCCCCGGTGGCCGCCTGATTTGGCGCTGCCTCTGACGACGAAAGGTATTTGACCATGAAATGCGTAATTCTCGCCGGTGGCCTCGGGACTCGTCTCAGCGAAGAGACCGTCCGCATCCCCAAACCCATGGTTGAAATCGGCGGCCGCCCGATCCTGTGGCACATCATGAAGATCTATGCCGCGCATGGCATCACCGAGTTCATCGTCTGCCTCGGCTACCGTGGCTATGTGATCAAGGAATATTTCGCCAACTACTACCTGCACAATTCCGACGTGACATTCGACCTCGCCTCGGGCGGCATGGAAGTGCATCGCAACACCTCCGACCCCTGGAAGGTCACGCTTGTCGATACCGGACAGGAAAGCATGACCGGCGGGCGTCTGGCCCGCGTGATGCCGTATCTGCGCGGCGAAGACGCCTTCTGCCTGACCTATGGCGACGGCGTGGGCGATGTGGACATCAAGGGCCTCGTCGCGTTCCACAAGTCGCACGGCAAGCTGGCCACCGTCACTGCCGTCCCGCCGCCGCGGCGCTTTGGCCAATTGAAGATCGAAGGCAATCGGGTGGAAGATTTCTCCGAAAAGCCGGTGGGCGAGGGCGGCCTGATCAACGGCGGTTTCTTCGTTCTGTCGCCCAAGGTTGAAAAGTATCTCGATGGTGATGCGACGATCTGGGAACAGGCCCCCCTGCGTGGTCTGGCGACCGACGGCCAGCTTTGCGCATGGGAACACAAGGGCTTCTGGCAGCCGATGGACACGATCCGCGAGAAGCAGGAACTGGAAGAACATTGGGAATCGGGCAAGGCCCCGTGGAAGATCTGGGCGTGAATCAACAATTCTGGACAGGACGGCGGGTCTTTCTGACCGGCCATACCGGCTTCAAGGGGGCCTGGGCTGCGGCATGGCTTGCGCAGATGGGGGCCGAAGTCACCGGCTTTGCCCATGCGCCGGAAACCGAACCGAACCTGTGGCAGCTTCTTGGCCTGAAGAACGTCCGCTCGGTCGTAGCCGATCTGAACGACCGCCCGGCACTTGACCGCACGCTTGCCGAGTCGCGTCCGCAGGTGATCTTGCACCTTGCCGCGCAGGCGCTGGTGCGCCGCAGTTACCGCGATCCGGTTGAAACCTTTGCCTCGAACGTCATGGGCACGGTGCAGCTTCTGGACGCGGCCCGCGCCTGTGCCGACCTGCAATCCGTGGTCGTCGCGACCTCGGACAAGGCATACGACAACGTCGAACAGATCTGGGGCTACCGCGAGACCGACGCGATGGGCGGCCGCGATCCCTATTCCGCCTCGAAAGGCGCGTGCGAGATTGCGGCGCAGTCGATGGCGAAAAGCTTCTTTGCCCCGCACGGTGGCGCATCCGCCCATCCGGCCCGCGTGGCGACCGTCCGCGCCGGAAACGTCATCGGCGGCGGCGACTGGTCCGAGGATCGTCTGGTACCCGACATCGTGCGCGGCTGTCTCGGCCCCGCCGGTTCCGTGACGCTCCGCGCGCCGAACTCGGTCCGCCCCTGGCAACATGTGCTGGAACCGATCCGTGGCTATCTGATGGTGGCCGAACGACTGGCCTTGGGCGATGATGCCGCCGCGACTGGCTGGAACTTCGGTCCCGACCGTCAGGACGAACGCGCCGTGATCGAGGTAACGCAGGCCATTGTCGATGCGCTCGGCAAGGGCCGCGTCGTCATCGAGGAATCGGGTGCCACCGTCCACGAAGCCAAACTTCTGCGTCTGGATTGCACCAAGGCGCGGCTGGAACTTGGCTGGGTGCCAGCGCTGCGTTTTGAAGACTGCATTCGTCTGACTGCCAACTGGTATGGCGGCTGGGCGAATGGCCGATTGGTTGCCGACCTCTGCCGTGAACAGATTTCCGAATACGAAGGTATGATTTCCCCATGACCCTTTCAGCCACCCCGAAATGCCGGTCCTGCGGCGCGCCCCTGACGCTGACGCTTGTCGATCTGGGGCTGTCGCCGCTTGCGAATTCCTACGTGCCGATGGCCCAAGCCGGAAAGCCCGAGGCGAAATATCCGCTGCACGCGCGGGTGTGCGAAAAATGCTGGCTGGTGCAGGTCGATGATGTGGTGCCCGCCGACGACATCTTCCACGGCGACTATGCCTATTTCTCGTCTTTCTCCGACAGCTGGCTCGCGCACTGCCGCCGCTATGCGATGAAGATGATGGACGAGCTGAAGCTCGGCACCAAGTCTCTGGTGGTCGAGATCGCCTCGAACGACGGCTATCTGCTTCAGTATTTCAAAGGCGTTGGCGTTCCGGTTCTGGGTGTCGAACCCTCGGGCAACACGGCGGCAGAGGCCGAAAAGAAAGGCATCCCGACGCTGGTGGAATTCTGGACCGAAGCACTGGCCAAGCGCCTGCGCGACGAAGGCAAGCGCCCGGACCTGATCTGTTCGGCCAACGTGCTGGCCCATGTCCCCGACATCAACGATTTCGTGCGCGGTGTGGCAACGCTTTTGCAGGGCAACGCCGTCTACACCGTTGAATTCCCGCATCTTCTGAACCTGATCAAGCAGGTGCAGTTCGACACGATCTACCACGAGCATTATTCCTACCTGTCGCTTCTTGCGGTCGAAAAGATATTCAAGGACGCCGGGCTCAGGGTGTTCGAGGTTGAAGAGCTTGGCACGCACGGCGGATCGCTGCGCGTCTACGCCTGCCTTGAGGGGGCATCTCATGCGGAACGTCCCGGTGTCGCCAAGGTACGCGCCGACGAAGCCGCCGCAAAGCTCGATCGGGCCGAGGGTTACATGGGCTTCACCGCTAAATGCGAAGCGGTGCGCGATGGCCTCATCGATTTCCTCACCTCGGCCGGGCATGGCCGCAAGACCGTTGCCGCTTATGGCGCGGCGGCCAAGGGCAACACGCTTCTGAACTATTGTGGCATCGGCGCAAACCAGATCGCCTATTGCGTTGACAAGAACCCGGCCAAGCAAAATACGCTTCTGCCGGGCAGCCAGATCCCGGTCTATGACGTTGACGAACTGCGCCGTCGCCGCCCGGACTTCATCTTGATCCTGCCGTGGAACCTCCGGTCCGAAATCATGGGCCAACTGTCGGACCTGCGGGCGCAAGGCACCATCTTCGTGACCGCCGTCCCGCGGGTGAGCGTGACCGCATGACAAAACCTGTCGTCCTTGTCACCGGCGCGACCGGTCTGATCGGACGGCAGCTCCCGGCGCCCCTCGCGGCGCTGGGGTTCAAGCTTGTTGCCACATCACGTCGCGGGGGCGGCGACCATGTGGCGATGGACTGTCTCGATCCGTCATCGGTCGGGGCAGTGATGGATAGGCTGCGCCCGTCGCACCTGATCCATCTCGCATGGCACGACGGAGCGAAGGATCGCTGGACGTCGTCTGCCAACCTCGACTGGGTAGGGGCATCGCTTACGCTTCTCTCAGCTTTTGCCCGGTCGGGGGGTAAGCGGGCGGTTTTGGTCGGGTCATGCGCGGAATATGACTGGTCGCAGGCGGCAAGCGGGCCGCTCCGCGAAGATGCGCCGCTGCGTCCCGCAACGCTTTACGGCGCGGCCAAGGTGGCAACTGGCACGGCGGCATTGGCCGGGGCAGGGGCGCTTGGTCTGTCGCTGGCCTGGGCACGGCCGTTCTTCTGCTATGGCCCCGGCGAACCCGAGGGCCGCCTGTTTGGCGACCTGATCAAAGGCATCGCCGCTGGCCGCACCGTCGATTGCACCGATGGCCTGCAACGTCGCGATTTCCTGCAAACCGAAGATCTGGCCCGTGCTTTGGCCGAACTGCTCGCCAGCCCGGTCGAGGGTGCGGTGAACGTGGCATCAGGCAACGCGGTCCCGGTCCGCGACCTGATCATGGCCTTGGCCCGCGACCTTGGCCACCCTGAGCGCGTGAACCTCGGCGCGCGTCCGCGCCCAGTGGGCGACCCGCCGCTGATCGAGGCCGACGTGACCCGCCTGACCGCCGAGGTTGGCTTCCGCCCGTCTCACGATCTGGCCTCCGGGGTGCGCGCCACCTTGCGGGCGGAAGGGGTGATGGCATGAGCCTTGCCGACCCCCATAGCTGGTCCGCCCGTTTCGTCCGTTTCCTTGGCGTCGGTGTCCTGAACACCGCCTTTGGCTATGCTGCCTATGCGCTCCTCGTCCTCATCGGTCTTTCCCCCCAGCCCGCGCTGGCGGTGGCCTTTGCGATGGGGATCATCTGGAACTACCTGACCCACGCGCGGCTCGTCTTTCACACGCGCGGACTTGCCCGCATCGTCCCCTATGCCGCCGCCTATGGCGTCATCTATGCCATCAACGCCTTCTCCCTTGCCGCAGCCCTCCGCGCTGGTCTCAGTCCGCTTGTCGCGCAGGCCCTTCTGGTCCTGCCGATGGCAGCTCTTTCGTTTGTATTGATTTCCCTTGTTCTGACCGGGCGGCTGCCTTTCACCAACGCGGGCCAAAGCCACCCGACCGGCGACACCACCCCACGAGGTATCGAGTGACCATGAGTTCCGCCCCGACCATCACCACCAAAGACGGATTTTCGCTCAAGCTGGCGGGTATCATCGCCCTTGCCGCCCTTGCCGCGTTCTTCGGCGTCGGCATCGTCCGCTCGGTCCTTGCCGAATGGGATCTCGGCCAGAGCGCCAACCCCTACATCATCCCGGCACGTGCCTTTTCGCTTTATGTTGCGGTGCCGCTGGTCTCGCTCGCCTGCACGATATTCTTCCTCGCACCGGGCCTGATCATTGCCACCGTCACCGGCCGCGAAAAGAAGCTGGCGCATTGGGTCCTGGCCGGCTTCGGCCTGTCGATCGTGGTCCTGAGCGCTGCCATCACGGTCTTTCAATTGGCCACCGGAATCGTCCTGACCGGCCACGCCTTCTTTGCGTTCGTGGCGCTCGTCAACCTCGTCCTTTTCGTCCTCGCCGGTCTCAGGCTCGCCTCCGGGCAGAAGTTCCGCATCGACCTGCGCGATCAGGGCACCGACCTGTGGATGTCGATGGGAGTATTCCTCGCTGTCCTGATCCTGATGTCGCCCAAGTTCTATTGGGAGAATTTCACCGGTGACGGGTCGGGCGCGCTGCAATTCACCCGGCTTTTCGTCCATACGCTCTGGCCCTTCTGGCCCGACGACGCCGGCGTCATCAAGCAGGCGCCGGGCCTGACCTCGTTCCTGTTCGTCGTGCCCGACAGCTGGTTCGTCCGGCTTTGGGGCGAGACGGAATATTCCGTCCGCGTCGGACATCTGATGGGCCTTGGCCTTCTCTACCCGGTCCTGACCGCCCTGATCCGCACCGGCCGCCCGGATGCCCGCATCGGCATCATCGACCACCTGCTTCTGGCCGCGACGCTCTACCTCTACTCGCTGTCGGTCATCTATTCGGGCGGCTACCACGCATGGTTCGGCGACAGCCCGATGCCCGCCGTCCGCGAGACGCTGGCGATGGTCTGCTTCATGGGCTACATCCTCGCCTTCGTCGAGGATCGCCGCGCCATGATGGTGGCGCTCGGCGTCATGTCGCA
>Ga0209023_10006455_pt1 | contig 12355 bp, 18 predicted proteins | sample LakOneMetagenome_FD_187468 | JGI IMG/M metagenome (GOLD analysis project Ga0209023, IMG submission 187468) | Freshwater and sediment microbial communities from Lake Erie, Canada (SPAdes) (version 2) | ecosystem: Environmental > Aquatic > Freshwater > Lentic | place: Lake Erie, Canada... | reverse complement strand
GCGCGCGAACGCAAGGCCGGCGGCAAACTACTCAACGAGGCCGCGGCTTGAACGGCCGTTTTTGCGGAGAATGCGCATGAGGCTCTGTGGATTCGAAGTCGGCCTGGACCAGCCGTTCTTCCTGATTGCCGGTCCGTGCGTGGTCGAGAGCGAACAGCTGCAGGTCGACACCGCGGCCACGCTGAAGGAAGTCACCGGCGAGCTCGGTATTCCCTTCATCTTCAAGTCGAGCTTCGACAAGGCCAACCGCACATCGCTCAACAGCTTCCGCGGGCCCGGCATGGAAGAGGGCCTGCGCGTGCTGGCGGAGGTGAAGCGCCAGCTCGGCGTCCCGGTGCTGACCGATGTGCACGAGTACACGCCGATGGACGAGGTCGCCGCGGTCGTCGACGTGCTGCAGACGCCGGCCTTCCTCGTGCGCCAGACCGATTTCATCCGCAAGGTCTGCGAAGCCGGCAAGCCGGTCAACATCAAGAAGGGCCAGTTCCTGTCGCCCTGGGACATGAAGCCGGTGGTGGAGAAGGCGAAGTCCACCGGCAACGCCGACATCATGGTCTGCGAGCGCGGCGCCTCGTTCGGCTACAACAACCTGGTCAGCGATATGCGTTCGCTCGCGGTGATGCGCGAGACCGGCTGCCCGGTGGTGTTCGACGCGACGCATTCGGTGCAATTGCCGGGCGGGCAGGGCAGTTCCAGCGGCGGCCAGCGCGAATTCGTGCCGGTGCTGGCGCGTGCGGCGATCGCGGTCGGCGTGTCCGGTGTGTTCATGGAAACGCACCCGGACCCGAGCAAGGCGCTCAGCGACGGTCCGAACGCATGGCCGCTGGGCAAGATGCGCGCGCTGCTGGAAACGATGCTGGAACTGGATCGCGCGACCAAGCGCGGCGGTTTCCTCGAACAACAGGCCGGCTGATGCGTGCGCTCCTGATCGGCCTCGCGCTGGCCGCGAATCCGCAAGCCGTCCCCGACTCGTCGCTCGATCGGCAGCATGTGGTCGACACGATCCGGTCCCGGGAAGGGGACGGGCGCGCGGCGCTCGTCGACGCGGCGTATGCGCGGACGGAGTGCGATGGCTGTCGGACCAGCGCCGAGGACGGCATGATCGTGCTGGGATCGCAACTGCAATCCGCGATTGCGGCGGCGGATTGCCGCATCCCGTACGACGCCGATGCTCCCGGCAAGTCCGAAGCGGCGATCAGGCATCGCAACGAGGAGCTGGCCCACGCGGAAAACCTCGACAGGATGCGCGATGCATTGCGGCGCATCGACGCGATCACGGGGGACGCTTCCGTTCCGCCCTCGGGGGAGGCCTCGCCGACGCTCGCCAATGCCACCAGGGCGATGCTCGGTGACGCGGCCATGCGCGTCTGTCTCGTCGTCGAATCCGCACCGCCCGCGGGCTGGAGCCTGGAGGACGCGATGCGGAAGCTGCAGCACCGGTGCGTGACCGAGCGCGGGCGACTGCTCCAGAACTACGCGCTGGCGCTGGCCGAAGTATCCACCGCTCCCGGCAATGGCCCCGCCTGCCGTTTCCCCGATTCCATCGATACCCTGTTAGCAAAGGTCGAAGATGCATATCTCTAGGATCCACGCCCGCGAAATCCTCGACAGCCGCGGCAATCCCACGCTCGAAGCCGAAGTCACCCTCTCCGACGGCAGCTTCGGCCGCGCGATGGTGCCTTCGGGCGCTTCCACCGGCTCCAGGGAAGCGGTCGAACTGCGCGACGGCGACAAGACCCGCTACCTCGGCAAGGGCGTGCGCAAGGCGGTCGAGAACGTCAATGGCGCGATCTCGCAGGCGCTGCAAGGCTTCGACGCAAGCGACCAGGTCGCGCTCGACCAGCGCCTGATCGACCTCGACGGCACCGAGAACAAGGGCCGGCTCGGCGCGAACGCGCTGCTCGGCGTCTCGCTGGCGAACGCGCACGCGATGGCGGCTGCGAAGCAGGTTCCGCTGTGGCGCCACCTCGCCGACATCAGCAGCCACCCGGCTGGCTGGCAGCCGACGCTGCCGGTGCCGATGATGAACATCATCAATGGCGGCGCGCACGCCGACAACAACGTCGATCTGCAGGAATTCATGGTGCTGCCGGTGGGCGTGGGCAGCTTCGCCGAAGCGCTGCGCGCGGGCACCGAGGTGTTCCATGCGCTGAAGTCGGTGCTGAAAGGCCGCGGCCTCTCCACCGCGGTCGGCGACGAAGGCGGTTTCGCCCCGGACCTGCGCAGCAATTCCGAAGCGCTCGACACCATCCTCGAGGCGATCGGCAAGGCCGGTTACCGCGCCGGCGAGGACGTCCTGCTCGGACTCGATGTCGCTTCGAGCGAATTCTTCGAAAACGGCAAGTACAACCTCACCGGCGAAGGCAAGCGCCTCACCAGCGAGCAGTTCACCGACTTCCTCGCCAATTGGTGCGAGCAGTACCCAATCGTGACGATCGAGGACGGCATGGCCGAGGACGACTGGGCCGGCTGGAAGCTGCTGACCGAGCGCCTCGGCGACAAGGTGCAGCTGGTCGGCGACGACCTGTTCGTCACCAATCCGCGCATCTTCCGGCAGGGCATCGAGCAGGGCGTGGCCAACGCGATCCTGATCAAGGTCAACCAGATCGGCACGCTGACCGAAACACTGGAAGCCATCGCCATGGCGGACAACGCGAAGTACGCAGCCATCGTCTCGCACCGATCGGGCGAAACCGAGGACACCACGATCGCCGACATCTCCGTCGCGACGACCGCGACCCAGATCAAGACCGGCTCGCTGTGCCGCAGCGATCGCGTGGCCAAGTACAACCAGTTGCTGCGCATCGAGGAACAGCTCGGCTCCGCCGCGCGCTACGCCGGGCGCGACGCGTTCGTCTCCCTGCGGCGCTGAGCCGGACACCGGATGCGCGGTTTGCGGATCGTGATCCTCCTGCTGGTCGCGCTGCTGGCGTGGCTGCAGTGGCGGCTGTGGTTGGGCAACGGCGGCCAGCGCGAAGTGGAGGCGCTGCGCGCGCAGGTCGCGGCGCAGGCGCACGAGAACGAAGGGCTGAAGCAGCGCAACGATGCGCTGGCGGCGGAAGTGCGCGACCTCAAATCGGGCGAAGCCGCGGTCGAGGAACGCGCCCGCAGCGAGCTCGGCATGATCAAGCCGGGCGAGACCTTCTATCGCGTGGTCGACCAACGCGCGACGCCGCCTGCGGATGCGGATTCCGCGAACACGGAAGCGAAGCAATGACCTGGGTCGTCGTTCCGGCGGCCGGCCTCGGTCGACGCTTCGGCGGCGATGTCGCCAAGCAGTACGTCGAACTCGATGGCGAGCCGCTGCTCGCGCATGCGCTGCGGGCCTTGCTGGCGCATCCCTCGGTGGAAGGGGCGGTGGTCGCGCTGGCCGCGGACGACCCGGATTGGCCGGGCTGGGACGAATTCCTCGGAAAACCCGTCATCGCCTGCACCGGCGGCGCGAGCCGCGCCGAATCGGTGCTCGCGGGACTGTCCGCCTTGCCCGAATCCGTGCGTGCCGACGATTTCGTGCTGGTCCACGATGCCGCGCGCCCGAACCTGCACATCGCCGACCTCGATGCGCTGCTCGAACGCGGCCGTGCCGACCCGGTCGGTGCGATCCTGGCTGCGCCGGTGCGGGACACGCTCAAGCGCGCCGGCGACGACGGCGGGATCGACGGTACCGAGCCGCGCGAGCGCCTGTGGCGGGCGCTGACGCCGCAACTGTTCCGGCGCCTGCAGTTGTCGCGCGCGCTGGAGGCCGCCATCGAAGAGGGCGTCGCGGTCACCGACGAATCGATGGCGATGGAACGGCAGGGCCTGCGCCCGCTGCTGGTGGAAGGCCGCGAGGACAACCTCAAGGTGACCACCCCGGCCGACATCGCCCTGCTGCGGGCGCTGCGCGCATGAACGAGAGGGAAGGGGGCACCATGCCGCAAGGCGACCAGCAATCGCGTTCGCTGCCGCGCGAAGCCGCGCGCGAACTGCGCCCAGGCTCCGGGCATTACCTCGCCTACGTCGGCCCGCCGCGCCAGTACGACTTCATGGGCGCGACCCAGTTCCGCCTGCTCACCGCGCTCGGCTTGCGCGAGCACCATCGGGTGCTCGATTTCGGCTGCGGTTCGCTGCGCGCGGGGCGCCTGCTGATCCCGTACCTGATGCCGGGCAATTACCACGGCATCGAACCCAACATGTGGCTGGTGGAAGACGCGATTTCGAACCAGGTCGGCGCGGACCTGGTGCGGATCAAGCAGCCGCGCTTCGACGGCAACGCGGAGTTCCGCTGCGACGTGTTCGGCACCGATTTCGACTTCATCGTCGCGCAGTCGATCTTCTCGCACACGCTGCGCGAACTGGCGGTGCGCGGCCTGCGCAATTTCCGCGCCGCGCTGGCGCCCGGCGGTCTCGTCGCCTGCACCTTCGTCGACGCCGGCCCGCCGCCTCCCGCGGCCAGTGTCGGCGCGGATGGCTGGGTCTATCCGGATTGCGTGGCGTTCCCGGCCGACGAAGTCGCGGGGATGTTCGCCGAGGCCGGGCTCGCTAGGGTGCGCCTGCCGTGGTTCCATCCGCGCCAGGCCTGGTATCTCGCCGCAGCGGAGACGGCGCAACTGCCGGGCGAGGCCGAGCTGCGGCTGCTCGACGGCGCGGTGTTGCGCGATCCCGAGTTCGCGGCCAGCGTTCGCCCTCGATGAGCACGCAGATCCGCATCGGCCACGGCTTCGACGTGCACGCCTTCGGCGAAGGCGACCACGTCGTGCTCGGCGGCGTGCGCATCGCGCACGAGCGCGGCGTGCTCGCACATTCGGACGGCGACGTGGCCATCCATGCGCTGTGCGACGCGATGCTCGGCGCGCTCGCGCTGGGCGACATCGGCGTGCACTTCCCGCCCTCGGACCCGCGCTGGAGAGGCGCGGACAGCCGATCGTTCCTGCGCCATTGCGCCGGACTGGCCGGCGAACGCGGCTGGCGCGTGGGCAATTGCGACGTGACCGTCGTCTGCGAACGCCCGAAGATCGCGGCCCATGCGGCGGCGATGCGCGCCAACCTGGCCGCGGACCTCGGCATCGATGTCGATGCGGTGAGTATCAAGGCCACGACCAGCGAACGACTCGGCTTCACCGGCCGCGGCGAAGGCATCGCCGCGCAGGCGGTGTGCCTGATGGTGCGGGCGTGAGGCGCGGATCCGCGATCGGCGCGGCGACCCTTGCCGTGGCGCTGCTGTCGGCCGGCTGCGCGAGCGAACCGGCGCTGCCCATCGCATCGGGCGTCTATCGCTTCGAGCAGAAGTCCGCCGAACATCCGTCGATGCCGGGCGCGACACTGAAGGCGACCATCGAAGGCCGCCGCATCGAGCTGGTGAACGAAGCCGATTCGCCGGTCTTCCCGCGGGGCGTCGTCGCGCAGGGAATGCTCGCCTGGCATGTGCGCTCGCGGCAATGGATCATCGCCGCCGGTCCGGGTGACGCGGACGCCGATGAAGTCGGCGGCTGCTCCGGCGGTCCCGAAGTCGTCGATCCCGTCGCCCGGATCTACTGGACCTGCTGACCCCGTGGACGAATCGTTCCCGCGTGCCTTCGGTGCTGCGGCGTGCACTGCGACGATCCGCAACACGCCGGAAGACTTCTTCGTCGAGGAAATCGCCTCGTTCGAAGCGAGCGGTGCCGGCGAGCACCTGCTGCTGACCGTCGAGAAGCGCGGGATGAACACCGCGTTCGCCGCGAAGCGCATCGCCGCCTGGGCCGCCGTCGCGGAATCCGCGATCGGCTACGCGGGGCTGAAGGATCGCCATGCGGTTACGCGCCAGCGCTTCAGCGTGTGGCTGCCGAAGAAGGTCGCGCCGGACCTGGCGTCGCTGCAGTCGGACGACCTTCGCGTGCTCCAACATGCCTGGCATTCGCGCAAGCTGCCGCGCGGCGCGCTGGCGGGGAACCGGTTCGAACTGGTGCTGCGCGACGTCGACGGCGACCGCGCATCCATCGAAGCGCGCCTCGCCGCGATCCGTGCCCGCGGCATTCCCAATGCATTCGGCGCGCAGCGCTTCGGCAAGGAAGGCGGCAACCTCGACAAGGCGCTGGCGATGTTCGCCGGCCGGCGGATGCGGCGCGAGGAACGCTCGCTGCTGCTTTCGGCCGCGCGTTCGGCGCTGTTCAACGCCGTGCTCGAGCGGCGAATCGCGGATGGCACCTGGGACCGCGGCATGGACGGCGAGGTCTGGATGCTGGCGGGCAGCCACAGCGTGTTCGGGCCCGAACCGCCGGACGATGCGCTGCGCGCGCGCCTCGAGGCCTTCGACATCCATCCCACCGGGCCGCTATGGGGCGCGGGCGAGCTGCGGACGACGGGCGAACTGCGCACGCTGGAATCCGAGGTCGCCGCCGGGCTCGCGGCGGGCCGTGTCGCCGAGGGCCTCGTCCGGGCCGGCCTCAGGCAGGAGCGCCGTGCGACCCGGGTCGCGCTTCCCGGGCTCGAATGGGACTGGCGCGGCGAAAGGCTCCTGCGCATCGCATTCGCCCTCCCGCCCGGGTCCTACGCCACCGCCCTGCTGCACGAGTTGGGCGAAATCCGCGACGCCGGCGCCTGAATCGCGACCGCCTGTCGGAAAGCGGCCAACGGCACATGCCGCCTGTCGGGGCCGGCGTATAAGCATGCTCACGGCCCGCATCGGGCGGGCGTTGGAGGAGGAGCGGCCATGCAAGCACGCACTCGTTTCATCCTCATGGCTGCGGTGGCGGGCACGCTCGCCGCCTGCAGCAGCATGCAGGAGAAGTCCAGCTATTCGGCCACCGCGGCAGCGTCTTCGCCGGCGCGCGTCGATGTCGACGATGCCTACGTCGCCCGCGTCGAATCGCAGGCCCGGCAGCACGGTGTCGACGTCCACTGGGTGAATGCCCCGACCAAGCATTACGCCGCCAACCAGTGAGTGGTGGTTGCCGTGCCCGGTCGCACGGCAGGAACGGCGTTGCCCGCACGCGCGGGCGGCGTCGCGCTGGATTCCCGCCGCCGGGCTAGCGGAGCCGGCGCGACGGCTGTTCGAGCAGGACCAGCACGGCACCGGTACCACCCTGCGCGGATGGAGGGGAATGGAACGCCAGCACGTCCGCGCGATGGCGCAGCACGCGGTCGACCAGGTTCTTCAGGACCGGCAGGCGTTCTTCAGAATTGCGCCCCTTGCCGTGCACGATGCGCACGCATCCGATGCCGTGCGCGCGGCAGTCGCGCAGGAATTCGCGCAGGAGCGATTCGGCGGCATGCGCGGGCAGGCCGTGCAGGTCCAGTTCCTCCTGCGCCGCGTACTCGCCACGCGCGAGGCGTTTGAGCACCCCGGGCGGGACGTCGTGGCGGCGATGGCCGAGCGCATCGCCGGCCTCCAGCGCGGAGATCGCCAGTTTGCGGAATTCCGCATGCGCCTCCTCGTCGTCGCGCCGCGCCATCTTCGTCGAAGGCTTGGGCTTCGGCGGCGCGGGCGGCGTCGGCGCTTCGGGCAGCGGGCGGACCTCGCCGCGGTCCGCGCCGATCGCGGCGCGGAACAGGCCGGCGTCGTCGCGATCATCGGTTGCTGGAGGCGGCTTGCGCATCGCCCAAGCGTAGCGCAGCGGGCAAGTCTTCGACGCCTTCCGCTATCATGGCCGCATGCAGAATGAATCGACGCCGTAAGCCGCCATGCGGGTTTTGGTCAGCAACGACGACGGCGTCGACGCCCCCGGCATCCGCATCCTCGCCGAGGGCCTGCGCGCGGCCGGACACGAAGTCTGGGTGGTCGCGCCGGACCGGGATCGCTCCGGCGCCAGCAATTCGCTGACCCTCGACCTGCCGATCCGGACCAAGCGGCTCGATCCGCACACGATCCGCGTCAACGGCACCCCCACCGACTGCGTGCACCTCGCGTTGACCGGCATGCTCGATTTCGAGCCGGACATCGTGGTGTCCGGCATCAACAATTCCGCCAACCTCGGCGACGACGTGATCTATTCCGGCACCGTCTCGGCGGCGATGGAAGGGCGTTTCCTCGGCCTCCCGGCCGTGGCGGTGTCCCTGGTCACCGTCGACCGCGCCGCGAAGCACTACGAGACCGCCGCGCGCGCCGCGGTGGAGATCGTCGCGCGGCTGAAATCCGATCCGCTGCCCGCCGACACCATCCTCAACGTCAACGTGCCGGACCTCGTCTGGGAGGCGGTGGCCGGTTTCGAAGTGACTCGCCTCGGCAACCGCCATCGGTCCGAGGACTGCATGCCGCAGCCCGATCCGCGCGGGGGTACGGTGTACTGGATCGGGCCGGCCGGTCCCGAGCAGGACGCCGGCCCCGGAACCGATTTCCACGCGGTACGCACCGGCAACATCTCGATCACGCCGATCCACGTCGACCTGACCCGCTTCCAGGCGCTGGAGCAGGTCGCGAGCTGGGTGGGCGGGCTCGCCGCGTCCCTGGAGAGCCATCCATGACCGCCCGCATGCATTTGCAGCCGGCGGCGGTGGGGCTGGGCATGACCGGGCAGCGCGTGCGCGACCGCCTGATCGATCGCCTCCGCGAAAGCACCCACAACGGCGGTGGCATCCGCGACGAGCGCGTGCTGAATGCGATCCGCACCGTGCCGCGCCACCTGTTCGTCGACGAGGCCCTCGCCGCGCGCGCCTACGAGGACAACGCGCTGCCGATCGGCCACGGCCAGACCATCTCGCAACCGTGGGTGGTGGCGAAGATGACCGAATCGCTGTTCGTCGACGGCGCGCAGCCGAAACGCGTGCTCGAGGTGGGTACCGGTTCCGGCTATCAGGCCGCGGTGCTCGCCGCGCTCGGGCTGGAAGTGCATACGGTCGAACGCATCGGCGACCTGCTGCGTATCGCCCGCAAGCGGTTCCGCACGCTGGGCCTGAACGTGCGCAGCAAGCACGACGACGGCCGCGTCGGCTGGCCGGAACATGCGCCGTTCGACGCGATCGTCGTCACCGCCGGCGCACCGGCGCTCGAAGATGCGCTCGTCGCGCAGCTCGCGCCGGGCGGCACGCTGGTGGCGCCGGTCGGCGGCGCGAATTCGCAGGGCCTGCTGATGTTGCGCAAGGACGCCGACGGCAACGTCCGCGAGCAGACCCTGGCGCAGGTCGTGTTCGTGCCGTTGCTGTCGGGGACGATCGGCTGATGCGGCTGTTCGCCCCGCTGTACGAGAAGGCGCTGCGCTGGTCGAAGCACCCGCGCGCCACGTGGCTGCTCGCCGGCTTGAGCTTCATCGAAGCCATCTTCTTCCCGGTGATGCCCGAGGTGATGCTGGCGCCGATGTGCCTGGCGCAGCCGAAGCGCGGATTCCACTACGCCGCAACCAGCCTCGCGGGTTCGATGCTGGGCGCGGTGATCGGCTACCTGCTCGGCCACTACGCATTCGAAGCGGTGCGCCCGTTGCTCGGGGCGCTGGGGATGCTCGACAAGGTCAACGCCGGAATCGCCACCCTGCAGGCGAAGATGGCGCAGTCGCCATGGTCGGTGTTCGGATTCCTGGTGCTCGGCGGCTTCATGCCGATCCCGATGAAGGTGTTCACGTGGGCGTCGGGAATCGTCGGCGTTCCGTGGCTGCCGTACCTGGCCAGCATGGCGGTGGGCCGAGGCAAGCGCGTGTTCCTCGTCGCGTTGGCGATCCGCCTCGGCGGCGAACGCGCCGAACGCGCGCTGCACAAGTACATCGAACCGATCGGCTGGGCCGTCGTGGCGCTGGTGCTGGCCCTGGTCGGCTGGTTGCTGTTGCGCGGGCATGCGGCATGATGGCGGGCATGCGTCCTGCCGCCGCCATCGCCGTTTTCGCGATCCTCGCGCTGCTCGTCGCCTCGTGCACCAGCAGTCGCGTGGTGCGCGGGCCGTCGTCTCCGCACCGCTCGACGCGTGGTTCGCCGCCTCCGGTCCGTGTCTCGACGCCACGCTATGGCGCGACGGCGGTCGTGCAGCGCGGCGACACGATCTACCACATCGCCACCGTCAACGGCCTCACCGCGCTCGATCTGGCGCTGTGGAACGGCGTGCCGCCGCCTTACACGATCCATCCCGGCCAGCGCTTGCGCCTGTATCCGGGCGCGCCGGTCGTGCGCGGCACGACGCCCGCGCCATCGCGTCCGTCGAACACCGTTCCGCAGGCAGCGACGCCGGCCACGCCGCCCCCGGTCGTCGCGACCCCGGCGAATGCACCGTTCGCGTGGCGCTGGCCGACAGACGGTTCATTGATCGAGAGCTTCGCCGCGGGCGATCCGACGCGGCAAGGGGTCGACATCGCGGGGAGCGCGGGCCAGCCGGTGCGCGCCGCCGCCGACGGCGTGGTGGTGTATTCGGGTTCGGGCCTCGTCGGCTACGGCGAGTTGATCATCGTCAAGCACAACGACCAGTGGCTCTCGGCCTACGGCCACAACCGCGCGAGGCTGGTGAACGAGGGCCAGCTGGTGAAGGCGGGGCAGCAGATCGCGGAAATGGGCCACAGCGGCGCCGCGCGCGACATGCTGCATTTCGAGATCCGCTACAACGGCAAGCCGGTCGATCCGCAGGCGTACTTGCCGAAGAAGTAATTCGCCAAATGGCGAAGTGCTTTTTCCTCTCCCCAGGTGGGAGAGGATGCCCGCGGGGCAGGAGAGGGGAAGCGAGCGCATCGAACGTCGTCGGCCAAATCCCCTCTCCCGGGGCTTCGCGCCATCCTCTCCCGCCAAGGGGATAAGGAGAGCTAGGCGATCACGAATCCCGCCACGACTCGCCGTCCTTCGCTGGCGAGTACGTTGAACGTGCGCGCGGCCGCAGCATTGGTCATGGCCTCGAGCCCGATGCCGCGTTGCAGGCAGGTCGCCATCACGTCGGCGGGCGGAAACGCCTGGGTCTCGCCGCTGCCGAGCACGATTAGCTCCGGCTGCAATTCAAACAGCGCATCGAGGTCAATGGGCCGCATCGCCGTGATGTCGGCGACCGGCCAATCCTCGACCAGCGCATCCGGCGCGACGATGAAACTCCGGGTCAGGCTGCGTTCGTTGACCAGTGCGTGGCGACCATCGGCGCCGCGCAGGGTATAGGCATGGTCCGGGCGTTCGAGGACGAGTTGCATCAGGCCCGGGGCAGGACGATGTGGCGCTTGTCCTTCGAGGGGCGGTACAGGATCGCGGTATGGCCGATGCGCTGCACCAGCGCGGCGCCGGTGCGGCCGGCGAGTTCGTCGATCAAGGCGTCGCGCGACTCGCGGTCGTCCCCGCCGACCTTCACCTTGATCAGCTCGTGGTGCTCGAGCGCGCCGTCGACCTCTTTCAACACGGCATCGGTCAGGCCCTTGCCGCCGACCTGGAGGATCGCCTTCAGGCCATGCGCCTGGCCGCGCAGGAAGCGGGTCTGGGCGCTGGTGAGGGCGGTCGTCATGCGCTTGGAAACGGCTGGAACGGGAGCGCAGGTTATCATGCGGGCCTGATGGCGACCCGCAGCAAATCCAGCCAGCGCTGGCTGCAGGAACATTTTTCCGACCCCTACGTGAAGAAGGCGAAGGCGGAAGGCCTGCGTTCGCGCGCCGCGTACAAGCTCGAGGAGCTCGTCGAACGCGACCGGCTGCTCAAGCCGGGCATGGTCGTGGTCGACCTCGGGGCCGCGCCCGGCGGATGGTCGCAGTGGGTGCGGCAGGCGCTTGGCGACAGCGGTCGGGTGATCGCGCTGGACATCCTCGAGATGCCGTCGCTGGCCGGAGTCGAGTTCCTTCATGGCGATTTCAGGGAAGATGCGGTCCTATCGCTGCTGGAAGCCGCATTGGGCGGCCAAGCGGTCGACCTTGTCTTGTCCGACATGGCCCCCAATAAAAGCGGCATGGAAGCGGTGGACCAGCCGCGGGTCATGCATCTGGCCGAACTCGCGATGGACTTCGCGGACGGCCACCTGAAGCCCGGCGGCGCGTTCCTGATCAAGCTGTTCCAGGGAACGGGTTTCGACGATTACCTGCGGGAATTGCGCCGGCGCTATGCCAAGGTGTCGATCCGCAAGCCGGCCGCCTCGCGCAAGCGCTCGCCGGAGGTGTATGCACTCGCGCAAGGCAAGTTGACGGTGAGGAAGTGACATGACGCGATGCCCGGAGGCCACCCGATGACCGACCTGTTCAAGAACCTGCTGCTGTGGGTGGTGGTGGCGGTCGTGCTGCTGGTGGTGTTCCAGAGTTTCTCGCCCAAGTTGCGCGGCGAAGCCGGGCCGATGGCCTACGACCAGTTCGTGCAGCTGATGCACGAGGACAGCGTCGCCAAGGTCACCATCGGCGAGGATCGCACCACGATCACCGGCGAACGCAAGGACGGCAGCAAGTTCACCACCTATGACCCGGGCGACAAGGACCTGGTCAACGACCTGATCAACCACAAGGTCGCGATCGAGCAGGCGCCACCCGCCAAC
>Ga0209023_10006454_pt1 | contig 12356 bp, 11 predicted proteins | sample LakOneMetagenome_FD_187468 | JGI IMG/M metagenome (GOLD analysis project Ga0209023, IMG submission 187468) | Freshwater and sediment microbial communities from Lake Erie, Canada (SPAdes) (version 2) | ecosystem: Environmental > Aquatic > Freshwater > Lentic | place: Lake Erie, Canada... | reverse complement strand
CCCGCCCCGCGACTGGTTCGAACGCAAGCTTGCGGATGCCGGGCTCGCCGCCGCGTTCCGCCCGCTGCACGGGCGCACGCCGTTCAACAACTGGCTGATCGTGGCGACCCGCTGAGCGACGTCGTTTCCGCCGATTCCAGCGATTCGGGCAACACGCTGCGATAACCGAGCCCATCGATCCGATCGAGCACCAGGGAGATCGTTTCGACGTTGCGTCCGTGCGCAGCGCCTTCGTGCAGCAGCACGATCGCGCCGGGACGCAATCCGCGTTCGACCCGCGCGACCACGGTGGCCGGATCGGCGGCGACCGCATCGAAGCCGCGGGCGCACCAGGCCACGCGCGCGAGGCCGAGGTCGCGCAGCGGCGCCGAGACGAAGGGATTCGCCATTCCCACCACCGCCCGGAACCAGCGCGGCGCGGTGCCGGTGATGTCGCCCAGGATCTGCTGCGTGCGTTCGATTTCGGAACGCATTCGCTTCGGGCCCAACATCCAGAATGTTCCCGACGGATGGCTGGCGCTATGGTTGCCGATGCCATGGCCGCGACGCGCGATCTCGCGCACGTCGTCGGGGCGTTGCCGTGCGCGTTCGCCGACGAGGAAGAACGTCGCTTTCGCATCGTGCGCGTCGAGCAGGTCGAGGATCGCGCGGGTATCGGCCGAAGGGCCGTCGTCGATGGTGAGCCAGGCGACGTTGTCGTCCGTCGGCAAGCGCGAGAGCACCGGCGAGAACAGCCGCGACTGCGGACGGAACACGCCCCAGCAGAACAGCGCGTGGCTGGCGAGCATCGGCGGCAGGCCGATCTTCCATCCGAAACGCCACCACGCCCACGCCACCAGCGCCTGCGAGGCGAGCAGCAAGGGCCACCACGCCCGTGGATGGCGCGGCATTCGATGCAGGTTACGGCTCGTTGGCATCGCCGCATCATGCCACGGCGTACACTGCGCGCCTTCCACGCCGATCCCCACGCCAATGTCCCTCGATCCCGTCGTCCGGCAACGCATCCAGTCGCTGCTCGAAAGCCATCCCGTCGTCCTGTTCATGAAGGGCACGCCGCGCGCGCCGCAATGCGGTTTCTCCGCGCGCACGGTGCAGGCGCTGGCCGCGATCGGGCTGGAGGATTACCACGCGATCGATGTCCTCGCCGATGCGGACATCCGCGAAGGCATCAAGCTCTTCGGCAACTGGCCCACGATCCCGCAGCTCTACATCCGCGGCGAGCTGGTCGGCGGCAGCGACATCGTCGGGCAGATGGCCGATTCGGGCGAACTGCAATCCGCGCTCGGCCTGCCGCCGCCGGATCGCACCCCGCCGGCGGTGGAGGTCACGCCCGCGGCCATCGCGATGCTGCGCGACGCGCTGGACAAGGCCGGCGAAGGCATCGCGGTGCAGGTGCAGGTCGATCCGCAATACCAGGCGCGGCTGCAACTGGTGCCCGCCGACGCGAAGGCGATCGCGACCACGGTCGACGGGGTGCGCCTGCAGTTCGACCTCGCCTCGGCGCGCCGCGCAACCGGCCTGGCCATCGATTGGGCCGACGACGAGCGCGGCCGCGGACTGGTGATCGCGCATCCGTCGGCGCCGAAACCGGTGCGCGAACTCGCGCCCGAAACCGCGCGCGACATGCTCGCGAACGGCGCGCTCACCGTCGTCGACGTACGCCCGGCGGACGAGCGTGAGCTGGCCTCGCTGACGCATCCGTTCCGCGATTTCGACGCCGGCATCGAGGCGATCGAAGCGCTGCCGAAGGACGCGCCCATCGCGTTCCTCTGCCACCACGGCGGGCGCAGCGCGCAGGCCGCCGAGCATTTCCGCGGGCTGGGTTTCCGCGAGGTCTACAACGTCACCGGCGGCATCGACGCCTGGGCGCAGCTGGATCCGGCGATTCCGCGGTATTGAGGGTTTGGCGCCGAACACCCGATGCGCGACATCGACACGATCATCGATGAGCTCACTTCGACCCACCCTGGCTTGCTGGTCGAGCAGTTGAAAATCCTTCACCCAGACGCTGACGATGCTGGCCTTTGGTTCTTCCGGCACCCCAATAGTCCGATTGAAGTGCAGCTCGAGTCATCGCAAGGTTGTTGCCCATTCCTGTTGGAGACGAATGGAACAACTGCTGTCGCAACTGTCGTGACGATTGACGAAGCCGTTTCGTTGATTGCGAATGCTCTCGGTTTGCGCGCAACTCCGAACTAGAATAAGAGCAACGATTCCGGATCACCGCTTTGGACATGCTTGCGTCTGTCAGAAGCGGCGCGGGGAATGACGAGCAAGTGCGCACTGAAACTCGCCGCCCGTCTTCATGGATGTCCGTTCCTCCGGCGTGATGGTGTGCTCGGCGCCCCGGATTCCGCTCGAACGAACATGACCACGTCGGCGTCGATGTCCTCGCGCCGGGTGGATTCGAAATTCGCGTGCAAGTGCGCCCACACCTGCGGATGCGTGCGCGAGAAGCGCAATTCCTCGCGGCCGTCGACCGGCGCGTCGGACACGATGGCGACGCGCACCGGCGCGCGTTCGATCCCTTCGATCATCCCTGCCTGCGCGGCATCGCTCGCCGGATACAGGCAAAACGTGTCGTACACCGGCGACTCCATCGCCAGCGCCGCGTACAGCGCCGGATAGGCCGGCGCCGCGAACAGCCCGTTGCGGGGCGATCCTGCGTCGCACTCCTTCGCGACCGCGTCGAACAACCGCGCCTGCGCGTTCGGCACGTCGATCTCGCAGCCGCCAACCCGACGACGTTCGAAGTCGCCCGGCCGCGCGCGATGCCACGACGGCCATGCCAGCCATAGCATGAGCGCCGCGACGGGCACGAACCCCATCGGCGCGAACGGCGCCAAGCCCAGCAGCAACAGCACGCACGTCGGCGCCAGCGACTGCACGATGTGCGAAGGATCGGCGCGACTGGCGGCATGGTGGAACGCGGCGAGCCCCAATGCCGCGGCGGCAAGCAGCGCCGGCGCATCCACCGCGGGCGGCAATGCGCGCCAAGCCACCAGCGCGATCGCCACCGCAGGCAGGCCCGGCAACAACAGGAACGTCCACTGGAACGCGCGACGATGCGCCGGATCCAGGCCCTGCAATTGCGCGGGCGCTGCCCGCCAGGGCCAGGGTCGTGGCAAGGACAGGTTGCTTTCGCCGCGCGCGATCACGCTGCCGATCCTGCGCCGGTAGAACATGCGCGCGAAGCCCGGCGAAAGCGCCATGCACGCCATCGGCAGCAGGCCCGCCGACGCGCCGATCGCCAAGGCTTCCATGCGCCATGCCGCGAACGGCAGGATCCCGGTCGGCGCCGCGATCGAGAGTGCCAGTGCCAATCCCGCCGAGGCGTACAGGAACAGGTTGAAGCCGAACAACAGCGACAGGCCCAGCACCGCGCCTTCGCACGCCCACGCCGGCGCCGATTGCGCCCACAGCAGCCAGGCGCAGGACGACCACGCCAGCAACAGCCATGCGTGTTCGAACAGCTTGTGCTGGGGATGCGCGATGGCCGACAGCGCGGACGCGGCGAGTGCGATCGACGGCCAGTCCAGTCCGCGCGCGCGCAAGGCCAGCAACGCCGCGCCCAGGCCGATGGCGAAGAACAGGTGCACGGCCCGGCGCAACGACGACAAGCCCGCGCCGAAGCCGCGCGCGAACAAGGCCGACCACAGGTAACGCCCCGGTTCGTAGGACTTGAAGTCGCGGTGCGGCCAGCGTCCCTTCAGGACCTGCTGCACGCCGAACCAGAGGTAGCCTTCGTCCGCGCCGAGCGGATCGCGGCGGCGCGCATGCCGTATCGCCGACGCGGCCGCGAGCGCCACGATGCCGCAACCACCCGCGTCGACCCAGACCATCGTTTCCCCCGCCGTCGGCGCGCGACTATCGAACCGGGCCGGTCGCAAGGTCAAGCGCGGATCGCCTTATGATGCGCGGAATGCCTGGATCCGACATGGCGCACGCCCATCCCGTCACCTTCCATCGCGAGCGCCTGGAGCCGATCGCCGCCGCCGAGGACGCGCACTTCTGGCACGCGCCGCGGCGCGGCTTGCTGCTGGACACGATCGCCGCCAGCGGGCTCGCGACCGGGTCGCGCATGCTGGACGTGGGTTGCGGCACCGGCAGGATGGTGCGGGAACTGCAGGCGCGCGGCATGGATGCCCGTGGCATGGATCCCTGGGCGCGCGAATCGGGCCTGCCCGCACCGGATTTCGTCGCCGGCCAGGTCGAGTCGATTCCGATGCCGGACGAGTCGTTCGATGCCGCCTGCGCGTTCGACGTGCTGGAACACGTGGACGATGCGCGCGCGCTGGCCGAGATCCATCGCATCCTGGCGCCGGGTGGCTGGCTGTTCGCCAGCGTTCCCGCCCATGCCTGGCTGTGGAGCGTGCGCGACGAACTGGCCGGGCACCGGCGTCGCTACACGCGGCGGATGTTGCGCGACTGCGTCGCGGCCGCCGGCTTCGAAGTGCAACGCGTGTTCGGCTACCAGGCCTTGTTGCTGCCGCTGCTCGCCGCGGCGCGCGCCTGGTCGCGCTTGCGTGGCCACCGCGATACCGCGGCCGAGGACGACCCAAACGCGCGCGGCAACGCATTGCTGCGCGCGATCAACCGCGGCGAAGTCGCGATCGGACGGATCGTGCGCCCACCGACGGGCAGCAGCCTGGTCGTGGTCGCGCGCAAGCGGAGCGCGGGCGGATGATCGAGTGCCTGCTGTTCACCTCCGACCCGGGCTACGGCGCGGCGGCCATCGCCTCGGGCGTCGCCGCCCTCGTCGTGGACTGGGAATGGCAGGGCAAGGCCGTTCGCCAAGCTGGACGTGGCACCGAAGTCAACCACGGCACCGTCGACGACCTCGTCGCGATGCGGCACGCGACCGATGGCCGCGTCGTCTGCCGCATCAACAACACCCCGGGCAGGCGCGGCGACGAATGCAGGCTCGCGATCGAACACGGCGCGAACGAGGTCTGGCTGCCGATGGTGCGCAGCCCGCGCGAACTCGAGCAATGCCTGCGCGCCATCGATGGCCGCGCGCGGCTGGGCACGATGATCGAAACCCGCGAAGCCATGCGCCTGGGCCGCGAATTCGCGCAGTTGCCCTTGGCGCACGCCTACGTCGGGTTGAACGATTACCGCATCGACAACGGCCATCTCGGGCTGTTCGAGCCGATGGTCGATGGCACGATCGACCGTTTCCGCGACGACTATCCGGGCGCGCTCGGCGTGGCCGGCATCACCCATCCGGATCGCGGTTCGCCGATTCCGCAGCGCTTGCTGCTGGCGGACATGGTGCGGCTGGGATGCACGTTCGGCGTGGCCCGCCGCGGATTCCGCGCCGACATCGACGCGGGCGGGATCGCAGGCGGGATCGCCGCGATCGACATGGAAGTCGCGCGCCTGCAAGCGCGTTCGAGCGACGAGGTCGCAAGCGATCGCGCCGCCCTCGCCGTGGCCGTCTCCCGTATCCGGCCGGAAATCGTGCCGCAATTGCATGCGGGCATCGCATGCGCCTCCTGATCCTCGGTGGCGGCGGCGCCATCGGCTCGGCGATCGCGCGCCACGCCGACGACACCGGGCTGGACACGCACGTCGGCCTGCGTCCCGGCGCTGGCCGCCTGTGCCTCGCATCGCATCCGCGCATCCACCGGCACGACATCGATGTCGCCGACGCGGTCGCGGTCGAATCCCTGGTCGCGGCGAACGCGCCGGATTGCATCGTGATGGCCGCGTTCCCGCACGGCTTGGCTCCGCAGCGACAAGCCCGGAAGGACATGTTGCTGGGCATGTGCCGGAACCTGCTGGCGGTGCTGGAGGGCGCGCATGCGGCCGGCTTCGGCGGACGCATCGTCTGGATCGGGAGCGCATTGGCGATCGATCGCACCGGCGGAACGCGGTCGCCGCATTTCCGCGGCGCGGTGAAGGCGGCCGAAAGCCTGCTCGCGGCGCAACTCGCGGCGCAACTGGGCCTGGCGTTGTCGGAAGTGCGCGTCTTCACCGGCTACGGGCCATTCGAGCAGCCGCAGCGGCTGGTGCCTTCGCTGTTGCGCGCGGCATTGTCCGGCACGCGCGTGCCGCTCGTCGCGACGCCGGCGCATCGCGACTGGATCCACTACGAGGACATCGCGCGCCTGTGCCTGGCGGTGGCGTCCGCGCCATCGCCGCACGCCGGGCCTTTCCACGCATGTACCGGCAAACCCGCCGACACGCAGGAGATAGCGCGCCTGCTCGGGGAGATCACCGGCATGCCGCTGGTCGCCGACGCGCCGTTCGAAGGCCACGATCATTACGGCGACGTGCCGCGGGGCATGCCGCCCACGCGCGCCGACGGCATCGATTGGGCGCCCGGCATCGACTTGCGCGAAGGACTCGCCCGCACCTGGGAATGGGCGCGCACCCGCGCCGGCCGCGAGCACCTGTTCGCCATGGCGGGCGCGACATGAGCGCGACCGCCAGCGACCGCCCGCGCATCGAGCTCAGCTGGGTGCTGCCGCTGTATCGCACCGCCGCGCAACTGGACGAACTGGTCGCGCGCATCGATCGCGTCTCCGCCGGATTGCGCCTTCGCCACGAAGTCATCCTCGTGGACGACGCCTGCCCCGAAGGCAGCGGCGGGCTCGCGCTGCGCAAGGCCGACCTCGATCCGCACCTGCGCGTGCTGCGCCTGGCGCGCAACCGGGGCCAGGATCGCGCGCTGATCGCCGGGCTGCGGCTGAGCCGCGGCGAATGGACGGTGGTGCTGGATGCGGACCTGCAGGATCCGCCCGAAGCGATGGCGGAACTGTGGCCGCTGTGCACCGATGCGCACGACGCGGTGTTCGCCCGGCGCTCCGGGAACTACAGCAGCCGTGGCCGGCAGGCGACCTCGCGCCTCTACCGCGCGATCGCATCGCGCATCGGCGGCTTGCCGCGCGGCGCCTGCCTGTACGTGGCGCTGCATCGTGGCGTGCTCGATCGGATCAATGCCGCCACGCGCAGGAACGCCACCTTGCTGGCGCTCGTCGCCGGCGCCAGGCCGCGTTGCGCCAGCGTCGAAATCGCGCGCTCGCCGCGCACCATGGGCACCTCTTCCTACGGTTCCCTCGCGCGCCTGCGCAAAGCCTCGCGCTCGCTGTGGGAATTGCTTTCCATGCGCATCGCGCCCCTGCCATGACCCTGCCGGAACTCCCGATGACCCAAGCCGATGCCGATCTCCCCCATGCCGGGGAACTCGAGTTGCAACGCCGCTATTTCGCCAGCCGCCGGCCGGTGCGGATGCTGGCGCTGGAGACGCCCTACGTGCGCCGCCACCACGCCGAAGTCATGGCCGCGGCCGCGCTCCAACCCGGAGCCAGGGTTTGCGAATGGGGTTCGGGCCTCGGGCGGTTCTCGCGCCTGCTGCTGCAGGACGGATTGCGGGTCGATGCGATCGAACTGTCGCCGCAGCAGTCGGCGGAAGCGCGCGACGCGCTCGCGGGACATGCCGCATTGACCGTCCATTGCGGCGACGTCGCCGAGGTGCTGGACCGGTTGCAAGGCGGTTTCGATGCGATGGTGGGCTATTTCATGCTGCACCACCTGCCCGAGCTGGACCGCTACTTCCGCAGCGCGCATCGCATGCTGCGGGCGGGCGGGCGCATGGTGTTCGTCGAGCCCAACCCCTTCCATCCGCTGTATCCGGTGCAGATCGCGTGCACGCCCGGCATGCGCTGGCAGGCCGAACGCGGCATCTACCGGCTCACCCCGAAAGGATTGCGCCGGGCGGCCGCGGCGGCGGGATTCTCCGGCGTGCGCATCCGCCGCTACGGTTCGATTCCGCGCGCGCCCTACAACTGGCTCGCGCGCCTGCGTTGCGAACGCATGCTGGAACCGTTCGTCCCGGGGATCGCCAAGCCCTTCCAGGCGATCGTGATCGAACGCTAGGCCGCCTCAGAATCCGCCGCCCGCCTCCAGCCATGCCACCTCTTCCGGCGTACTGGCGCGCCCCAGCGCGGCATTGCGGTGCGGGAAACGACCGAAGCGCGCGATGACGTCGCGATGCCTGTTTGCGTAGTCGGTGTAGCCGGCATCGCCCATCGCGGTGATCCGTTCCACCGCGCGATCCTGGTCGGCCATGCCTTCCGAATGCTCGAAGGGCATGTAGAAGAACAGCCGCATCGGCGCGGGGATGTCCCGATCGAACCCTGCGTCGATCGCGCGATGCGCGACTTCGCGCGCCAATCCGTCGGTGGCGAAGGCGTGCGCGCTGCCGCGGAACACATTGCGCGGGATCTGGTCGAGCAGCAGCACCAGAGCCAGCGCGCCGTCGGCATCGTCCTGCCAGTGCGCGAGTTCGCGGCGCGCGGCCTGGAAGTGCGCATCGAGGAAGCGCGTTCGGCATTCGTCGTCGAAATCCCCGCCGCCGTTGAACCATTTCGCCGCGCCGGCATCGCGCCAGAACGCAAGCACGCCGGTTGCCTCGGGCTTCATCGTCATCGCGGTTCCAGCGCGTGCGGAACGCCGAGCATACGCAACCCGCGGCGAGATCCCGTCATCCGGCCACCACCCGGTTGCGCCCCGCTTCCTTCGCCGCGTACATCGCCGCGTCGGCGCGCCTGACCAGCGCGTCCGCGGTTTCCGGCGCGGCGTATTCCACGCTGCCGATGCTCACGGTCATGCCCACCCGCACGCCGTCGAGCACGACGCTGCGGCCCTCGACCTTGCGCCGCAGGCGTTCGGCGGCATCGCGCGCGTGGCGGCCGTTCACGCCCGGCAGCACCAGCATGAATTCCTCGCCGCCGAGGCGACCGAAACTCTCGCCGGGCATCAGCTCTTCCTGCACCAGCCACGACAACTGGCGGATGCAGGCGTCGCCGAGCGCATGCCCGTGGGTGTCGTTGATCTGCTTGAAGTGGTCGATGTCGAGGAACAGCACTGCGACTTGCCGCGATCCGGCGCGGGCTTCGGCCACGGCGTGCTGCAGCCGCTGCAGGATGCCGACGCGGTTGTACGCGCCACTGAGCGGATCGCGCTGCGCATCCTGGCGTGCGCGGTCGCGTTCGCTGCGGAACGCCTGCATGCGGTCGGCGAGGCCGAGCATCAGCACCACCGCGGTGCAGGCCAGGACCAGCGGCAGGCCGTATTCCAGCCAGGGCGACAAGGGCGCGCCGATGCTGAGTTGGACCGCGCGCGCGGTGGACACCGCCACCAGCGGGACCCAGGCCAGCAGCATCTGCCCGGCATGCCGGCCGCCGCGGCGCCACGCCAGCGTCAATGCGACGATGGCGACGATGTTCGCCAGCAACAGCAGCAGGTTGCCGATGCCCGGGAACCAGCCCTTGTCCGCCGGCCACGGCGATACGAGCAAGGCCAGCAACAGCATCGGCAGCCAGGCGCCGACCAGCAGCAGCAACCGGCTCAGGCGCGGCACGCGCGTGCGCAGGTCGGCGAAGACGAGCAGGAAGTTCACGCCCACGATCGTGGACAGCGTGGCCACGAACCACACGCCCGGCGCGGCGAAGCGACCGAGCATCCGCAGTCCCGGCATGGCGTAGGCCTCGCCGTTCGAGCACAGCAGGTACAGCATCTGGCTGGCCATGCAGGCCGCGTACCAGGGGTAGATGCGGTCGCGCAGCACCAGCCAGAACACCAGCGCGACCAGGCTGACCCCGACCAGCACGCCGATGCTGGTGAACAGCACGCGCGCGTGGCTGCGATCCTCGGCGATGTGTTCGCGCGCATCGCGGATCGCGACCTGCAACGGATAGCGCGCGTCCTCGATGCCGATGAACACCGGCCCGGGCGCCTTCAGCGGGAACGCCAGCGCGCGCCGCGACCACGCCGGATCGAGGTCGGCATCGAAAATGGTACGGGTCCGGACGCGGTAATCCGGTGGCATCCGTACGCTCACCCGCGCGCTGTACGGGTGGTAGACCAGCAGCAGGCGATCGGGCCCGGAAGCAGCGGGATCCAGCCGCCACCATCCACCGCCCGCCGGCATCGCCAAGCGCACCTGCGCCAGGGCCGGGCCCGGGGCGGATGGCATGTCCGCAACCGGCTGTGGATTCGCCGTGGAAACGGAACCCGTGACCGGAACGACATTCGCGATGCCGCTGTCGCGCACCATCGCGGGCACGCCCGGGCTCCATGCCGACGACAGCAACAGCAACAGGATCCAGGCTCGACGCATGTTTCCCCCGTGCGTGCAGTGTCCGGCCCGCGTTGGCGCGAGGCAAGGGGCAGGCGCCCGCGAGTCCGCGAGCGGCTGCGATATCCTTTCGCATTCGATCCCATGACTCGATCGCGATGTCCTCCGCCAAGCCACATGCCGGGCATTACCGGCCCGACATCGATGGTTTGCGCGCCATCGCCATCCTTTCGGTACTCGCCTTCCATGCGTTTCCCTCGGCGTTGCCCGGCGGCTTCGTCGGCGTGGACGTGTTTTTCGTCATTTCGGGATACCTGATCACGGGCCTGCTGCTGGACGACCTCGCCATCGGCAGGTTCAGCCTCGTCGATTTCTACAAGCGGCGCATCCGGCGCATTTTCCCGGCGCTGCTGATCGTGCTGGTCGCGTGCCTGGCCTACGGCTGGGTCGAAATGCGCACGGTCGTGTATGCCCAGCTCGGCAAGCATGTCGCCGCGGGTGCCGGTTTCGTCTCGAACCTGGTGCTGTGGTCCGAAGCGGGATACTTCGACAACGCTTCGGCCAGCAAACCACTGCTGCACCTGTGGTCGCTGGGGATCGAGGAACAGTTCTACCTCGCGTGGCCGTTGTTGCTGTGGCTGTTGTGGCGGCTGCGGCACATGCGGATTGCGGTGTTCCTGCTCCTGTGCGCCTCGCTGGGCCTGGATCTCTGGCTGACGCGTACCTCGCCCGTCGCGGCGTTCTATTCGCCCCTATCGAGGTTCTGGGAACTCGCGGCCGGCGCCCTCCTCGCCGCGATGCTGCAGGGCGCGCATCGGAGGGACGGCGCATCCGATCCTATCGGCACGCTTGCCACGCCGGTGTCGCTGGCAGGAATGGCACTGATTGCCTGGGCCGCGTTCGGCTTCCATTCCAGCCAACCCTTCCCCGGATGGCGCGCCATCGTCCCCGTCGCCGGAAGCGCATGCCTGATCGCCGCCGGCCCTGCCGCCTTCGCCAACCGATGGCTGCTTTCGCGGCGCTGGATGGTGTGGATCGGACTGATCAGCTACCCGCTCTACCTGTGGCACTGGCCGATCCTCGTGTTCCAGAACCTGGGCATCGACGGTCACCCGGGATGGAAGCAACGCCTTGCCGCCGTTTCGCTCGCCTTCGTGCTGGCCGTGGCGACCTACCTGCTCGTGGAAAAACCGATCCGCTTCGGCCCGCGCCCGGGACGTCGCGCCCTGGCGCTGGCAGGGGCCATGCTCGCGATGGGGATCGCCGGCGCGGCGGTCGCCAGGTTCGATGGCCTCCCCTTCCGCTTCAAGGGCGCCGAGGCGCCCTATGGCGCCTATTCCTATGAATACGAACACGATGCGCGCCTACCGGCCTGCTGGGTTCCCAAGAACAGCCCGCCCGACTCGTATGCGAAGGAGTGCGTGGATCCCGATGAGGGGCACAAGCCGCTGATCCTGCTCTGGGGCGATTCGCACGCGGCACGGCTCTACCCGGGCTTGCGCGAGGTCGCCGGCGAGCGCTACCGGATCGCGCAATTCACCCGCAGCGGCTGCGAGCCCAATTTCTGGTCCTTCCACCCGCGCCGATCGGCCAGACCCTGCACCCGGGCCAACGTGTATGTCATGCGCCGGGTGCAGGAATTGCGCCCGGACGTGGTCGTGGTGTTTTCCCGCTGGTACGGGTGGAGCGGCAAGACGATCAATCGCATCCTGCCGCGCGTGGTGCATACGCTGCGCACGAGCGGGACGAAACGCGTCATCGTGGTCGGGCCGGCGCCGGAATGGCGGCCTTCCCTTCCAGAGATCCTGTTCCGCGCTGCGCGAGCGCAGCAGCGGATCCCGCCGATGCGCATGCGAGATCACCTCGTCGCGAGCCGCTGGCGGATCGACAAGGACATGCGCGCGGCTATCGAGAAGCAAGGGGAAGCCACCTATGTATCCGCAATCGATGCCTTCTGCGACAAGAAGAGTTGCCTGACCCGCGTCGACGACGATCCGGCCTCCCTGCCCACCTGGGACTACGGGCACCTGACGACGGCGGGCGCGCGGCGGCTGGCCGAACGCATCACCGCGAGCGGAGCTTTCGCGGCATCGCCTCCCGCAGCGCCGCGTGCGGCGCCTGCCGCGATGCGGTAATTTGCGTATGCCAGCGGATCGGAGCCAAGAATGCGCATCGGAATCGTCATCGACTCGCCCTGCGACGTGCCGTCTGATTTCATCGAGCGCGAACACATCACCATCCTGCCGGTCACCGTGCAGATCGGCAACGC
>Ga0209023_10006453_pt1 | contig 12356 bp, 11 predicted proteins | sample LakOneMetagenome_FD_187468 | JGI IMG/M metagenome (GOLD analysis project Ga0209023, IMG submission 187468) | Freshwater and sediment microbial communities from Lake Erie, Canada (SPAdes) (version 2) | ecosystem: Environmental > Aquatic > Freshwater > Lentic | place: Lake Erie, Canada... | reverse complement strand
AATCGGTGCCGTTGACGATATTGCCCCATTGGTCCGACCCGCCCATCTGCAAGCTGCACCCGAAGCGCCGTGAAAGCTCAAGATAATCATAGGCTTGCAGGATCATGTAGTTGAATTCGAGGAAGCTCAGCGGTTGCTCGCGGTCGAGCCGCAGCTTGACCGAATCGAAGCTCAGCATCCGGTTGATCGAAAAATGCCGCCCGATATCGCGCAGGAAGCTGATATATTCGAGTCTATCGAGCCAATCGGCGTTGTTGACCATCACCGCATCGGTCGGACCATCCCCGAACGTCAGAAACCGTTCGAAAATCCGCCGGATGCTCGCCATGTTGCCGGCAATGCGCGCATCATCGAGCAACTGCCGCGCAGAGTCCTTGCCCGACGGATCACCGACCTTGGTGGTGCCGCCACCGAGCAGCACAATCGGCTTGTGGCCGGCCTTTTGCAGCCGCCGCAGCATCATGATCGACACCAGATTGCCGATATGCAGGCTCGGCGCGGTGCAATCGAACCCGACATACGCCGAGACGATGCCGCCCGCCGCTGCCGCATCGAGTTCGGCAGGATCAGTGATCTGGTGGAGATAGCCGCGCTCGTCTAGAACGCGCAGGAATTCGGATTTGTAGGTCATGGCGGAGGCAATTAGCATGGGCGCGGGGCAAAGCGAAAGGCTGGTTGCGATCGGGTTGATGTCGGGCACCTCGATGGACGGCATCGACGCCGCGCTGATCGAAACCGATGGCCGTGATTTCGTGCAACCGCGCGGCTTCTTTAGCCAGCCCTATGACGAACCGATGCGCGCCCGCCTGCGCGCCGCGATTGCCGCCGCGCTCGATATGGAGCGCCCGGCGGCACACGCGCAAATCGACGCCGTCGCGCGCGATCTGACCTTGGCGCACGCGGCTGCGGTCAAGGCGCTGCTCGCGCAAACCGGCGTTGCGGCGGCGGATGTCGCGCTAGTCGGCTTCCACGGCCAAACCATCGCCCACCGCCCCGACCGGCGCTGGACCTGGCAGATCGGCGACGGCGGCTTGCTGGCGCGCGAAACCGGCATCGCCTGCGTGCATGATTTTCGCAGCGCTGATGTGGCGAGCGGCGGGCAGGGCGCCCCACTGGCGCCCGCGTATCACCGTGCGCTGGTTTCGGGGTTTCGCAGCGAAGGGCCGGTCGCCGTCCTCAACCTGGGTGGCGTCGGCAATATTACATGGTTTACCGGCGAAGAATGGACCACGTCGGCAGAGGCCGACAAATGGGCCACGTCGGCGGAGGCCGACAAATGGGGCAGCTTCGACACCGGCCCCGGCAATGCGCTGATCGATGACTGGGTGCGCGCCGCCACCGGCGCCAGCCATGACGCGGACGGCGCGCTCGCGGCATCGGGCAAGGTGGATACGTCGGTATTGGCGGCGCTGGCTGGCAACGCGTGGTTCGCGCTGCCGCCGCCCAAATCGCTCGACCGCAACGCCTTCGACCCCGCGCCGGCGCGCGCGCTTGCTGCGGCAGATGGGGCGGCAACGCTGACGGCGTTCACGGCGCAAAGCATCGCGCTGGCGTTGCGCCATGTGCCGGTGACTCCACAACGCCTGCTCGTTTGCGGTGGCGGGCGCCACAATCCGACGTTGATGGCGATGATTGCCGACCGCACCGGCGTACCCACCGAACCCGTCGAAAGCGCCGGCTGGAACGGCGACGCGCTCGAGGCCGAAGCCTTCGCCTATCTCGGCGTGCGCAGCTTGCGCGGGCTACCGATCAGTTTTCCGCAGACCACGGGTGTCTGCACGCCGATGACCGGCGGGGCGATTTCGCGCCCCTAACCGCGCACCGCAGTATAAACCGCGCGCTCGAACGCGCCGAACAGCGCCTGCGCCTGCGCGTCGGCGAACGGCAGCATCTGCATCATCAACACCCCCGCGACATTCGCCGCCGGATCGGCCCAATAATAGCAATTCGCCACCCCCGCCCACGCGACACTTCCCGCGCTGCGGCCATTGGCGCCGGCGTCGGGGTTGATCTGCCAGCTTAGCCCCCAGTGCGCGCGGGCGCCGCCGGTCAGATCGAGGTCGAGCGTGATCATCGGGTTGGCGCTCGGCAGCGTCCTCAGCGCAATATCGCCGAGGTGGTTGGCGCACATTATGGCGAGCGTTTCGGGCGCGAGGATGCGCGCGCCATCGAGGCTGCCGCCGTTCAGGATCATCTGCAAAAAGCGCAGATAGTCCGCCGCCGTCGCGTGCAGCCCACCGCCGCCGCCATGGAATTCGGGGGCTTCGGGAAAGCCCAGCGCGAACGCCGCAATGCTGCCATCGGGCAGCCGCCGCGTCAGCCCGGCATGGCGTTCGCCCCAGGCGGGCGTCGGCACAAAGCCGGTGTCGGCCATCCCCAGCGGCGCAAAAATATGGCGTTCGAAATAGGCATCGAGCGTCAGCCCCGATGCGGCCTCGACCGCTTTGCCGACCCAGTCGATCGCGATGCCATATTCCCAATTACTCCCCGGATCGAACATCAGCGGCGTATCGAGCGCGGCATTGAGTCCGGTGCCAAGGTTCGGAACGCCCAACGCCTTCGCAGCAGCTGCGAATTCGCTGTTCCACATGTCATAAACATGGCCAGATGTGTGCGTCAGCAAATGGCGAAGCGTCATGGCGCGGAGCGGCGCGCGTAATTTGGCGCTGCCATCGGCGGCGAATCCGTCGAAAACCTGCGCCTTGCCGAGCACCGGCAGCACGTCGCCAATCGGCGCATCGAGGCTGAGTTTGCCCGCTTCGACCAACTGCATCGCCGCGACCGCGGTCACCGCCTTGGTCATCGATGCGAGCCAGAAGATGCTGTCTTCGGCCATTGCGTCGGGCGCATCGGCGGCCTGCGCCCCGAACGCCCCGCTGAACAGCGACACGCCGTTGTGGCTGGCGGCAGCAACAAAGCCCGGCAGTTTCAGCCCGGCTGCGGCAGTGGAAACGGCGTTGGCGATGGCGTTCATGTTGAAGGCTTTCGTTGCGAATGCGGAATTAAAAATGCACTTTGCCGAGCTTAAGGCGATGCATCGCAATCGGCAACCAGCGCTGACCCGTAAAGACCGGCAAGATTGGTGAGCGCAAGCTGCTGGAATTGTTGCGGGATGCGCGGGGGTCGGCAAGGAGACAGCGAGCGTCGCGGCAAAGCCACGCCGGCGGACGGGTTCGTCGGCGTGTTGCCTCCGCCGCGCCGGCCGCGCTGGCGCGACTCCGCATCTAAGGCGAAATTCGCCAACGGCAAATTGCGCCTCAAACGCCGCCGCGCTCAGCGATCGGCGCTGAGCCGCTTATCCAGATACGCATCCACCACCCCCATCAAATCGGGCATTTCATGCTCGAAGAAATGGTTGGCGCCGGGGATCGTCGCGTGATCGATGGTGATGTGGCGCTGCGTCTTCAATTTATCGACAAGCTTCTGGACGCTGCTGCCGGTGACGACTTCATCGGCGGCGCCATCAACGATCAGCCCCGACGACGGGCAGGGCGCCAAAAAAGTGAAATCATACATATTGGCGGGCGGTGCGATGCTCAGAAACCCGCGCACTTCGGGCCGCCGCATCAACAATTGCATGCCGATCCACGCGCCAAAGCTGAACCCGCCAACCCAGGTCGTCGAAGCTTCGGGGTTGAACTGCTGCATCCAGTCGAGCGCGCTCGCCGCGTCGGACAATTCGCCGACGCCATTGTCGAAAACGCCCTGGCTGCGCCCGACACCGCGGAAGTTGAAGCGCAACGTGGCGAAACCGCGCCGCACAAAGGTGTTGTACATCGCCATGACGATGCTGTTGTTCATCGTGCCGCCGCCTTGCGGATGCGGGTGGAGCAGGATGGCGACCGGCGCGCGCGGGCGGCTGGCGGGCTGATAGCGGCCTTCGAGGCGGCCTTCGGGGCCGGCAAAAATGACTTCGGGCATTGGACCTGCGATGTTTAAGCTGGGGGGTGCGCTCGGGCACCGTTGCGCTCTATATAGGGCCAAGCGCCAATTTCGCAACGCAAACCGCCGGAGCTTTCAGCCGCGACAATGCCCGCCCCGTTCGCCTATCTCGACTATGCCGCAACCGCGCCGATCGACGCCGCAGCAGTGGCGGCAATGAGCGACGCGGCAACGCGCTGGGCGAACCCGTCATCGGTGCACCGCGCCGGCCGCGCCGCGCACGCCGCGCTCGAGGACGCGCGCGAAAGCATCGCAGCCCACTTCGCCTGCGCGGCATCGGCGCTGGTCTTCACCAGCGGCGGCACCGAAGCGCTCGGCCTCGCGCTATGCGGCACCAGCGCCGCGCGCATCCTGATTTCAGCAGTTGAGCATGATGCGGTGCGCGCACAGGCAGCGGGCGCGACTGTCATCCCCGTCGACCGTGACGGCCGCATTGACCTCGACGCGCTCGCAACCTTGCTCGCAGGCCAACCCGCACTCGTCGCGGTCATGCAGGTCAACAACGAAACCGGCGTGCTGCAACCGCTCGCCGAAGTCGCGGCGCTAACCCATGCGGCGGGCGGGCGCCTGCTTGTCGATGCCGTGCAGGGCGCCGGCAAAATCGCCTGTCCCTATGGCGATTTCGTCGCAGTCTCCGCGCACAAGCTCGGCGGCCCGCCCGGCGTCGGTGCACTGATCGTGCGCTGCGCCGAGGATCTGGTCGGCGTCCAGCGCGGCGGCGGGCAGGAACGCGGCTTCCGCGCCGGCACTGAAAATCTGCCGGGCATTGCGGGCTTCGCTGCTGCGCTCGCGGCGCGCGCCGAAGATACCGGCTGGCTCGCCCGCACCGGCGCACTGCGCGACCGCCTCGAAACAAGGCTTCTTGCCACGGGTGCGCTGGTCAATGGCGCGGGCGCACCGCGCCTGCCGACCATCAGCAATATCGCGATGCCCGGCGTCGCCGCGTCGACACAGGTCATGGCGTTCGATCTCGCGGGCTTCGCGGTCAGCGCCGGCGCGGCGTGTTCGTCGGGCAAGGTCACGGCGAGCCATGTGCTCGCGGCGATGCAGGTCGCGCCGGCTATCGTCGCTTCGTCGATCCGCATCAGTCACGGCTGGCGCACAACCGAAGCCGAAATCGACGGCTTCGTCGCCGCGTGGCAGGCGTTGCGTGAACGTCATGTGGCGCGCGCTGCATGAGCATGCCGATCTATCTCGATTACGGCGCGACCACCCCGCTCGACCCGCGCGTTGCCGCCGCAATGCAACCCTGGGGTGTCGAACATTTCGGCAACGCCCATTCGCCGCACCGCTGGGGCTATGAAGCCGCGAGCGCGGTCGCGTTGGCTCGCGAGCAGGTGGCAGCGCAAATCGGCGCCCCCGAAACCGGCGTGCATTTCACCAGCGGCGCCACCGAGGCGGCGAACTGGGCGTTGAAGGGCGTGCTCATCGCGCCTGGGCAGACGCGGCGGCGCATTGTGACGCTCGCCACCGAACATAGCTGCGTGCTTGAGAGCGCTCGCTACCTCGAACGCCTCGGTGCGACGCTAACCATATTGCCGGTTGGCGACGACGGTCTGGTGGCGCTCGAAACCGTTGCAGCTGCGATGGGCGATGATGTCGCGCTGGTCAGCGCCATGCTCGTCAACAACGAAATCGGCATCATCCAGCCGATCGCGCAAATCGCCGCGCTGGCGCATGGTTGTGGTGCGCTGATGCACTGCGACGCGGCGCAAGGCTTTGGCAAAATCCCCGTCGACATTAGCGCACTCGGTGTCGATTTGCTGGGGCTCACCGCGCACAAATGCTACGGCCCCAAAGGTATTGGCGCGCTCTACATCCACGAACACCTTGATCTAGAACCCTTGCTCCACGGCGGCGGGCAAGAGGGCGGGCGTTCGGGCACTGTGCCGGTGGCGTTGTGCGTCGGGCTTGGTGCAACGGCGGCGCTCGCCGATCTCGATGCCGGCGCAGCGCACGCCAATGCGCTGTGGGACCGGCTGACGCGGCAACTCGCTTTCGAACACCGCATCAACGGTTCGACCGACGTGCGCTGGCGCGGCAATATCAATTTCGAAGTCGAAGGTGTCGATGGCACACGGCTGCTTTCGGCGCTGCGCGGGCTGGCGATCTCGTCGGGGTCGGCGTGCGCTGCCGCATCGGGCGAACCGAGCCATGTGCTGCTGGCACTTGGCTGCGATCCGCGCGCCGCGCGCGCCAGCCTGCGCTTGGGCTGGGGGCGTTTCACAACTGCGGCTGAAATCGACGTCGCCGCCGCCGAACTCAACACCGTCGTCGCGCGACTCAAGGCGGGGCGTGCAGCATGACGCGCGTGCGCTTCATTTCGGCCGATGGCACGACGATCCGCGATGTCGAAGCCCCCGCTGGAACCCGCCTGCTCGATCTGGCGCAAGTCAATGACCAGCCATTGGAAGGCACTTGCGAAGGTGCAATGGCGTGTTCGACGTGCCATGTGCTGATTGCCGCGGCCGACTATGACCGGCTGCCGCCGCCGGGCGACGAGGAGGAGGATATGCTCGATTTCGCCGCCGGCGTCGGGCGCACGTCGCGGCTGGCGTGTCAAATCTGGTTGACCGAGGCGCTCGAAAGCCTTGAGGTAAGAATGCCTGCCGCGTCGGTCGATATGTCGCGGTGATCGAATAATAATCTGGGGAGTGATGCGATGCTGTTGACCGATTGGACCGCCGATGCCGATGCGTTGCTTCCCGATACCGTCGCGCTGCGCCGCGCCATCCACACCGAGCCCGAGGTCGGGTTGCACTGTCCCAAAACCACGGCGCGTATCAAGGCCGAGCTCGCCGGCCTGCCGCTCGAATTCCGCGAAGGTCCATCGACGACCGGGCTGATCGCCGTGCTGCGCGGCGCCGCCAATGGCCGCACGGTGCTGCTGCGCGGCGACATGGACGCGCTGCCGATGACCGAGGCGACGGGGCTCGACTATGCCTCGCGCACCGAGGGCGCGATGCACGCCTGCGGCCATGACGCGCACGTCGCGATGCTCGTCGGCGCGGCAAAGGCGCTCTGCGCCAAACGCGACCGGCTGGCGGGCACCGTATTGTTTATGTTCCAGCCGGGCGAAGAAGGCTGGCACGGCGCGCGCTTCATGCTCGATGACGGGCTGATTGACCCGCTCCCAGATGCGGCGTTCGCGCTGCACATGTCGCCCAATATGCAGGCCGGCGTCTTTGCCGGTCGCGCCGGGCCGCTGCTCGCCTCGTCGGACAAATTGCGGATCACCGTCCATGGGCGCGGCGGCCATGCTTCGATGCCGCACGACGCGCTCGACCCGATTCCGGTGGCGTGCGCGATCGTCGGCGCGATCCAGACCTATATCACACGCACCATCTCGGTATTCGACCCTGCCGTCGTCACGTTTGGGCGTATCGAGGCGGGCTCGACCGACAATGTCATCCCCGCCGAAGCAGGCATGTGGGGGACGCTGCGCACCTTGTCCGAACGCACCCGCGCCACAATGCACGCGGGCTTGCGCGGCATCGTCGAACACACCGCCCTGGCCTATGGCGCGACCGCCGAAATCGATATCGAAACCGGCTTCCCCGTCACCGTCTGTGATGCGCGCGCCGCCGCACTGGCGCAGCGCACGGTGGAGGATGTGTTCGGCATGGACGCCTGGACCACAATGCCGACCCCGATGATGGGTGCCGAGGATTTCGCCTATGTCCTGCAACGCGCACCCGGCGCGATGATGTTCCTTGGCGCCGCGCCTGTTGCCACCGGCTGGCATAGCTGCTGCGGTCTGCATTCGAACCATATGGTCATCGATGACTCGGTGCTGTCACGCGGCGTCGCGCTGCACTGCGCGCTCGCCGAACGCTATCTGGCCGAAGGTTTCGAAGGGTAAGCGCTGTGCGCGCGCTGTCGTTGTTGCTCATCGGGTTGCTGCTGGTCATCGGCGGCAGCTGGGCAGCGTCGCGCGTCCAATCGGCGGGTGGCACGCGCGTTTCTGACATTCGCTTTGTCGGCGACAATGGCAGCACTTTGCGCGCTTTGCTCTATGTACCTGACGGTGTCGATGCCGCGCACAAGGCCCCCGGCATCCTCGCCGTCCACGGCTATATCAACACCGCCGAAACCCAAAGCGCGTTCGCCATCGAATTCGCGCGGCGCGGCTATGTCGTCCTCGCCATCGATCAAGCGGGCCATGGCTATAGCAGCGGCCCGGCGTTCGCCAACGGCTTTGGCGGGCCGGCGGCACTCAAATATTTGCGCGCGCTGCCCTATGTCGATACCGCCAACATCGGCCTCGAAGGCCATAGCATGGGCGGCTGGACGGTGCTGGCAGCCGCCGCTGCAATACCCGATGGCTACCGCGCGATGGTGCTCGAAGGCTCGTCAACCGGCAAGCCGTTCGCCGCCGACGGCACCCCCCAATGGCCGCGCAACCTCGCGCTGGTGTTCAGCCGCTTCGATGAATTCTCGCAAATCATGTGGGGCGTCGATCGCGCGCAGGACGTCGCGACCAGCCCGAAGTTACAGGCGCTGTTCGGCACCGCCGCGCCGGTGCAGCCCGGCCACATCTACGGCGACATCGCCAACGGCACCGCGCGCCGGCTGACCACGCCGAACACCACGCACCCCGGCGACCATTTCAACGACGCCGCAGTCGCCGACAGCTTCGGCTGGTTCGCGCAAACGCTGGACGGCGGCAAGCCCTTGCCCGCCAGCGACCAGATCTGGTTCGCCAAGGAAATCGCGACCGGCATCGCCTTGCTTGGCATCGTCCCCGTGCTGATCGGCAGCTTCGCGCTGCTGCTCGCGCTGCCGCTGTTCGCGCCGCTGCGCCGCACGCCGCGACCGACGGTGATGCTGCGTGACAAGCGCTGGCGCCGCGCCTTCTGGCTGACCGCGCTGTTGCCGCCGCTGACGCTGTTGCCGGTGTTCATCGCGGTGACGCTTTGGTTGCCGCCCAGCGCGGTATTGCCGCAGACCGTGACTACCCAGGTCGTGCTGTGGATGCTGGTTAATGCCGCGCTGACTTGGGCAATCGACCGTCGCCAACCGCCGCTGGCGCGTCTCGCGCCCTATTGGGGCCGCGCGCTGCTGCTGGCGCTGCTGGCCACCGGCATCGCCTATGCGTTGGTCGTGCTGGTCGCGGCGCTGTTCACCGTCGATCTGCGCTTTTGGGTGATGGCGTTGAAACCACTATCGGCAACGCAAGCGCAGATTTTGCCAGTCTATCTGCTGCCGATGTTGTTGTTTTTCATCATCAGCCAGCGCGTATTGCTCGGTCGGTTGATGGTGGCGGGGGAGGGGGCGCTGCGCCAGGCATGGGTGGCCGTCGGCGCGATGGCGGGCGGCTTCACGCTGTTGCTCGCCGCTGACTATGCCTTGCTGTTCGCTACCGGGAGGCTGCCAACCGGCTTCGATCCGCTTACTAGCGTCATTGCCATCCAGTTCGTTCCGCTGCTCGCCGCGCTCGCGGTCATCGCGGTTGCCTGCTGGCGCCGAACCGCTAGCGCAATCCCCGGCTCCTTGATCTGTACGCTGCTCGTCGGCTGGTATGTCGTCGCCGGCACCGCAATACAATTCAGTTGAAGGATAGCAACATGACAAGCTCGCAAGCCTATCTCGGCGCGGCGCAACAGGCGGCACAGTTTATCGCCGCCCAGCGCCTGACACAGCGCGGCGGCTGGCGGCGCGCCGCCGGCAAAGAAGCACGCGACCACAGCCTGTATCGCGGCTCCTCGGGGATCATCCTGCTGCTGCTCCAGCTTCACACCGCAACGGGTGACACGGCGTTGCTCGCCGAAGCTGTGGCGGCAGGCGATGAAGTCGCGGCCTGGCTCGCTACTGCCGCACCGCTGTCGGTCAGCGTCGCCACCGGTTGGCCGGGCTATGCCTTTGCGCTCGCTGAACTGGCGCACGCCAGCGGCCGCGCGGATTTCGCCACATTGGCAGCGTCGTGCCTCGACCGCTTGCGCGCTCAGGCGAGCGACATCGGCAGCGGCATCGGCTGGATCGAGCCAATGCCGTTTTCGGACATTACCGGCTTTACCGGCGACCGTGAAATTTATGACCAGTCGGTCGGTGCGGCCGGTGCCGCGCTGGTGTTGCTCGATGCGCAGGCGCGCGGCCTGCACCCGCAAGCGCTCGATTGGGCCAAAGCGGTCGGTGACCGGCTGCTCGATGTCGCCGAACCCGATGCCGACGGGCTGCGCTGGCGGTTGATGTCGGATATGCCCTTTGCCTTCACCACCCCCAATTTCGCGCACGGCGGCGCCGGTGTCGGCTATTTGATGGCGCAACTCTACCGCGCGACGCACGACAAGAAATATCTCGACGCGGCAATCGGGGCGGCGCGCTACACGCTGGCGCGCGCCTCGGCGGTCGGCGACGGCAAACTCGTCTGCCATACCGAAGAGGCGCGTAACCCGATCTTCTATCTCGGCGCCTGTCACGGCCCGGCTGGCACTGGCCGCCTGCTGTTGCTGCTCGATGCGCTGACCGGCGACACGCAGTGGCGCGCCGAAGCCGCGGCGCTTATCCGTGGCCTGACGGCGACGGGTGCCCCAGAAGCGCGCACCACCGGCCTGTGGAACAACCATGGCCAATGCTGCGGCGATGCCGGCGTCGGCGAATTTGCGCTATTGATGGCGGCCTATACCGGCGACGAACAATATCTCGATCTCGCAAGGCGCTGTGCCGATGTCATCGTCGCGGCGAGTACGACCGAAGTCGGCGCGCGCTATTGGGTGCAGGCCGAGCACCGCGACCGCCCCGATTTTGTCGAGGCGCAAACCGGCTATATGCAGGGCGCAGCGGGCATCGCGAGCTTCCTCATCCACCTTGCGACAACGCTCGACGGCCACCCGGCGCGGCTTGATCTCCCCGATTGGCCAAAGCTCGCTGACATCAAGGCGTAACAATTTGTGCCCAAAATCCAGTTCTGATCAGGAGCTCCGCGTGACCGTCACCATCTACCACAACCCCGCCTGTGGCACGTCGCGCAACGCGCTGGCAATGATCCGTGCGACGGATATCGAGCCCGAAATCATCGAATATCTCAAAACCCCGCCGTCGCGTGCCAAACTGCGCGAACTCGTCGCGGCGAGCGGCGGCAGCGTGCGCGCGCTGATCCGTGAAAAGGCGCCGCCTTACCTCGCGCGTGGGCTGGATGATTTGTCCTTGCCTGATGACGCGCTAATCGACGCGATGCTTGCCGAGCCGATTCTGATCAACCGGCCAATTGTCGTTGGCCCGCGCGGGACCGCGCTTTGCCGGCCATCCGAGCGTGTGCTCGATCTGCTCGATGCGCCCAATATCGGCGACTTCATCAAGGAAGACGGAGAAGTCGTGCGCGGTCGCCCGCCCGAATGAATGAACCCGTGACGCAGCGACTGGGCTTTGTCGATCGCTATCTGACGGTGTGGATTTTTGCCGCTATGGCGCTGGGCGTCACGCTGGGCAGCGTCCTCACGACTCTCCCTGCCGCGCTCGAGCGCCTCAGCATTGGGTCGACCAATATCCCGATTGCCATCGGGCTGATCGTGATGATGTACCCACCGCTGGCGCGCGTGCGCTATGAAGACCTACCGCGCGTCTTTGCCGACAAGCGCGTGCTGGCACTGTCGCTGGTGCAGAACTGGTTGATCGGGCCGGTGTTGATGTTCGCGCTTGCGGTGATTTTCCTGCGCGATCAGCCTGAATATATGACGGGGCTGATCCTCATTGGGCTGGCGCGCTGCATCGCGATGGTTTTGGTGTGGAACCAGCTGGCCAAGGGCGACAATCAATATGTTGCAGGACTGGTGGCGTTCAACTCGATCTTCCAAATTCTGTTTTTTAGCAGCTATGCCTGGTTTTTCCTGAGCTATCTGCCACCGCTTTTCGGGCTTCAGGGCAGCGTCGTAGACGTCGGCTTCGCCACCATCACCCAGGCGGTGCTGATCTACCTCGGCATTCCGTTTCTGGCGGGCTATCTGACGCGCCGCTGGCTCACGGCGCGAAACGGCAGCGACTGGTATGAAAGCACCTTCATCCCGCGCATCGCGCCGCTGACGTTGGTCGCCTTGCTGTTCACCATCGTCGCGATGTTCAGTCTCAAAGGCAACGACATCGTCCGCCTTCCGTTTGACGCGCTGCGCATCGCGGTGCCGCTGACGTTGTATTTTGTCATCCAGTTCGGCGTCAGCTTCGCGCTCGGCCGCTGGATCGCGCACGACTATCCGCGCACGACGGCGATTGCCTTCACGGCCGCCGGAAACAACTTCGAACTGGCGATTGCGGTGGCGATCGCCAGCTTTGGCCTCGCGTCGCCCGTAGCATTTGCCGCGGTTATCGGGCCGCTGGTCGAGGTGCCGGTGCTGGTGCTGCTGGTCAGTGTCGCGCTGTGGTTTGCGCGACGCTGGCCCGGTTCGGACGAAGTTTCGGCCCGCGACGACCGTTGATGCGGT
>Ga0209023_10006452_pt1 | contig 12357 bp, 12 predicted proteins | sample LakOneMetagenome_FD_187468 | JGI IMG/M metagenome (GOLD analysis project Ga0209023, IMG submission 187468) | Freshwater and sediment microbial communities from Lake Erie, Canada (SPAdes) (version 2) | ecosystem: Environmental > Aquatic > Freshwater > Lentic | place: Lake Erie, Canada... | reverse complement strand
GTATAAACTGGAAGTCTGGAATTCGGCTGAGTTCTTGTTCAAATTCGTTCATAGCATTCTTACAAAGTATTTTCATTACATCATAAACAAAAACGCCATCTATGTAGATGGCGTTTTTAAAATTAATTAACGTTTTGGTAAAATTTCTTTCAGCGCTTCGTCCATTTCTAGCAAGGCCTTTTCAGTCGTTTCCCAATCGATACAACCATCAGTTACAGACTTACCGTATTCCAAATCAGCAAGATTTTCTGGAATATCTTGACGTCCGCCTTTGATGTGGCTTTCGACCATGATACCAACGATAGATTTATTGCCATCTAAAATTTGTTCAGTAATATTTTTCAATACTAAAGGTTGTAAATACGGATCCTTATTTGAATTGGCATGACTGGTATCAATCATGATCTTGGTGCTTACTTTGGCTTTGGCTAAAGCATTTTCAGTTTCAGCAACAGAACCTGCATCATAGTTTGGTTTGCCGTTACCACCACGTAAAACAACGTGTGCATATGGGTTACCATTGGTACGAATGACAGAAACTTGTCCTTCGTTATTTAGACCCAAGAAGCTATGACCATGTTTTACTGACTGCATTGCATTGGTTGCGACAGTTAAGCCACCATCTGTACCATTTTTAAAGCCGACAGGTGATGAAAGACCTGAAGACATTTCACGGTGTGTTTGACTTTCAGTGGTACGTGCGCCAATCGCAGACCATGAAATTAAATCTTGATAGTATTGTGGTGAGTTAGGATCAAGTGCTTCAGTTGCACATGGCAGCCCCTTGTCATTCAATTCAAGTAGAAGCTTACGACCTAAACGCAAACCTTTTTCAATATTGAATGAATCATTCATATCAGGATCGTTAATTAAGCCTTTCCAACCTACAGTTGTACGTGGTTTTTCAAAGTAAACACGCATGATGATATACAGTGTATCTTTTACTTTTTCACTTAACACTTTTAAGCGATCTGCATAATCATGTGCAGCAACAGGGTCATGTATAGAACATGGACCAATCACAACAAATAAACGTTTGTCATTACCATCAAGAATATTACGCACCGTTTCACGGCCATGTAGTACAGTTTGATAGGCATTTTCATTTAAAGGCAATTCAGCTTTAAGTTCAGCTGGAGTTACAAGTGTTTGAATGCTTTGTACATTCACGTCATCAATATCTGATTGAGTAATTGGAGTAGACTGTTGTGTATTCATTGCCGTCACTGGGTATTAGATCATACAAAAGTATTTTTAGTTTCCTGAATATAACATGAATTGATCGAAGTTTTGTTATAAATAAATCATTAAAACTTTACGATCAATTCATAAAATTCAGTTATGAATTAAATCTGTAAATTAACCTAAATGCTGTTGCTGTACGTGTACAACCATCGCAGTTTGTGGTTTTTCTACAGGTTTGCTTTTTACAGGATTCAAAATAAAGTTGATACCCAATGCAAATAAGGTAATGCCCAATATTTTACGAATCATTTTTTCAGGTAAGCGAGAGCTAATCAAAGTACCGATAATAATGGCTGGGATTGAACCCACCAATAACCAGCCCAGTAAATGGAAATCTACATTGCCCGAAGTCATGTGTGCAAAGCCTGCAACGGAGGTGAGTAGAACTGCATGCACCACGTCTGAGCCAATAATGCGAATCATTGGTAAGTTTGGGAACATGAGAATCAATGCCATGATTCCAAATGCGCCTGCGCCTACTGAAGATAAAGTTACGAAAACGCCCAAAACGATGCCCATGATCACGACATAAGGACGTTTGCCGTCAATGCTAAAATTATTGGTTTCATGGAAATCATGTTTGTCTGCACGGAATTTTGCAAAGAATTTTTCAATTTGTGCACGGAACATAATTGAAAGACCTGTTAGCGTCAGCATAAAGCCTAATACCATGGTCAATACAGCTTTATAATGGGTTGAACCGCTCAAATAGGTTTCTAAAGCCCAGTGGGTCGCAAATGATGCAGGAACACTGCCCGCAGCGAGCCATAAAACGATGGGCCAAACAATATTCAATTTTTTAGCATGAACTAAAGAGCCACAAAATTTTGAAATCGCAGCGTAGAGCAGGTCAGTACCAATCGCAATATGTGGCTCTATTCGAAATAAACTAATGAGAATAGGGGTCATTAAAGAACCGCCACCAACGCCAGTAATACCTACGCAGAAACCAACGAGAACACCAGCTAAAATAAACTCAACAGGACCAACCATGACTTTAGTGCCAAATATCAGAAAACAGGCATATCTTATGACTTTTTGATATAAGTAGTTGTCTTGATTATTGATTTACTTATTCTAAAAAATGCTAAAGTGATTTTGAAAGCATACTTTTAAAATAATAATTTATATCTTTTTGATAATATTAGAATATTCTTTCATAAATTTTACTGGTGATAATCATCGGAAAGTAGTTTTTAAAATTAACGAATGAGCGTTTGTTGCCATTGATCAATTGTGAAATCTTTAAGACCTTTAATATAAGTCTTTAATAATATGAGTAATGCCATTCAGTTAAGCCTTTTTTAAATCCTCCCCAACCCTCCTTTTTCAAAGGAGGGAGTATCAATAATCAAAAAATATTTTAAATTCTCAATAGTTCCCCTCTTTTTTAAAGAGGGGTTAGGGGAGATTTTTAGATGAGTAACTACTAAATTACTTTTAACTGATCAGTTTTATTTAATATCAGGCTTTAAGACTTTATTTTTGGCTTTAAATCATTAACCCATAACACTAAGCCAAAAATAATCGGCGTAGAAAATAGACACAAAGCAACAACCGCAATGTTATTACCAAAATAAAGACTCAAACAATTGAAAGCGATCAATATAAAAATTAATGCAAGATAGCGAATGGTTCTAGCATGTTTGGCTAATATTGCCCATTTAGAATTTAAGGTTTTCTGAATTCGTTTGCTACTGACCAAATATAGGCAATAACTAGCAATCAGAATCAATCCAAAAGCAATGATTAAAATCATTCTACAGACTCCGAAACAGGGGATTTGATTTGATTCTTTGCTAATTTTTGCTGAATCTTGGCTGTTGCTTTTTGTTGTATTGGAACTATTTTACGATGTAAAAAGATAGCCAATACTGCAAATAGTACAATCATTAAATCAACACGTAGAAATGCCCAGTACTGTTGCATTGAACTTACGTAATGATTTGAAATTAAATAATAAAGATTAAGAATAGGTAATGCTAAAGCCAGCCCAATAAATAGTTTAAGTTGAGATTTCCATAAATATTGTTGTGGTGTCATTAACGCAAATAGGAAACTCATTAACCAGACAATAAAAAAGCTATAAATTTCATAATTAGTCCCAGTCGCTTGAACTTGTAATAGTCTGTTCGTATATAAATAGCTGAGCATTGCGATCGGTAACCCAATGATTGCAGCAATATTTAAACGGTTGACCAAGTAATGTCCAAAGTGGAAACGATGGGTTTTATTTTGAATCTGGCGTTTTAAGCTCCATAATAATAAACCTGAGGCAATCATGGCACAGCCTAAAACACCTGAAAAAAAGAAGGCTAAACGTAAGATGGGTTGGGCAAAATGAGCCATATGCAAACCATAAACACCCGTATTTAATGTGGCAATTGCACTATGATTGCGAGTATCGCCTAATAACGCTCCATCTTTCGCATTAAAGCTTAATTGGGCTTGATTACGAGTTATAGATTGATCTTTGAGTTCTGTAATAGTGAGACGTGCAAACTGTGTGTTGGGCTGTTTGACTGTAATATTGTCAATTTCAGAATTTCCCCATTTTTGTTGTGTTTGCTTCAAGAAATAATCGATAGGCAACATGTGTGCTTTATTGGCACTATCTTCATTGGAAGCGGTTGAAACAGTTCTAATTTCTTCAAAATATTGAAATGGATTATCGGGGTATAGCTTTTTCATACCCGCAGGAAAAATAATATAAAAGAAAATGGCTAAACCAGTAAAAGTCACCGTTAAAAAGAACGGTAAAGCCAATACAGCAGAAACATTATGAAAATCTAAATAAGAACGTTGTCCTTTAAATGCTCTTAATGTAAAGAAATCGGTGAAGATTTTTTTGTGGGTAATAATTCCCGAAATTAGGGTAATAAACATGACTAAAGCGGCGAGGGTAACAATCAGCCGACCAATAAAATAAGGCATGCCATACAATTGATAATGGAAATTATAGAAAAAATCACCACCTTGCGTTGCAGACAAATTCAGTTCTTTACCTGTATTAGCATCTAAGGTTTTATTTTCATAAGCGCCATCGGCTTTTTGCCAATAGATTTTATTGACAGGCGTATCCGAATTGGCGACGCCGATATACCAACTTTTGGCATCAGCTGCATTGGTTTGTAAATAATCAAAAGCTGTGCGAACAGCGGTATCTTGTTGAATTTGCATACTTGCAAATTGAGGTTGCATCCATGTGCTGATTTCGTGGCGATAATAGGTGACAGATCCAGTAATAAATATTGCCAGTAAAAGCCAACCTAAAAGAAGCCCAATCCATGAGTGTAACCATGCCATAGATTGGCGAACAGACTTAAACATGGCTTAACCTACTAACTTTGAAAGTAAAAACAACATCGACAGCAACGACAAAATAATGGTGGAGAGTTTTCTCAAAGATTGAATACAAAAGCTAAAAATCACAAAAATAATATAGAAAATAAGCGCTGAAAATGCCGCTAAATAAATAGATTCTGCTTTTGCCAAATAAGGATAAAATAAATCTATTAATGATAAAGACAATAAATAACTACAAATATACCCAATACCAAAAGCAAGGATAAAACGGTATAAGACTGATAATGGGTATTGAATTTTATGCATAACAAGACCATTTTATCCCGAAAGAAATGCCCTAAACTTTATGGATCGTTTAAGGCGCTATTCAATCAATATTTAAATTTTAAAGCAACATTATAATTGGCTGGCGCACCATAAAAACCTTGAGCATCTGGAAAATTAAACAAATATTTTTCATCTGTAATATTGTTTGCATTTGCTTGCAGTGTCAGATTTTTATTGACTTCATAACTCGCCATAACATTGACGAGGGCATATGCATCTTGTTGGATAATTCCTGCTTTTTGCGTCACTATGCCATTAGTTGCTGTTTCAGCAACATCTAGATAGGTTTTGTCTTGCCATTGAACCCCTAAACCGAGTTTTAATTTAGGTAATTGTGGAACTTGATAAGTGGTTAATAGATTAAAAGATTGTGTTGGATTAAAGGTACGAGCATCACCACCATTGATTAAATCTTTTAAGCTCAATAGGGTATAACCAAAACTTAGATTGAGGTTGTCTGTAAGTTGTCCTGCAAGACCAAATTCATAACCTTGTGAACGTAAATCACTGACTTGTGTTTTACGTAAGGTTGGTAAACCATCAGAGTTACGTAATGGATAATTACTTTCTTCTGTACGGAAAACCGCCATTGTTGCAGTTAACTTATCATCCAACCACGAACTTTTTATCCCAATCTCATAGCTTTCACCTTCAATCGGTTTATTAATACTTCCATCTAGTGCTTTGGTCGTTTGAGGGCGGAAAATAGAGGTATAACTCATATAACCTGTATATTCAGGCGTGAAATTATACGTTAAACCTGCATAAGGTAAGACCTTGTCTTCATTATAAATTGTGTCTGTACCATAACTAGAGCCTTTACTTTCAGCTTGAACATAATTCGCACCTAAAAGCATTTTCAAATCATCATTTAAATGCAAACGAGTCGCTGCATAATAACTTTGATTCTTTTGTTTCATATGCATTTCACCACTGGTTTGAGAAAAATCCCAAGTTGGTTCAGTCGGTGTCCAACTGGCTAAGTCTGTCGTTAAATGATTTGCATAACTTCCGCCATAACCTAATTCATTGCTATTATTTTCAGACCACGAATAACCAAAAACGGCTTCATGTCGTTGTCCGAATAATGGGTAAGTCCCTTGGAAATTAATATTGGCTTGACGAGCTTTATTATCATCAACATAAATACCCGGCCACAAATAGATACCAGAAGTCCCATCAGCACCCGGATTGCCTGATAAAAATAGAAGTTTTGAATTACGATCAGTTTGCTTTTCGTCATAAGACAATTTTGCAACCCAGTCACCGCTTAGTTGTTGCTGTACTTCGGCAAAATAATTTTTAATATTGGTGTCCCAATACGTCCAATCTGGACTGAAATTGTAATTTCTTGAAGCGTGTAGTTGTTCACCTTCGGTATTAATCAGAGGGTTTGCACCCCAGTTATTGCCATTCGACTTATTATTTGTTTCGGTATAGCCAGCGGTGAACAAAGTTGAATCTGTTAAATCTGCCTCAATTACTGCGCCAAAACCATTTTTTTCAAGTGAATAGTGATCTAAATAACTATCACCCGTTTGTTCATAACCAAATACACGACCGCGAATTTTGCCGTCTTGAGTCAATGCTGAAGATGCATCAGCTTCATAACGTTGTGTATTCCAAGAACCATAACTTGCATTAAAAGAAGCTTGTAAGTTTTGAGTAGGGCGTTTACGAACCATATTGATGGTTGCACTTGGATCACCTACACCATTATTTAAAGCATCTGCTCCTTTAACAACTTCAATTCGATCAAATAAAAAACTGTCTGGATTATCATTATTATAGTTATAGCTTTCCAATGGGAAACCTACACCATCCACTAACACATTTGAGATTTCAAAACCACGTGCTAAATAGGTGGTTCTTTCAGTTTCTTGGTTGCTGACAATCACCCCAGGTACATTACGTAATACTTCACGAGTACTATTTAGCGCAAAATCATCCAGTTGTTGGCGAGTCACTACATTAACCGTTTGTGGCGTTTCTTTGAGTGGAATATTGAGCTTGGTTGCACTTGAAGATTGTTGAATAATATACGATTTCGATTGTTCTGAGCTTTGTGTTGTTTGATCAGCATTTGCCTGTATGGTGATCGTGGGTAAGCTTTGAGCTTCTTCGGCAAAACTAGGCTGGATATTGAAAATGGCTAAAGTAATGATTGAAAGCTTAAAACGATGTGTAGGGAGAGTGCTGAACATTGTTAAATACAAATGAGAATAATTATTAATTAGTTTATTGTTTGAAAAGTAACTTTACAAGTTATTTACAATTGGAAATATAAATTGAAAATTATTTTTGATTGAAAATAGGTGATAAGTATTGTGATGATTCAAATAATCAAAATTAATTCAAAGCGTTGTTCCGTGATACATACACCAATCTAAAAATGGCTATGTTATGATGTAATGGTTTAAAGCGTCAGGAAGAATATCTTGCAAAATCGGAAACTTAAAATTGGAATCGTAGTGGGTGAAGTATCAGGAGATACTTTAGGTGCCAAGCTTATTCGCAGTTTTCGAGAACAGGGTATAGATGCTGAATTTGAAGGGATTGGCGGCCCACAGATGATTGCTGAAGGCTTTAATAGCTTTTATCCAATGGATATTTTATCTGTTATGGGGATTGTCGAAGTTCTCAAGGATTTGAAAAAATTATTTGCAGTACGAGATGGTTTGGTTGAAAGATGGACTGCAAATCCTGTCGATATTTTTATCGGTATTGATGCCCCTGATTTTAATTTACGTCTTTCCAAAAGCTTAAAACAAAATAATTTACCCATTAAAACAGTTCAGTATGTTAGCCCATCAGTTTGGGCATGGCGTCAAAGCCGTGTACATGGAATTAAAGCCAATATTGATTTAGTGTTGTGTTTATTTCCATTTGAGAAAGCATTTTTTGAAAAATTTGCTGTTCCTGCGGCCTTTGTTGGTCATCCGCTTGCTAGTCAATTGTCATTACAAAATCCAATATTAGATGCAAAACAAGAGTTAGGCCTAGATATAAGCCAAAAGCATATTGCATTATTACCGGGTAGTCGCCGTGGTGAAATTGAACGACTTGGCCCTTTGGTTTTAGATACAGCAAAGATCATTCATCAAAAGCATCCTGAATATCAATTTATCATTCCTGCAATTAATGATTTACGTAAACAGCAAATAGAAGAATTATTAAAAAATTATCCTAAACAACTCACAGATCAAATTCATTTACTTGAAAATAGTGATAAAGAATCGAAAATTGGTCGTCAGGTCATGAATGCTGCCAATATCGTTGCATTAGCCTCTGGAACTGCAACTTTAGAAGCTTTGTTATTGCATCGTCCTATGGTGACTTTTTATAAATTGAATTGGTTAACCTATGTGATTGCGAAGCTATTAGTTAAAATTCCTTATTATTCTTTACCGAATATTATTGCGGGTAAAAAGGTCATTCAGGAATTAATTCAGCAAGATGCAACACCTGAAAATTTAGCCAATGAAATTGAAAAGTTAATGAATCAGGAAACTGCCCAAATTCAAGTGATGCAATTATTAACCATGCATAAACAGCTTTTAGCAGGCAATAGTGAAGATCCTGTGCAAGCGATTTTGTCTATTTTAAAATAGCCTGAGTATATTTTGATAGTGCTCTAAATTGTAGGCGAGCTTAAATTTTGCTAATAAAATTGCTGTAAATAAACAGAAAAAATCACTCTATTTTTAATACTTAGTGATATTTAAAATGTGTGTGCAATATAAACAGCACACCTTTTGATACGCTACCCAATAGCGTGATGAATTTATAAAATGAAGTGTAACCCATTCAAATGCAAATCTAATATTGGATTAAAAACCCTGAATTCATCAGGGTTTTTTAAATCATAACTTAGGTCAAGAACCATGTGTAATAGCCCCAAAGCATGAGTGGCCATGCAATATAGGGACTAAATAACCATTTCCAAACCCAAAACTGTGGCAGAAATCCTACACCGTGAATAAAGCCACCAGAGATACCAATCATGATCATCATCAAGACACTATGGTTATAGTGACCATTGGCATCGAGCATCATGGCAGGGTGGATCAATAAAACACTTGCAAGTGGCAATGCCATCAAAAATGAAATGGCCATCGCAATTTTATTCGGCTTATTTTCTTCTGTTGTCATTGCAATTTCTGTCATGGTTTATTCCTCATCTAAATCTTGATGATGTTCGATATAAAGTGCGCTTAAAACACCTGCAAAGCACGCCATCAAAATCCCAAGAATCCAAGCAAAGTACCACATCGCATATTCTCCAAATGATGTTATTTAGGTACACAGCCTTAGTACAGGCTGTGTGAATTATCTTGTATGTGTTTGTTGGTAATCACGCCCCACATTTTGTAATAACACCAAGTGGTATAAGCCAAAATCAGTGGAACAAAAATTGATGCGACAACCGTCATAACCGTCAGTGTATTTTTACTTGAAACAGCATCCCACATGGTCAAGCTTACTGTTGGGTTAATACTAGACGGCATAAGGAATGGGAACAGTGCAAAACCAGCCGTTAAGATTGTTCCAGTGACGGCTAAAGTAGACCCTGTAAAACTCAAGCCTGCTTTATTTTTTCCTGCACCTAAGATAATGAAGAATGCACCCAAGATTGCAGCAATTGGCGCAAGCATAGTGATTGGATAAGTTGAATAGTTATTCATCCAACCGGGATTCATATCTGTGAGTACTTGTTTTGCCAAAGGATTGGCAACGCCATTGGTATTAAAAGGTGTTACAAGTGTATAACCTTGGATACCACCGAAATATAACCATGCACCAGCACCCAAGAAGCAGACGAGAAATACGATGCCCATTAACTGTGTTGCTTTTGCAGAACGTTGACGTAAAGCACCATCAGTACGTAGCATTAACCAAGCACCGCCATGCGCACAAAGCATAGACAAGCTCACTAGACCACAAACCAATGCAAATGGATTAAGTAGTGCAAAGAAGCTACCTGTATAAGTCGAGCGTACTGTTTCATCTAAAGTAAATGGTACACCTAAGAACATGTTGCCAAATGCGACCCCAAAAACCAAAGCAGGAACAGCACCACCAATACATAAACCCCAATCCCATGATGTACGCCATTGGGTATTCGCCAGTTTGGAGCGATAATCAAAGCCTACAGGTCTGAGGAATAGGGCGAATAGCACCAAGAGCAGTGCCCAGTACATTCCAGAGAAAGCGGTTGCGTATACCATCGGCCAAGCAGCAAATAATGCACCACCAGCAGTCACGAACCAGACTTGGTTGCCTTCCCAGTGCGGAGCAATCGTGTTGATAGCTGCCCGACGTTCATCATCTGTTTTACCAACAAAAGGCATAAGTGCCATTGAGCCCATGTCAAAGCCATCTGTTAGGGCAAAGCCAATCAATAGAACCCCGACCAATACCCACCAAATGATTTTGAGTAGTTCATATTCGATCATGATTGAGTCTCCCCAGCTTGATTTGCAATATTGTTTGCTTCAAGTTTTTCGAAATGGTATTTACCAGTATGTAGAGAACTTGGTCCCAAACGAGAGAATTTGATCATCAAATACATCTCAATAATCAGCAATACTGTATAGAAAGCAGCTAATGCAATGATTGAACCCCAAACATCACCAGTGCTTAAACTTGACGCAGACAAATGTGTAGGAAGTACTTCACCAATAGTCCAAGGCTGACGACCACCTTCAGCGACGTACCAACCTGTTTGTGCCGCAATCCAAGGTAAAGGCAATGCAAAGAGTGCAAATTTGAGTAACCAAGGTTTGTTTTCTGCATTACGTTTCGCTACTGCAAAAGTCGCTAATATGAATAGCAATAACATGAGGAAACCAGAAGCCACCATGGCACGGAATGACCAGAATAGACTTGCGACATGAGGAATCGTGTCTTTCGTTGCTGCTTTAATTTGTGCTTCAGAAGCATCAGTTACATTGGTTGTATATTTTTTAAGAAGTAAGCCATAGCCTAAATCTTTTTGATTTTCTTTGAATGACGCCATGAGTTCGGGTGAGCGATCACCAGTGCGCAATTGTTCTAGTTCGCTATAAGCTACCATACCATTGCGGATACGAACTTCATGTTGAACCATCAAATCTTTTAAACCAGTCACTTCTTTATCAATAGAACGGGTTGCAATAATTCCCATCGCATACGGGATTTTAATTGCGTAGTCAGTACGCTGTTCTTTTTGATTTGGAATACCGAATAAAGTAAATGATGCAGGTGCTGGATGAGTTTCCCATTCAGATTCAATCGCTGCCAATTTGGTTTTTTGTACATCACCGAGTTCATAACCAGATTCATCACCCAGTAAAATAACCGATAATGTAGACGCTAAACCAAAGATTGCTGCGATAGCAAAAGAACGGCGTGCAAATGGCAAGTCACGCTTTTTCAATAAGTAATAACTTGAAATGGCTAAAACGAAGATTGCACCAGTCACATAACCTGCTGAAACAGTATGGACAAATTTCACCTGAGCAACTGGGTTGAAAATCAACGCACCAAAATCGACAAGTTCCATACGCATGGTTTCAAAATTAAATTCTGAACCAACTGGATTTTGCATCCAACCATTGGCAACCAAGATCCATAAAGCAGATAAGTTGGAACCAATAGCGACTAACCATGTCACGCTTAGATGTTGAACTTTTGAAAGGCGATCCCAGCCAAAGAAGAATAAACCGATAAAGGTCGATTCAAGGAAAAATGCCATTAATCCTTCAATAGCGAGTGGCGCACCGAAAATATCACCTACATAGTGTGAATAGTACGCCCAGTTTGTACCGAACTGGAATTCCATAGTCAGACCAGTGGTTACCCCTAAGGCAAAGTTAATACCAAAGAGTTTTCCCCAAAATTTGGTCATATCTTTATAAATTTCTTTACCTGAAATCACATAAGTGGTTTCCATGATGGCAAGAATAAAAGCTAAGCCTAGGGTCAGTGGTACAAAAATAAAGTGATACATTGCGGTCATTGCAAATTGGAACCGCGAAAGATCGACCACGCTTTCAGAAATCATCAACGTGTCTCCTTGATTTGGGAAGGACTGCCAGCAATACGCTCAGCAACTTGGTTGTTAAAATCTTTAGGAATTGTCGGTGCATCAAACCATAAATGTTTGATTGTCATTAAAAGTGCAATCTTAATTATTAATATGATTGCTATTTCTCTAACAAGGCGACGATTTAAATCATTTGATTTTAAACTCATGATTGAAACCCTATTATTTAATTTCTTTTATATTATTAAACAAAAAGCAACATAAAATAAATAGAAAATATAGTTAAAATAAAAATATATTATTAATTATAATAAAATCAATTGCTTAAAAATATAATTATTAAAAAATAAACTAATTTTATTTAAAATATTAATTTGACTAAATTGGTTGGAATTAATATTTTAAAGTCGACTAAAGTGGTCGTGATTAATTAATTAAATCCAACTAATTTG
>Ga0209023_10006451_pt1 | contig 12360 bp, 12 predicted proteins | sample LakOneMetagenome_FD_187468 | JGI IMG/M metagenome (GOLD analysis project Ga0209023, IMG submission 187468) | Freshwater and sediment microbial communities from Lake Erie, Canada (SPAdes) (version 2) | ecosystem: Environmental > Aquatic > Freshwater > Lentic | place: Lake Erie, Canada... | reverse complement strand
TTATCTCTTTATCGATCTTTTCCTGGAAAATTTTTTCAAGATCCTGTATGGACATAGTAATCCGTTTAGGATGTAAAAATAATATAAAAAAACTAACAACTGTTAGTTTGTAAGAGTGAAAAAAAAAGCGATTCAGTTAAGAATCGCCTCTACTAATATACCCAGGTGCTGTTTTATCTTGCATAAACTCCGTTGGGCGATACCACGCTGGCAGGCCCACCGGTAATACCTACTGGCGGGATAATGATATTGATTAGTTCTCCGTTCACTTTTAAAGTGGTTTTGCCACAGCTCATTTCAACACCCTGCTGGTAGAACGGGGGCATAGCCGATGGTTCACGGTTGATCAGGTAAGGTGCGCTCAGCTCTGTCATCTCTACTTCAAAAGTGTAACCACCCACCACACATTTGCTGTGTGCGCTGGTGCCGTCGAATTTTATATCTATTGTGGCCTGAAGTACGGGAGCCTGTTCAAATGGCGTGTCTTTAAAGATATTGGGGCCAAAGTAAGCACCCACGGTTTCATTGGTGCTTACAAAACCCATTACCAGTGGCGCAGCATTGGTATCGGGTTGCCAGAAGATCATACCACTGGCGGCATTGCCCACAGGCGTGTTTACCATACGGCCAAGGTGTACAATTACGTTGGGCATCTGTAGGTCGGGAGATGTTACGGCTACAAGGTCAACACCGCCTTCCCAGCTCATCCATTGTTTTACATTCGTCATGATGATTGTTTTTGATTTTAAATGATGAATGTAAATATAAAAACCCGGATGCCTTCACGGCATACCGCCTGGAGGGTATTTTTAAGGGGATCTCCCGGATTACCGGTATCCCATGCTCCTGGTAAACTGCTCCTGGTAAGATATTCCGTATTTGCGTATGTTGGTCAGTGAAAGTTTAAAATCACGATACTCCGGCTGGGCAAGGTCTTTTTGGCTGAGCTCTTTGTCATCAGCCTTCAACACACTCCTGAACATTCCTTTTGCGTTGAACCAGGCCCTGGTTTCCCATTTTTTCCCTTCCTCTCCCTCAATGCTATAATAAAAAACAAGCTTTCCGTTTTTATAGAGATACTCTTCTGTGGTGCTCAATGCAGAAGACCTTCTTTTTATGGCAACTTTAAGTAGAACGGTTTTCGGGTCCCGTTCTTCTGCAGGGAGATGGTTGGGATCGTCGTCGTACCAGAAATCAGTGGTTTCCTGGTAAATGCCTACTGCCGGCCAGCTCTTCGAATTTTTATTGGTTATCCATTCGTTGCAATACAATGAACCCTCGAACCCGTGTTCAATGGATTCCAGTATCCTATTGTTCACGTCCTGGTAATGGTTCCGGATCTCAGCTTCTGTTTGTGCATGGGCATACAATGCCGGGCAAAAGAAGATGAGCAGCATGAATTTTTTCATAAACCTGTATTTATGGCGAAGATGAAAAATATGTTTACTTGATATCAAAATCAACAACAACCTTTTCTGTTACCGGGTGCGATTGGCAGGTCAGGATGAATCCCTGCTCCACTTCTTCGTGTTCCAGCCCCCAATTCACATCCATTTCCACTTCACCCTCCAGCAGCTTTGCCTTGCAGGTGCAGCATACGCCTCCCTTACAGGCAAAGGGAAGATCGGCGCCCTGTTTCAACGCAGCGTCTAAAATAGAATCGTTGTTGAAACCCAGTTCAAAATCAAAACTTCTGCCATCAAGCTTTACCGTTATGCTGCTTTTTGGCCCTTCGTTGCCTGCAACCTGCTGCTTTTTAACTGATGTGGACCGGCTCTCTCCGGGTGTGGTAAACAATTCAAAATGGATCTTCTTTTTGTCGGTCCCCAGCTTTTCGAGGTGGTCCTTTACACAAAATATCATTTCTTCCGGACCACAGATAAAAAATTCGTCCATATTTTCAAAACCGATCAGTTTGTCCAGTTCTTCAAGTTTCTGGCCATTGATGCGGCCCGAATTTATGGGAGCATCTGTTTTTTCACGGCTCAGGATATTGATGAGGTTAAATCGGTTGATATACCTGTTCTTTAATCCCTCGAGTTCTTCAAAGAAGATGATGGATCCCCTGCCACGGTTACCGAAAACCAATGTAAAACTGCTTTCGGGTTCGGTTTGAAGTGTTGTTTTTATGATCGAGATTACGGGTGTGATGCCGCTTCCGGCTGCAAAAGCAAGATATTGTTTGCAATTTGTGCGCTGCAGTTTGCAGTTGAATTTCCCGGTTGGTGGCAGCACATCCAGTTCATCGCCTGCTTTCAGTTCCCGGTATGCGAAGTTTGAGAACTTTCCGCCTTCTACTTTCTTTACCGCTACTTTCAAACTACCTTCAAAAGGGGCAGAGCAAATCGAATAGGAGCGACGGAGTTCTTCGCCGTCAATATTTTTTTTGATCGTGATGTTCTGCCCCTGCTCAAATGCAAATTCCTTTTTTAATTCTTCCGGCACTGCAAATTCGATGGATATGCAATCCGGGGTCTCATGTATGATCTTCTTTACTTTCAGAGAATGAAAATGAACTGCCATAGACTTTATTTTAACATGCCTTTTAATAAATGTTGCACCATATCATCTTCCAATACTTTCGGGCTCACATTTTTACGGTGTCTCTGCCAGAATTCAAGCCCGCGCACTGCAGATAAAATGGTGAGTACTGCCACATAGGGATTCAGCTTTTTGAACTCCTTTGCGTTTGAACCTTCTTCAATTAATGCCACCAGGCGTTTTTCATAAAGCCTGCGCTGGTTTAGAAAATTGGTGAGGTAAGGCTCTTTCAGGTGCTTCCATTCATGGTTGGCCACATACACCTCATCAAACTTGTCAAGCATCATGCAAATATGAAAGCGAATGATTTGTTCGATCTTATCGGCATTGGTATTTTTTTTATTTTCCGTAAATTCAAGATGCGTGGTGAATTCGGTAGCTATTTTGAAACAAATATCCTGCAGCAGCTCACTCTTGGAACCGATGTGGTTGTAAAGGCTGGGGGCTTCCACACCTACCATTTCCGCAAGCTCACGCATGGATGCTGCGTTGTAGCCCCTTGTTCTGAACAGGGCTGACGCTTTTTGGGTGATCACGTCTTTTTTGGTTGCATTCTTCCCGGGCTTTATTTTAGCCATCAGCAGTTTTTTACAAAACTAACGCATATTAGTTTTTTTACTCTGTTTTTTTAACAGGTTCGCCCGATTATTATTACTAAATTTGACGGGGTAAACAACTCTTGCTATGCAACTACAAGCTGTAGATACGGTAGACGATATTTCTGCCGATGATTTCAAGAAGCATTATTACAATGCCATGAAACCATTGGTGATCAGGAATCTGGCAAAGAACTGGCCGGCCTATAAGAACTGGACATGGGACCATTTTATAGATACGGTAGGCGATAAGGAAGTGGGTGTATACAACAACATAAAAAGCGATGCCTATACGCCCATCAATACCGCCGATGCCTACATGAAATTCGGGGACTATCTTCAAAAAGTGAAGGCGGGCCCCCTCGATCTCCGGATATTTCTCTTCAATATATTTCAACACGCACCCCAGCTCACCAGGGATTTTGAATGGCCCGAACACCTCATGAAGGGCTTTGTTAAGAAATACCCGATGCTTTTTGTGGGCGGACAGGGATCTGTCACTCATATTCATTTTGATATCGATATGAGCCATATCCTGCACACCCAGTTCCTGGGCCGAAAAAAAGTATTGCTTTTTCCTTATGGAGAGCAGTATAAACTTTACCGCAAGCCCTGGGAAGTGCTGAGTTTGGCTAATTTTGCCAACTACAGCCAGGATTTTGACTACGAGAATTTCCCGGCGGTAAAGCTGGCCCGGGGTTACGAAGTGATCCTTGAACACGGGGACACCCTCTTCATGCCTGCCGGCTACTGGCATCATATGGAATACCTTGAGGGAGGCTTCGCCATGAGCCTTCGGGCCCTGCAAAGCAGTACAGGAGGCAAACTGATCGGCCTCTGGAAGCTTTTCGGGATGCGGAATATTGATACCCTGATGAAGAAAACCGCACCCAAATGGTGGTACAACCGGAAAAGACGGAAATTAATGGAGTATGCCGAAAAGGAAATAAAGGCGGCAGGGGCTGAAAATAAATTATGATAGTTTCAAAAAAATGCTAATTTTACACCCTGCTCGGTTATCTATTATCTTTCTCCAATCTTATTTAAAGCCCTATCGGGATTATCAGTTATGATAGTACCTGTAATTTGTTTGATCAAATACACTAAAATATATTTTTAAATTTTTTCTTGTGGTTTCAGAGGTAAGCAAGGCCGGAGATTTTTATCTCTGGCCATCTTTTTTATAGCCTTCTCCCCGTGTTTTTAATTTCTTTAAGATTTGTTCTGCCATGAGCAAGCCCACCTTCAGCAGCAAGAGCCATGTGTTGGCCATACTCAGGAATGGGCGTGGAGGAAAGAATTATTATTCTATCGCTGTGTTCAGAAAATCGACCAGGGGTTTCATCGCCGCAAATGTTTTACTCAGTTCTTTGGTGAAAACCTTGCTTTGCACTTCTGCATCGGTAAATGGCCTGCGCACCACAAAGCTTTTCATTTTCAGATAATCAATTGCAGGATTGGATGCTTCATAGCCCTTGGGCGGCCTTACCAATACATCAGAACTGTCGGGACCCGCCGGAAACATTTTTTTGAAACCTTTGCTGTTCAAAAAATGCTTCCATTCTTTAAATCCATAATCGATCTCCTGGCGTATTTTGGCAAGATCGGCCGGCAGGGGCATCCACATGCCCCCGGCAGCGAAACTCTTGCCCGGCTCAATATGCACATAATAGCCGGCACCGTTACTTTTTTTTCCGCCACGATTGAAATAGCCGGACATATTGCTTTTGTAAGGGCTCTTATCTTTACTGAAACGCACATCCCTGTTGATCCTGAAAATGCATTCCTTCACACTAAGGTTACCGATTGGTGCATCAAAATCTGCAATGCCTTTAATGACCTGTTCAATAAAAACAGCAAAACCTGATTTTGCTGTTTCATAATCTTTGCGATGCCCGTCGAACCAGGATTTATTATTGTTTTTTTTAAGGTCTTTTAAAAATTTTAACGTGCTGGCCTGGATCATGATTGTTTTTTAATAAGTGGTACAAACTTACACAAATAAAAAAAAGGAACCGGCGTTAACCAATTCCTGATTTTCAACTATTAACTGTTGATTTTTATTTCACTTTGCCCCAGTTCTCTCCGCTCTTAATACGGTATAAAGTCATTTCGCTCACTTTGTATTTTTTTGCAAGCTGCTTATAGGTGAGTTTCCTTTTCGGATTGTTGATGGTGTCCTTGATGGCTTTAACCTGTACGGCATTGAGTTTCAGCCCTACGGTTCTGTTGGCCTGGCGCTTTTTGTAAGCAATCTTTTCAGGACTTTTTTGCTGGTGAGAACTTACCTCTTCCAGGGAAGCCCATTTCAGGTTCTTGAAATTATTGTCTTTCTTTTTGTGGTTGATATGAACTACAAATTTATTTTTCGGGGAAGATTTCTTGCAAAACAGTTTTGCCACTTCGCGATGAATGTAAATGGTACCGTTGCCGTTCTCCACATGCAGGTTAAGTGTTTTATAACCTGAGGTAAGTGAACCATTCAATAGCTTGCCGTCTTTTTCAACATTATCAGAAAAACTTGCAGCCCGGCCATGAGATGATACAGCATATTTTTTGCGAAGCTGTTTATGGCCGCTGAATTGAATTTGTTTCCAAACTTCGCCTGGATTTTTTTTAATCATAATGATATGATTTAGTTGTGATGCTCCGTAAATCGGGCCTGCCGGAACAGTTATTTTGTGGATTTATAAAAAGCTCGACATATAAATATAAAAAACCTTTCGTTAAGTAGGTAGCATTTTTAAAAATTCTTCTTCACTAATTATTTTAACACTGGGGATCTTTTTGGCCTTTTCCAGTTTGCTTCCTGCGTCTTCACCTACCACAAGGTAGTTCAGTTTGCTGCTCACGCCTCCAATGATCTTACCCCCGTTCAATTCCACCATCGCTTCAGCCTCTGATCTTTTAAGTCTGGCCAGTGTACCGGTAAACAGGAACGTTTGTCCGCTGAAGCCACCCTCTGCAACATGCCCCTTTTTTTCATTTTTCAGTTGCACCCCCAGGCTTTCCAGTTGGTGAAGCAGGTGCAGGTTGTCCTTGTTGTGAAAGAACTCATAAACGCTTTTGGCAACCTTTACGCCCACATCTTCCAGTTCCTGCAATTGCGCTTCGGTATATTCAGCAAAATCGAGGAGATGACCTGCCGCATTGGCCAGCGTTTTAGCTGTGGTTTCACCCACATACCTGATCCCCAGAGCATATATCAAACGATACAGTGGCTGCGATTTGGAGGCGTTGATGGCCAACTCGAGGTTGTTGATCGATTTTTCACCAAAACCCTCCATCGTTCTGATCTTCTCAAAATCAAGTTTATAAACACCAGGTATGTCTTTCAGTAGCCCCATCTCGTAAAACCTGCGCACATTGGCTTCTCCAAAACTTCGTATATCCATGGCATCCTTACTCACAAAATGAATGATGCCTTCCACAATATGGGCCGGGCAGGCAAGGTTGATGCAACGCCAAACAGCATCTTCCTCAGGTTTGTAAAGATCATTGTGGCATACCGGGCAGCGGGAAGGGAATTTGATCTTCTGCTCACTGCCATTGCGCAATTCTGCAAAGGATTTTACTATCTGTGGAATAACATCGCCACTCCTTTCTATTAAAATGGTATCGCCCAACTTCAGGTCCTTTTCTTTAATGTAATCTTCGTTGTGTATCGAGATGCTGCTTACGGTTACGCCCCCTACCTGCACGGGTTCTATTTTGGCCACAGGGGTTACAGCACCTGTTCGTCCAACCTGGAATTCTACCGACAGCAGTTTGCTGGTACCCTGCCTGGCCTTGAATTTATACGCAATGGCCCAGCGGGGATGGTGCGAGGTCATTCCCAGTTTATCCTGCAACCTGAGGTCATTTACTTTGATGACCATGCCATCTATCTCATAGCCCAGGTCATCCCTTTTTTTTTCAAAATCCTGCACATGATCTATTACGCCCGGAATTCCGTGAATGATCTTCATTTCTTTTTTCGGGCTTCTGAAACCCAGGTCCCACAACATTTCCAGCATTCCCGAATGGGTTGCAGGCTCCTTATTGCCATGCCTGTCTACCGAATGCTGCACATTGCCTGTTGTGGTATAACTAACATGGTATAAAAATGCCTCCAGGTTTCTTCGGCTAACCTCTGCCGTATCTTTGATCCTCAATGAGCCTGCTGCCGCATTCCTAGGGTTGGCCAGCGGGGGAATGCCTTCTTCAATAAGGGCTTCATTGTAGGCTTTAAAATTCTTTTTATTCATCAGTACTTCGCCACGGATCTCTGCCTGCTGAATGCCATACACTGTAAATTTTGCTGAAAGCGGTACCGACCTGATCTGTTTGATATTCGGAGTGATCTCGTCACCCACCACGCCATCTCCTCTTGTAGCACCACGGGAAAGCAGGTCATTCTCATAGATCAGGGAAATGCTTGCCCCGTCGAATTTTGGCTCTACGCAATATTCAATCTCCTCCAGGCCCGAAAGTTCCCTGGCCTTGCGGTCAAAATCAAGCAAATCACCGGCATTGTAGGAATTCTCTAAAGATAACATGGGTACCAGGTGCTGCACTTTAGGGAAGTCTTTGATCAAACCCTTGCCTACGCGCTGGGTAGGAGAATCAGCAGTAATGGCCCCGGGATTTTCTTTCTCAAATTTTTCAAGTAACTTATATAAGCTGTCGTATTCGAAATCGCTGATCAGCGGATCATTTTGAACATAGTAACGGTATTCGTGAAAACGCAGTACACCCCTAAGCAATTCAACTTTCTTGTTATTAATTCCTTGCTCCTTACCTGCCTGTCCGGCAGGCAGGTTTGATATTAACTGTTTCGTTAACTCCTGAAATTCTCTTGTTTGTTTCAGATCATACATATGCCAAAGTTAAAAATTCTGAAACCAGCTTTTGTGTATTTTTGATAAAACATTTTTTATGCCGTTTCGCCCCGACAGTTGCCTGCTGCCCATTGCCATTTGCCTGTTATTTTCTTCCTGTAAATCTCACCCCAGGGCCGATCTTATTATTCACCATGCTAAAATATATACTGTTGATGAAAAATTTTCTGTAGCTGAAGCCATCGCCGTACGTGATGGGAAGATCATTGCCATCGGCAAAAATGAAGACATCCTGAAAAATTATGAGGCCGATGTAGTGCAGGATGCACAGGGCAACGCGTTGTTCCCGGGTTTAATCGACGCACATACGCATTTTGTGAATTACGGCTTCAGCCTGCAAAAAGTGAACCTGGCAGGAACAGAGAGTTGGGAAGATGTATTACAACGATGCAATGATTTTGCAAAAGAGCATGCAGGAACAGGCTGGCTCACGGGAAGGGGGTGGGACCAGAATGATTGGGTGGTAAAGGAATTTCCGGGTAATGAAAAACTCAACCAGATGTATCCCGATCGCCCGGTAATGCTTACAAGGATCGACGGGCATGCCGCGATCGCAAACCAAAAAGCCCTTGACCTGGCGGGTATAAAACCCGGGGATGTATTGCAGGGAGGACAGATCGAGGCGAAAAACGGCAAACTGACCGGCATTCTTATTGACAATGCGGTAGACCTGGTTTCTTCGAAGATACCTGCTCCGGATGCCACCCAGTCGAAGGTGGCATTATTGATGGCCCAGCAAAACTGTTTTGCCACCGGGTTAACATCCGTGAATGAATGTGGGCTCGACTACGCAAACGTGCTGTTCATCGACAGCCTGCAAAAGACCGGCGACCTTAAAATGCGTATATACGCCATGTTAAGTGACGCGAAGGAAAATTATGAACTCGCCTTCTCAAAAGGTAAGATAAAAACAGCCCGGCTGCAACTTTGTGCATTTAAAGTGTATGCCGACGGAGCCCTGGGTTCCAGGGGAGCCTGTTTGCTGCAACCTTATAGCGATAAACCAGGCTGGTCGGGGTTCTTATTGAGCACTCCCACACATTTTGATTCGGTAGCCAATATCATTTCACAAAAGGGCTGGCAAATGTGTACGCATGCCATCGGCGACAGTGGCAACCGGATCATCCTCAACATATATGCAAAATACCTGAAAGGAAAGAACGACCTGCGTTGGCGCATTGAACACGCACAGGTGGTTAATGAGAATGACTTTCATTTGTTTGGCGACTATAGTATTATCCCTTCGGTGCAACCTACACATGCAACGAGCGACATGTATTGGGCACAGGAACGCCTGGGTGCAGTAAGGGTAAAAGGCGCTTATGCCTACAAACAATTAATGGATCAAAATAAATGGATACCACTGGGAACCGACTTCCCGGTTGAAGATATCAGCCCGTTCAAAACTTTCTTTGCGTCTGTTGCCAGGCAGGACGCAAAAAATTTCCCCGCAAATGGCTACCAGATGGAAAATGCATTGACCCGTGAGCAAGCCATACGGGGTATGACCATCTGGGCTGCAAAAGCCTCTTTTGAAGAAAATGAAAAGGGAAGCCTGGAAGTGGGGAAACTTGCAGATTTTATTCTACTGGACACCGACCTGATGAACTGTCCCCTTTCGGATATTTTAAAAACAAAGGTTTTGTCAACCTACATCAATGGAGAGAAGGTCTTCTGGCGCAAATTTTTTTAACCCCTGCAGCGGTCACCGACCCGGTTGGCGTAAATATTAATGGGGGTACTATAGTGCCACTCTGTTGCCCATTTAAACTGCCGGCAGAGAAACCACTTCACCGATAAATATTTTTAGTCAAAATTTTTACTGAAAATCAATGCTTTATGAAAGTGTTGTGAAAAATACTTCCCTTTTTCCTTGGAAAATAAGGCCATATGCCTTTACCTTCGCGGTCCAAATTTAAAACCACGGGGATAGCTGTGGTTAAACTTAAAAAATAAACGATGAGCAAATTACATTTCACCACCAAACATGCGAACGAGGCTACCGTTACACACAACTGGTACGTTGTGGATGGTACTAATCAAACCGTGGGTCGTATGTGTGCCAAGATTGCGGCGATTCTCAGGGGTAAGAACAAAGCTTACTACACTCCACACGTTGATTGCGGAGATTTTATTATTGTGACCAACTGCGAAAAAGTGGTTTTAACCGGTAATAAAATGGAAGACAAAGTATATGACACTTTTAGCGGTTACCCAGGTGGCCGTAAAGAAGAAGCTGCAAAAAACCTGTTGAGGCGCAGGCCCGAAGTAATTATTGAAAGGGCGGTGAAAGGCATGTTGCCTAAGAATCGCTTGGGCCGCCAGATGTACAAAAAATTATTTGTATACCAGGGCGCTGAGCATCCACATGCAGCACAACAGCCGAAAGAATTAAAATTCTAATCCTTCAATAAATTCCCGCAACATTTACCGGGGAAGACAGGGAGTCAACAATTAATTAAATCATCCCGATAGTTGTCGGGGCCAAATAAAAATAAATGGAAAAGCAAAAAAACGCAGTCGGCCGCAGAAAAGAAGCTGTAACCCGTGTTTTCCTTTCTAAAGGCGACGGAAAAATTACCATTAACGGCAAAGACTACAAAGTGTATTTCCCGCTGGTTTACTTACAGAACCAGGTTGAAGCACCATTGAAAACGGTTGAATCTGCCGACAAATTTGATGTGGTTGTAAATGCTACTGGCGGTGGCGTTAAAGGACAGGCTGAAGCAGCAAAGCTCGGAATTGCCCGCGCATTGCTTGAAGTAAGCGTTGATTATCGCCCGGCCCTCAAAGCTGCAGGTTTGCTGAAACGCGACCCGCGTGCTGTAGAGCGTAAAAAGCCAGGACGCAAGAAAGCAAGAAAGAGCTTCCAGTTCAGCAAACGTTAATACCGGCCAATGGCTCATGGTTAATAGTTCATGGCAGGTTGCCTTACTATCAACCATCAACTGTGAACAATATTTAAATAACTACATCAATAATAAAAAATGGAAAATAATACTTCCTTACAGCAACAGTTACTCGAAGCAGGCGTACACTTTGGTCACCTAAAAAAGAAGTGGAATCCCAAAATGTTGCCTTACATCTTCGCGGAGAAAAAAGGTATTCACATTATTGACCTGAACAAAACCGTAGAAGGTTTGCAGGAATCTGCAGCAGCATTGAAAGCCATTGCACGCAGCGGGAAGAAAATAATGTTCGTGGCTACAAAAAAGCAAGCCAAGGAAATTGTAAGTGAATGCGCCAAGCGTGTAAATATGCCTTATGTTACTGAACGTTGGCTGGGTGGTATGCTTACCAACTTCAACACGGTACGTAAAAGTGTTAAGAAGATGCAGAGCATCGAAAAAATGCTTGCAGACGGCAGTGCTGAAAGCCTGACCAAAAAAGAACGCCTCACATTAACACGTGATAAGGAAAAGATGGAAAAAGTACTGGGGGGTATCGCACAAATCAGCCGCGTACCTGCAGCCCTGTTCATGGTGGATATCGGACACGAGCACATCGCCCTGGCCGAAGCAAAAAAACTCAACATCAGCACTTTCGGTATGGTGGATACCAACTGCGATCCCAATAAGATTGATTTCGCCATCCCCGCCAATGATGATGCAACAAAGTCTATCTCTATCATTGTTAATTACCTCACTGCAGCAATCGTTGAAGGTTTGCAGGAGCGCCAGGCTGACAAAGATGAAGATGACAGCAGCGATACAGAAGAAAGCGCAGAAGCCAAAGCCGCACGCTTTGAGCAGAAAGCAGATGGGGGAGATGACAGGAACAAACGTGGCGGAGGAAGAGGAGTAGCTTCTCAACCCAAGCGTCGTGTAGCCGGTCCCGGACAAGGGGGAAGAAGGCCTGCAGGCGGAGGAGCAAGATAATTCCGGAGGTGATATTGATCGCATCACAAAGTGATGCCTTCGCTTCACAGGAATTATTAATTATTAATTACTAATTTTTTAATTATCATGAGTGTAACAATAACAGCATCAGATATCAATAAATTACGCCAGGCAACAGGAGCAGGAATGCTTGATTGCCGCAAAGCATTAACTGAAAGCAACGGCGATTTTGAAGGAGCCATTGACTGGTTGCGCAAACAGGGACAGAAAGTTGCCGCAAAACGCAGCGACAGGGAAGCAAAAGAAGGTGTCATCATCGCAAAAACCACAGCCGACAATAAAAGCGGTATCGTGCTTTGCGTCAGTTGCGAAACCGATTTCGTGAGTAAGAATGCTGATTTCGTGGCATTTGCACAAAGCATCGCTGATGCTGCAATTGCAAACAATGTAAAGAATACAGAAGAATTGAACGAAGTGGTGATCAACGGAGCAAAAGTTGCCGAT
>Ga0209023_10006450_pt1 | contig 12364 bp, 16 predicted proteins | sample LakOneMetagenome_FD_187468 | JGI IMG/M metagenome (GOLD analysis project Ga0209023, IMG submission 187468) | Freshwater and sediment microbial communities from Lake Erie, Canada (SPAdes) (version 2) | ecosystem: Environmental > Aquatic > Freshwater > Lentic | place: Lake Erie, Canada... | reverse complement strand
CGGCGCCGCCGCCAAGTGGCCCTCGGCAGATTGACCCCCATCGAGTTCGAAACCATCATCACACCCGCCGCCGATCAGGCAGCCTGACCCCACACCCAACCTGTCACCGGATCACGCGGCAGTCCCGCTGGACCTTCTCGCCGGGCTTCAGGTCCGATGCCGTGACGTCGACCTGGTCGCCGGGGCTGGCCGTCGGCGAGCTGAGCTGGGGCTCGGACCAGGTGCCCTGGAGTAGGAGGGAGATCGAGCCCGTGGCGGTGGCGCCGTTGGCGTTGGTGATCTCGTAGCTGAACTGGTCGTCTCCGACCCAGCCGTCTACGAGCGGGGTGTACTCGACGGTGCCGTCGGCGGCGTCGACCACCGAGAGCGCGCCGTGCTCGGCCGGGCCGAACGTGATCCCCGCGCCCGGCACGCCCTGGAAGGAGCAGGGGAGGGCGAACTGGGTGGGTTCGGTGGCCGAGACGACCTGGTCACCGGCTTCGAGGCACACCGGCGAGAAGATCCAGTTGATGACGACCTCCCCGTCCGCAGATTCGGACGCGTTGGTGATGGTGCCGCCCTGCAGCACGGCCGAGCCCAGGTAACTGGAACCGGCACCGCCGCCACCCCCGCCGCCGCCTCCGGTGCCACCACCGGTGCCGCCGTTGCCGCCCTTCCACCCGCCGCCGCCTCCGCCGCCGGGACCGGCGTCGTGGTGCTCGGGGGCGCCGGCGCCTCCGGCCATGGTGGACTCGCCGCCGAAGGTGCCGCCGTGGCCGTGGCCGGGCCCGGATCCGTCCTTGCCGTTCGTGCCCGTGCCGTTGCCGCCGGCCACGCCGCCGGCGCCGCCGGCGTCGATGCCGCCGAGGGTGCCGGAGCCGCCGCCTCCGCCGCCGCCGCCAGCAACGAACTGGTACTCACCATTGAGCTGGACCGACGAGGCACCGCCGCCCCCGCCGCCGACGGTGGTATCGCTGCCATAGGACGTTCCCCCGGGAGCGTCGCCACCCCAGGCCGGCGCCGGGTTCGAGGCCGGGGTCGAGTTGGACGCCCCTTGGCTGCCGACGTCGATGGTGAGGACGTCGTCGGGTGAGAGCAGCAGCGTGCCGGTGACCGAGGCAGCGGCCCCGCCCGACGAAGGCTTGCCCTCGCCGTTGTAGCCCTGGCCGCCGCCGCCGCCGTTGATCAAGAAGTAGGCACCGAGCGCGCCGTCCGGGATGGTGGCGGTCTGCGTCTCGCCGAGCGCGGTGAACAGCGTGGACCCGTTCACCTGGGCGGAGACCGGCGCCGACGGGAAGAAGACCGCGGAGGCGGTCACTACGACGGCGCCAAGCGCGGCGATGCCGAGCCGGCGCACGGAGCGCCGTGGCACCCGCGGGGCGGGGGGCGGCGCGGCAGAGTCGGGAGTGGTGGAGGAGGAGAGGGTGCGTGTGCTGCTCATGGCGGCATCGTGCCCAGGTGGTGCTCCCGGCGTCCCTAGGGAGACGCCCTAGTTCCGGCTCACCCTCTGTGCGCGGGAAGCCATGAGGTCGAGATGATCGAGCCCGCCCTCAGGGGTCAGAGCTCGCGTCGGCCGAACCGAACGACTGCACAGCCGAGCGCTGCCGCCGACGCGACGCTGCACACGACCACGGCCTGCCACAGGTTCCCCGCCGGGTGATCCAGGAGCGCCGCCCCGCTCGCGGCCAACCGGGTGGGCAACCAAGACACGTTCGACGCCATGCTGCCCACGAGCGCGAGCCCCAGGAAGAACGCAACGGACGCGCCGACGACCCCCACGACCCCCCGAACCACGCTTGCGAAGAAGGTCACGGCGCTGGTGACGAAGCAGAGCCAGGCGGATTGCAACGCGAACCCGACAGCGACGGCGCCCAGTGAGAACGGGCCGAAGAGCAGTCGTGTCTCGTACGCGGCGGCGAGGGTACCGAGGGCGAGCGCACCGATGCTCGCTGCGGTGACCATGAGGTAGCGGGGTACCACGAGCCGGATCGGCTGGTCCACGCGGCTGCGGTAGAACCGGGCGAGGGCAGGATTGCCGTCGACCGACACGTTCGCCGCAGCCACGACGGCGACGAGGAGGGTTCCGAGCTGCCCGACGTTGCCTGCGAATCCGCGCATGGCATCGGCGGCCGTCTGTCGGGACACGGTGATCCTCAGCCCGCTGTTGCTGTTCTTGATGAGATCAGGCAGGTAGTACGTCATCAGAGGGAGACCGAAGCCGAGGACGAGGAACGTCGCCCCGAGCGCGACAACGCGTCGCGTCCGCCAGATACGCGCCCACTCGAGTCGCCATCGTCCCATCAGGGGTCGCTCGATGTGCGGTGCTCGTTCGGGCCCGTTGCGGTGAGCTCGAAGAAGATGTCCTGGAGGCTGACGCCAGCCCGATCGACCGCGAGGAGCCGTGCTCCGCACTCGGCCAAGACCCTCGGCAACTCGGTCTCGGCGGTCACGGCATCGGCGAGGTCGATGCGGAACTCGCCGGGTGCGTCCTGATGGACCGCCCGGACCCGCTCGGCTGCTTCGAAGGCGTCGGCGATCTCCATCGCCGGTGGGCGGACGACGACTCGGAGGGCGGGAGCCGCCTGGGCGAGCAGCTCCGCCAATGGACCCTGATAGACGAGCCGGCCAAGTGAGAGCACGCCGATGGTGTCGCAGATCCGCTCGACCTCGGCGAGGTCGTGGCTGGACACCAACACCGTGATCGCGCCGGCGAGCTCGGCAAGGAGTTCGATGATCTCCCAGCGCCCCGCTGGATCGAGGGCCGCTGCCGGTTCGTCCGCGATCAACAGCCGAGGCTCGCCGATCAGCCCGGCGGCGAGGCTGAGGCGGGAGGTCATTCCACGCGAGAAGCCGCCAACCCGGCGGTCAGTTGCTTGCGAAAGGCCAACGCGGTCGAGGAGGTCCGCAAACGTCGAGGGCGATGGGGTGGCCCCTTGCAGACTCGCCGACGCCTCGAGGGTCTCCCGGGCGGTGAGCCATGGCTCGAACTCCGCGGCATCGGGGCAATAGGCAACTCGATCGGCCGGTACGCCAAGAGCGACCGAGCCGGAGCTCGGCCGGCGAAGGCCGGCGAGGATCTCCAGCGCGGTGGTCTTGCCCGAGCCGTTGGGGCCGACGAGCCCGTACATCGCTCCCGGCGGAACGATGAGGTCGATGCCGGCGAGTGCGCTGGTGGCCCCGTAGGTCTTGGTGAGACCGACCGTGGTGACGCCGCTCACGGCGCCCGCCCGAACACGAGATACGCGACGCCGCCCAGCGGGATGGAGAGGCAGATGACCAGGGCCCACCCCCACTTCGGCAGGTATCGGACCTCCCGAGCCTTGACGAGATCTCGTAGGCAGAACACGACGAACGCGAGGCCGACGAGGATGAGGGGAAGCAACGCCGCGATCGGGGGCATCTGGTTGGCGGCGCTCACCGATGCGTACGAGCCCAATGCCAACCTCCTGGCGCGTGGCCTTGTGAGCTGGGGTCCATCCGGTGAAGCCGGCGGCCCGCAGCGCAGAGCTTCACCCAGGCCCGAGTGGTGCAACAGGGTCGAAGGTCACGAGCGTCCGGGTTCGGATCCGGGTTGCACCAGGCCCGCCCGTGTGGTGAGATACTGAACCATATGGTTCAGTATGCGACGCCCACCCTCGATGCCTCGTTCGCCGCCCTGGCGGACGGCACGCGTCGCGGCGTGTTGGCCCAGCTGGGACGCGGCGAGTGCTCCATCACGGACCTCGCCGACCGGTTCGACATGACCCTCACCGGCATGCGAAAGCACGTCGGCGTCCTCGAGGAGGCAGGGCTCGTCCTCACGGAGAAGGTCGGACGGGTGCGTCGGTGCCGGGTGGGCACCCGCCGGCTCGATGAGGTGGCGGCGTGGATCGACCAGTACCAGCAGCTCTGGGACCTGCGGTACGACGAGCTGGACAAGGTGATCGACGAGTTGAAGCAGAAGGAGAAGTCGGATGGACGCAACGAACGAGGGTGAGCAGGTGGCCACGAAGCGCACGATGGTGGAGCGACGGTCCGACCGCGAGGTCGTGGTGACGCGCTGGTTCGACGCGCCGGCGCACCTGGTGTTCGAGGCCTGGTCGAACCCCGAGCTGTTCCAGCGGTGGTGGCTGCCGAGGTCGATGGGCATGGAGCTGCACGCCTGCGAGATGGACGTGCGCACCGGGGGGACCTACCGGCTCGACTTCGGCGGAGGCATGGAGTTCTTCGGCCGATACCTCGAGGTGACCCCGCGCGCCCTCATCGCCTGGACGAACGAGGAGGGTGGCGAGGATGGCTCCGTCACCGCCGTGACCTTCGAGGAGCAAGACGGCCGCACGCTCGTCGTCATGACCGAGCGATTTCCCTCGAAGGAGGCGCTCGACGCCGAGGGAACTGGAGCGGCGGAGGCCACGCACGAGACCTTCACCCAGCTGGACGAGCTGCTGGGAACGCTGCTGGTGTAGCCGGCGGTGGTGGGTGGGATCGGCCAGGGTCGTGTGGTCCGCGTCCACAGATCGGCCCGCGGTTGCGGTGACCTTCGATGACGGTCCGCACCCGCGGTTGACGCCGCGAGTGCTGGACATGCTGGCCGTGCGCGACATCCGCGCGCCGGATCCATCATCGAAGCCGTCAAGGCGCCGGATCACCGAGAGCCTGCTGCGAGCCCTCGGGCCGGGCGTCATCTACGACCTCACGCTCTCTGACCTGGTCGGGAAGTCGGCCGTCGGGTAGGACGCGTTCCTGGGAAGCTCAAGGTGCGATTCGCATTTCATCTTCCAGATGACCCAGCTCCTCTCGCTGGTGGTCGAGGCCAGCAAAGGGTCCGCCGCCACCGCACCGCTCACCCCTCGGGTGCATCCCACTCGGCGGGGTGATCGTCGGCTCCGATGGCAGGGCGGATGCGTCGGTAGCGTTCGGGATCGTGGCGAGCGGGTCCCGAGAGGTGGAGGCGGTGCCGTCGTGGTAGACCTGGTCGCCCCGGCAGCGGTCGACGGTGGTCGCCACCGGCCTTGGCGTGTTCATGATCGTGCTCGACGCGTTGATCGTGAACGTGGCGCTGCCGGACCTGCAGAAGAGCTTCGGGGTGGGGGAGTCCGGCCTGCAGTGGGTGGTGGCCGGCTACAGCATCGGCATGGCGGTGTTGATGATGGCCAGCGCCACCATCGCCGACGGGATCGGCCGGCGCCGGACCTACGTGGCCGGGCTCGCCGTGTTCGCCGGCGGGTCGCTGGTCTCGGGGATCGCCCCGGCGCTCTGGCTGGTGACCGCAGCACGGTTCGTGCAGGGCGGGGCAGCGGCGACCGTCTCGGTCGCCTCGCTGGCCCTCATCTCCAACGCCTTCCCGTCGCCCGGCGCCCGGGTCCGGGCCATCGGCACCTGGACGGCCATCACCAGCGTGGGCACGGCCCTGGGACCCACGCTCGGCGGAGTGCTCACCGACGCCCTCGGCTGGCGGTCGGTGTTCCTCGTCAACGTGCCCGTCGCGGTGGTCGCCGTCGCCTTGACGCTGCGGTGGGTGGGGGAGTCCCGCGACCCCTCGCCGGGCCCGCTCGACGGGTTGGGCCAGGCCACCTTCGCCCTCGCCATCGGCAGCGCGTCGTACGTGATCATCGAGGGCCAGGAGGTGGGGTGGACGTCGACGACCATCCTCGGGCTGGTGGTCGTGGCCGTGGCTTCGCTGTGCGTGTTCGTGGTGCACGAGCACCGCGTCGACCACCCGATGATGGACCTGAGGCTGTTCCGCGAGCGCCGGTACGCCATCGCCATCGGCACCGTCTTCGTGGCGTACTTCACGGCGTACGGGATGCTGCTGATGGTCTCGCAGTTCGTGCAGGACGCCAAGGGGGCATCGGCGGTGGCCACCGGGCTGCTGATCCTGCCCTTCGCCCTGGCTCAGCTGGTGACCGCGCCCCGGGCCGGGGCGATCGCCGATCGGGTGGGGGCCCGCCTTCCGGTGCTCTGCGGGCAGGGGCTGGTCGTGGTGGGGCTGGCGACGTGCATCGTCGGCGTCACGGCCGGCACGGCGGTGCTGGCGGTGGGCCTCGCCGCAGCCGGCGCTGGTATCGGCCTCATCGTCACGCCCATCACCGGCATCGCCATGGGGGCGGTCGCACCCGATCGAGCAGGCATGGCGTCGGGCATCTTGTCCACCCAGCGGGCCGTCGGGTCCATCGCCGGATACGCGGTGATGGGCGCGGTGCTGTCGGTCTGGCTGAGCGCCTCGCTCGATGCTCGGCTCGAGGCCGCCGTCCCCGATGCCACCACCCGGGCCGCCGTGGTCCACGAGATCATCGACCAGGCCAACCCGCACGCCTACACCGCCGAGATCGGGCCCGGCCGGCCGATCGTCACCCGCAGCGTGGCGATCGATGACGCCATCCTCGACCGCGCGGTCGACGACTTCGCCGCTGGCACCCGTCTCGCCCTCAGCGTCGGCCTGGTCCTCACCGTCGGCGCGGCCGCGGCGGTGGCCGTCGGCTTCGGGCCCGCCACCGACCCCTAGCGCCCAGACCGGTTGCGGCCGGGCCGAGCGCGTGGTGGCATGACCGCCATGGCGACCGAGACGCAAGGCGTGGTGGCGCTCGAGGGGAGGGAGATCGGCTGGCGGCGCCTCGGCTCCGGCCCGCCCGTGGTGGTGCTCAACGGGTACGCCGCGACCGCGGCGGACTGGGACCCGGTGTTCCTCGATGCCCTCGGCGCCGGGTTCGAGCTCGTCCTGCCTGACCACCGGGGGATGGGCCCGTCGACGTGGGGCAGCGATGGGGAGCTGTCCATCGGGTCGATGGCCGACGACGTCCTCGCCCTGGCCGACGCGCTGGAGCTGGCCTCGTTCGGCCTGGTCGGCTGGTCCATGGGCGGCTTCGTCGCGCAGACCGTCGCCTGTCGGGCGCCCGAGCGGATCACCGCCCTGGCCCTTCTGGGCACCGATGCCGGCGGGCCCACTGCCGTGCTGGCCGAGCCCGACGTGTGGTCGCGGCTCATCGATTCCACCGGGTCGGACCGCGAGCAGGCCACCCGGCTGCTGGGCGTCTTGTTCCCGCCGCCGCTGGCCACCCAGCTCGACGACCAGGTGGGCGAGCTGGTGGCGCAGGGCCGGGCGGCGCTCGACCACGACGTCCTCCGGGCCCAGGAGGCGGCCATGGGCGCGTGGCATGCCATCGCGCAACCGCCGGTCCCGGCCGGTGCTCCCCGGACCCTGGTGGCTTGCGGCGAACTCGACGAGGTCATCCCGGCCGCCAACGCCGAGCTCATCGCCCAGCGCTGGTCCGCACCCGACCCCCTGACCTACCCCGGCGGTGGCCACGCCTTCATGGCCCAGGTCCCCGACGAGCTGGCGGCCCGACTCATCGAGCACCTCTCGTGACCATCGACGTGGATCACAACAAGGACCTGGTCCGCCGGTTCTACGCCGAGGCCATCAACGGGCGCGACCTCGACGCCGTCGACCGACTGCTCACCGAGGACTTCACCCACGACGGCGAGCAGCGGGGGCGGGCCGGCCAGCGCGCCGCGGTTGCCGCCTTCCTCGACGCCTTCGCCGACCTGCGCAACGAGATCCTGCTGATCCTCGCCGAAGGCGACCTGGTGGCCGCCCACCAGCGCTGGACCGGCACCCACACCGGTTCCTTCGCCGGCGTGGCCGCCACCGGACGAAGCATCACCTTCACCTCGACCGCCGTCCTGCGCATCACCGACGGCCTCATCGCTGAGGCATGGGACCAGGTCGATGTGGCCGGCCTCATGGCCCAGCTCGCCTGACCGACCTCGATCCACCGGAACCCTCCCAGGGACCCCTGCTCTCAGCTGGGCAGGCGGATGCGGCGCAGCTCGACCCCTTCGCTGCCACCGAGTGCGTCGAGGGCATCGACGAGCGACCGGTGGAGCTGCTGGTGGCGCCGGGCACCGAGGGCCGTGCGCAGGTCGTCGTCGAGGGCGGTTCGTGCGACCCGGCCAGCGTCGACAGCCTGGCGCGCCCGGGGCGTGAGCGTGACCTGGCGGGCCCGCCCGTCGTTCGGGTCTGGCTCGAGGACGAGGTATCCCATCCCGACCAGCTCCTTCACGACCTTGGACACCGCCTGGACGGACACGCCCTGCAGTGCGGCGAGGTCGGTGACCGTCCGCGACGTGAGCACCAGGTGCTGGATCAGGAACCCGTGCGAGAAGCGCAGGTCGCCGAACCCGGCGTCGGCGAGCGCAGCGCTGGTCCGCTCGGCCGACGACAGCCCGACGAACATGGCGAGCAGGCCGACGTCGAGGTCCGCGGGGGCGGGGCGGGGGTCGTCGACAGCCACAAGGGGCACCGTATCCATCGGAAGGGATGTAATCAACGTAGGTTGACAATGTCAGGATGGTCAACCATGGTTGGCTTTATGGCACCGAACACGACGACCACCACCACCGACTTCGACGATCTCGCCGCGGAGTTCGACCGGCGCCTGCGGCGGATCATCTGGTGCGCGCTGACCACCGTCGACGCCCGGAACCGGCCGCGGACCCGCCTCGTGCACCCCGTCTGGACGCGGACCACCGGTTGGCTGACCACCAGGACCGGGACGCCGAAGGTGGCGCACCTCATCGCCAACCCAGCGGTCTCGTGCTTCTGGTGGGATCCGAACCACGAGCAGGTGACGATCGAAGCGGTGGCGTCTGTGGCCGTCGATCAGGACGAGCGCCAGCGAGGCTGGGACGCCTGCGGCGAACCGCCGGAGCCCTACGGCTTCGACCCGGCGACGATCTTCCCCGACGGCCCCACCGACCCGGCCCTCACGATCGTGCGCCTCGAAGCCACCCGCGTCGAGCTCTGGGGCATTCCCAAGCAGGTGTGGCTGGCTCCCGCTCCGGTCCCTCCGCCCGCCGCGTGACGGACGAGCCTGCGTCGGCCTGCGCTGAGCGACGATCAGGGGGGGGTCAGCCGGGCTCATCGGACAGGTGACGACCCCTGTGGCGCACGCGGGCCCAGGTGGCCGGCCACCGACGTAGCTGGTCGACTCCGCCGGCTCGGGCGGTAGCGGCCAGCTCTCCAGCCTCGAAGGCCGCGGTCGTTCGGGCCGCCTCCCGTAGCCACCTCTCCATGACCGCGGCATCATGGACCGCACCCAGCACGTCTTGGAGCTCAGCCAAAGAGTGGGCGAGCCGGTTCGTGGCACGGCGGTCGAGCGGAGCGAGTGCTTCCGCGGCGGCTCGACAACGCTTGGCGGCGATGCGGGCGCGGTGCACCGTGGCATCGGAGGGGTCGGCTCCAAGGGCCTCCATCCGCTCGCCCAACTTCCGCCATCGCCGACGACACTGGTGTCGGAGCCTGCGTCGAAGCCCGGCGTCTTCTGCCTTGGTGAGCCGGACGGGCGTTGTCACGAGGGCTACGAGGTCGTCGAGGAGGTTCAGGTAGCGAGTTGAGCCGAGGGCTTCGCGCACCACAGCATGCTGTTCGGCCTGCTGGTGCTCACATCGGCTCTGGAGCGACTCGACACCCGGCCCGTCGGAGTCGCCCAGCGAGGCGCCGGTTGCCTGCAGCCATCCGAGTAGCACGTCGAGATCGCGCGCGACGCTGGTCTCGCCGGCCACCCAGCGCAGCCCGTCGGCCAGTCGATCGGAAGCGTCGACCGTGCCGCGCAGCGAGCGGAGGTCGGAGCGAAGGCGACGTACCGCGACCCGCAGTTGGTGCAGGTCCTCGGGATCGCCTCCAAGCCGCACCCGGGGATCGTGGTCGAGGATCTGGTGGACCGACCGAGCGAGGGCGTGGGTCAGCGCGTCCTGCGCTCGGGGCTTCGGTGGCAGGTCGGGCACGATCACGTCGGGTGGCTCGTTGGCGGCCTCGCCAAGTGCCCGCACGAGCTTGGGCACGGGCAGTGTCCGGCGACAGCCTCTGTCGCGCAGTGCCCGCACGGTCCGATCGAGCGCACCAGCGCCGAGCTCGGGATGGACGGCTTCCACCTCGATCTCCTCCCAGGATGTCGGCCCGGGCCCTCCGCCATCGACGGTCACCAGGTCGTACGCGACCTCCACCAGTGCTCGGCCGGTCTCGTCGTTGAGCAAGACCCGCTCGCGGCGGGTGGTGATGACCGCCACGGGGCTGAGGGTCCGCCCCCGCAGGTGCGCTGCGAGGAGGGCATCGACCTCGGAGGGCTGAACGTGCCCGGGGCCGTCGAGGTCGATCTCGCGGCGGACGAGGGCGTGGTCGGTGGATCCGGCGGGGAGCTTCACCGTCCAGCGGTCGGGCGACTCGCCTGTGCGGTACCTGACGGTGATGCCCCAGCGGGCCAAGGTGAGCCCGGGGGTGTCGTAGTAGGTCGACACCAGCTCGAGCTTGGGGAGGACCTCCAGCGTGGTGCCCTCGACCGCATCGGTCAGCCCGGAGATCTCGAACTCGGGCGATGGGCGCAGCTTCGCTTCTCGTTCTGTGCGAGCTTTCATGTCGTCGCGGGCCTTTGAGTAGCGGTACCAGCGACCATACGACGTGAAGCGTGCGGATCTGTCTCTGATGAGGACCGAGCATGCCGAGCATCTGGCGTGGGTTCGCCCCTTCCTGTTCAGCTCGCCGAGACGAGTACGCCGAGTGCGGTGACGACGACGACGGCGAAACCCATGGCCATCTGGCGTAGGCCGAGGACGACCGGGCGGGGCACGGGCCTGGTACGGGTGAACCGCTGGAAGGTGATGATCGCCAGCACTGCGACCGCGCCGGCGACCAGGTGGCGGTCGGCCGCCACGGCGGCGGCAGCGAGGAGGACGGCGGCGACGTCCCCGAGCCGCGCAGCTCGCGCCGGGGACGTCCTTCGGTGGAGGCGGGCGATCTGCGCTCGCACATGGGGGATCGACGTGCTCACGCGGGCGGCGAGCACGAGCCAGGCGCCGATGGCGAGCTGCGGGGTCTGTCCGTCGGCGAGCAGCACCATCGCTGCCACCGAACACACCCCGATCGCCCCGGCCAGTTCCGGGACGAGACGACGGCCGCGCGAGCGAACGTCGAACCAGGCTTCCACGCCCAACAATGGGAGGGCCGCAATGCCGGGGACCCAGAAGCCCGACTCCGCAAGCACGAACGCCCCCGCCGCCAGCAGAACCAGCACGGTCAGCTCCACGGCGGCGACCCGTCGAGCCAGCCGCGTCCGCTTGAGGTCGCGCCCCCGTCGGCGATCGACCAGCGCGATCTTCAGCGGCGTCCGGGCGAGGAACGCCACCATGGCCCCGACGGCGACGCACAGACCGGCCGCGCCGGGAGCGATCAGCAAGCCGAGCAGACCAGGCTCCAACGTGAGGGCCCAACCCCCGTGTTCAGCCGGAAGCGCCACCGCCCCAAGCGGCGAGCGTGGCGCTCGAGCCTGGACCGGACGTTCGACCGCGGTCACCGGGCTCTCGTCCCAACCAGTGACGAGAGCCACTGCGCCCCCAGGTCCTCGACGAGGAGACCGCGGGCGTGCGACCACGGCCGGTGCAGTGCACAGGTACCGGCATCGGCGCAGGTTCGGTCCTCCAGCACGCAGCGGCCAGTGTCGATGGGTCCCTCGATCGCCTCGATCACGGCCAGCACGCTGACCTGGTCGGGGTCGAACGCTGCCGTGTACCCGCCCGTGGGTCCCGGCTCAGATCGAACCCAACCCTGCTGCACGAGGGGGGTCATCACCTGGTTGAGGAACCCCTTCGTGGTGCCCACCTCCTCGGCCAGCACGGCAGCCTTCACCCGGTCCGCACCCCGGTGCAGGGTGAGCAACGCCCGGATGGCGAGATCGGATCGGCGGGTTACCTCAAGTCGCATAGTGCGAGACTATACGATATGGTTCCTGGTGCCATCCGCGACCCGAGAGACGGCAGCCATGAGCTCAGGACCCGTGAGGACCCAGCCGGTCGAGGACCTCGACACCCCCGAGGCGATCGCCGAGATGGTGCGACGCTTCTACCAGGACGTGGCCCAGGACGACCTGCTCGGCCCGCTCTTCAACGACGTGGCCCAGGTGGACTGGAACGAGCACCTGCCCAAGCTCACGGCCTTCTGGTGCCGCGCCCTGCTCGGCATCGAGGGATACGTCGGCAACCCCTACCGATCCCATGCGCTGGTGAACGACCGCTCGCCGTTCACGATGGCGCAGTTCGACCGGTGGCTCCAGCTGTTCCATGACGCGGTCGAGCTCGGATGGGTCGGCCCGCGGGTCGACCAGGCCCTCGCCCTGGCGCACAACGTCGCCGACGTCCACGCCGGCCAGCTCGTGGGCCACAGCACGGCCGAGTGCGTGGGATGACCGACGAGGGCGGCGACCCGCCGTGCTGGGCCTCGCTGCTGGTCGACCACCGTGACGCCGTGCCGACGGGTCCGACCCCACCCGATCTCGCTACCCCGGCCGCGGTCCACGACCTGGTCACCCGCTTCTACCGGGAGATCGTGTTCGACGAGCTCCTCGAGCCGATCTTC
>Ga0209023_10006449_pt1 | contig 12364 bp, 12 predicted proteins | sample LakOneMetagenome_FD_187468 | JGI IMG/M metagenome (GOLD analysis project Ga0209023, IMG submission 187468) | Freshwater and sediment microbial communities from Lake Erie, Canada (SPAdes) (version 2) | ecosystem: Environmental > Aquatic > Freshwater > Lentic | place: Lake Erie, Canada... | reverse complement strand
CCGACGAAATCTTGCGAACGATGAAGTTCGAGTTCAGGCCGCGGTTACGACGCGAGATGACGACGCCTTCGTATGCCTGGGCGCGCTTGCGGTTGCCTTCGACGACGTTGACGCTGACGACCACGGTGTCGCCCGGTGCGAAGTCAGGGATGTTGCGGCCGAGGCGCGCAATTTCTTCTTGCTCGAGTTGTTGGATCAGATCCATTTTTATCACTCCAATGACCATCTTGCCGGCGCGGAGATACTGCGTTGCCCGGTAGAGGATGGGGTTAAACAAGCGGACAACATGTCCACCTTGATATGCGCACGAGGCACATTCTTACTCGGCGGGCTGGTTCAGCTCCGCCAGAAACTTTTCATCCAGCTTGCTCAGCTGGCCGGCGGCGCGCGCCTTGTCCAGCAGTTCCGGCCGTTTCTTCCATGTCGCTTCCAGCATGCGCTGGCGGCGCCATTTCACGATTTCAGCGTGGTTACCGCCCATCAAGACCGGCGGCACCGCTTCGCCTTCGTAGACTTCGGGGCGCGTATAGTGCGGCGAATCGAGCAGGCCGTTGACGAAGCTGTCTTCGACCGCCGAAGCTTCGTCGCCCAGCACGCCGGGCAGCAGCCTGACTACCGCATCCATCAGCGCCATGGCCGGCAATTCCCCGCCCGACAGCACGAAGTCGCCGATCGAGATTTCCTCGTCGACGCAGCGGTCCAGCAGGCGCTGGTCCACCGCTTCGTAGCGGCCGCACAGGATCACCAGGCCCGGCTCGTTCTTCAAGGCCATCGCACGTTCGTGCGTCAGCGGTTTGCCCTGCGGCGACATGAACACCACGCGCGGCGCCGGCAAGCCGAGCTCGACCTGGCGCGCTTTCGCCGCGGCGATCGTCGCCTCGAGCGGTTTCGCCAGCATCACCATCCCGGGGCCGCCGCCGTAGGGACGGTCATCCACGGTGCGGTGACGATCCCGCGTGAAATCCCGCGGATTCCAGACCGTCAGGCCCCAGCGCTTTTGCTCGATCGCGCGCCGGGTCACGCCCGACTGCGTCAATGCGGTGAACATTTCCGGAAACAAGCTCACGACATCAAACTGCATCGGGACCTCGCTTCAGGTTCGAGGGATCAATAATCCAGACCCCAATCGAGGGTAATCTTTTTGCCGTTCAGGTCGACAGTCTTGACGAACTGCTCCACGAACGGCACGAGGCGCTCCGATACTTTCGCATCCGGGGCGCCCGCCTCGACGGGCGTGATCCTCAGGATCGACTGCGCGCCGTTGTGCATCATGTCGGTGACCTTGCCGAGGGCTTCGCCCTTCAGGTTCACCGCATCCAGCCCGATCAGGTCGGACCAGTAGAATTCGTCTTCTTCGAGTTGCGGGAACTCGCTGCGCGCCACGAACACGCCCGCGCCCTTGAGCGCTTCGGCGTCGTTGCGGTCACGCATGCCGACCAGGGTGGCGACCACGTCGCCACCATGCATCTTCGCGGTCCGCACGGAGACGGAACGCTGGCTCGGCTTGTCGAGCCACCAGGTCTTGACGCTCAGCAGCGCGTCGGCGTCGGTCGAGAAGGGGGTGACGCGCAGGCCACCCACGATCCCGAATGCGCCGGACACATAGCCGACCTGAACCAGGTCGTCGGGGACTTGCACCCCGCTTGCTGCCGAATCGGTCAAGCCCAGACCTGCTTTACTTAGGCTGCAGGCTGCTGGTTAGCAACCAGGCGAGCGACGGTCGGCGACAGTTGTGCGCCAACGCCTTGCCAGTGAGCCAGACGGTCAGCTGCGATACGCAGGCCGACTTCAGCGCCCGATGCCATCGGGTTGTAGAAACCGATGCGCTCGATGAAACGGCCATCGCGACGGTTACGCGAATCGGTTGCAACGATGTTGTAGAACGGGCGCTTTTTTGCGCCGCCACGAGCCAAACGGATAACGACCATAATATTTCCAAAAAGTTGTATTGGACGGAGAAAGCCGACGATTATAGCGCGTAAGCCTAGATAGGGGCAAGCGTTATAGCAACACGGCGGACACGCAGCGTGAGGTTCGGAGAATTGAGCATTATCGCTCATTTTTCGCCGCAAGGCCACCCTCCCTACTCCTCGCCCATCAACACCTTGAGCATGCGCTCCGGATCGACCAGGAAGTCATGGGTGACGCGGTAGTGTTCCGTGTCCTGGTAGGTAATTTCGCGGATGCCATGCTCACCGAATTCGTAGATCAGGGCGTTCGGGTAGGCCATCAGGATCGGAGAGTGGGTGGCGATGATGAACTGGCAGCGCTGGCCGTTTTCACCGACGAGGAAGGTGACGTTCGGATGTAGCGGCAAGCGCTCGAGCGAGCGGATGGCCGGCAGCGTGAAGGGGAAGGCCGGCGGGTCGACCGGAGCGGTCGGCTTCAACTGGACTTCCGCGAGATAGGAGCGCGTCTTGAACATGGCTGGTCCGATGCTTCGACAGAGGGAGCATTGCCGGGTTCACGCAATGCGTGCCTTCCTTGCCATTTTGCACCATACTCCTGTCTTTCCTGAACTTTTGGCAACGCTCATGGCTGTCGCGCACAAGAACAAGACCTTCGCCACCCTGCTCGCCCTGCTGCTGGGCGGCTTCGGCGTGCACCGCTTCTACCTCAAGGGCGGCACCGACCGGCTCGGCCTCTTGCACCTATGCGCCCTGCCCGTCACCGGCATCCTGTGGGGCGCGGTGCAGCCGCATCCCTTCTATGTGCTGCTGCCGATGCTGCTGTCGTATATCGCCGGTTTCGTCGAGGGGCTGGTCATCGGCTTGAGCCCGGACGAGGCATGGGATGCGCAAGTCAACAAGGGCAGCGGCAAGGCTTCGCGCTCGAACTGGATGCTGCCGCTGCTGCTGGTGCTGATCCTGGGGGTCGGGGCGATCGTGCTGATCGGGACGATCGCACGGGTATTCGATTTGCTGTACACCGGCGGCGCCTACGGCTGATCGAACTGCGGATGAGCGTAGGGTGGGCGCTCCCGCGCCCACGCGCTCAAGCGGCGGTGAATGGCCCCGACTTTATTCACCCTGTAGTTGAACGCGTGGGCGGAGGACCGCCCACCCTACGGACCGCTTGGACGCATGGGCAGTGTCACCCATCCGAAGAACGAGGCTAGAACTGCTCGACGTCCAGCGCCAGCACGCCCGGCGCGCCTTCCACGATCGCGGTACGCAGGCCAGGCGCCGAGGACAGCACGTGGTCCGCGAAGAAGCGCGCGGTGGCGATCTTCGCGCGCAGGAAGGAGGCATCGCCCTCGCCTGCCGCCAGCCTCGATTGCGCGGCCAGGGCCGCGCGCGCCATCTGCCAGCCGCCCAGCACGATGCCGGCCAGCTTCAGGTACAGCACGCTGCCCGCGAACACGGCGCGCACATCGAGCTTGGCGTTGGCGACCACGAAGTCGACCACCTCTTCCAGCGCGGCGGAACCGAGCTTGAGCTGGCGTGCGATCGCCGCGAATTCATCCCCCTGCAGCTCGCCCAATTGGGCCTCCACAGCGCGCACTTGTGCGATCAGGCCCTTGGCCACGGCGCCGCCGTCACGCACGGTCTTGCGGCCCACCAGGTCGTTCGCCTGGATGGCGGTGGTGCCTTCGTAGATGGTCAGGATCTTGGCGTCGCGGTAGTGCTGGGCCGCGCCGGTCTCCTCGATGAAGCCCATGCCGCCGTGGACCTGCACGCCGTCGCGCGCGACGTTCTCGCTCATCTCGGTCGACCAGCCCTTGATGACCGGGACCAGGTATTCGTAGACCGCGAGATTGGCCTTGCGGGTCGCTTCATCCGCATGGTTGTGCGCGAGGTCGGACAAAGCGGCGCCGACATAGGCCAGCGCACGCGCGCCTTCCGTCTGGGCGCGCATCGACATCAGCATGCGGCGCACGTCCGGGTGGTTGATGATGGCGACCGGGCCAGGGGAACCGGCCACTTCGCGCGACTGCACGCGGTCTTTTGCAAACGCGACCGCCTGCTGGTAGGCGCGTTCGGCCAGGCCGACGCCCTGCATGCCGACGCCGAAGCGGGCCGCGTTCATCATGATGAACATGTACTCGAGGCCGCGGTTCTCTTCGCCGACCAGGGTGCCGATGGCGCCGCCGTGGTCGCCGAATTGCAGGACCGCCGTCGGCGAGGCCTTGATACCCAGCTTGTGTTCGATCGAGACGCAGTGGGCGTCGTTGCGCGCGCCCAGCGAGCCGTCGGCATTGACCATGAACTTCGGCACGATGAACAGCGAGATGCCCTTCACGCCCGGCTGCGCATCGGGGGTGCGCGCCAGCACGAGGTGGATGATGTTCTCCGCCATGTCGTGCTCGCCGTAGGTGATGAAGATCTTGGTGCCGAAGATCTTGAAGGTGCCGTCGCCCTGGGGCTCGGCGCGGGTGCGCACGGCGGCGAGATCCGAGCCGGCCTGCGGCTCGGTCAGGTTCATGGTGCCGGTCCACTTGCCGCTGATGAGCGGCTCCAGGAACAGCTTCTTCTGCTCGTCGGAACCAGCGGTCAGCAGCGCTTCGATGGCGCCGTCGGTCAGCAGCGGGGCCAGTGCGAAGGACAGGTTCGCGGCGTGCAGCATCTCCATGCACGGCGTCGCGACCAGCTTCGGCAGGCCCTGGCCGCCGAATTCGGCCGGGTGCTGGATGCCCTGCCAGCCGCCGTCGGCAAACGCACGGAAGGCTTCCTTGAAGCCCTTCGAGGTGGTGACCGTGCCGTCGCGCCAGAAGCTCGGCTCCTTGTCGCCGGCGTGGTTCAGCGGGGCGACGACTTCGCCGCAGAACTTCGCGCTTTCTTCGAGCACGGCGTCGACGGTGTCCGGGGTCGCATCTTCGCAGCCGGGCAGCTGGTTGATCTCGGCCAGGTTCGCCAGTTCGTTCAGCACGAACTGCATGTCTTTCAGCGGGGCTTGATAGCTCACCTTTGTCTCCTGATGTGAAAACGTCGCCCCGGCGCAGCACACGGCTGCACGGGAGCGACGAGGAACGGCATATGAAGGGGATTAACCCAGTTCTTTGACCAGCTGCGGCACGACTTCGAACAGGTCGCCCACCAGGCCGTAGTCGGCCACCGAGAAGATCGGCGCTTCCGGATCCTTGTTGATGGCGACGATGGTCTTCGAGTCCTTCATGCCGGCCAAATGCTGGATCGCGCCCGAGATGCCGACCGCGATGTACAGGGTCGGAGCGACGATCTTGCCGGTCTGGCCGACCTGCCAGTCGTTCGGCACGAAGCCGGCGTCGACCGCCGCGCGCGATGCGCCCATGGCGGCGCCCAGCTTGTCGGCCAGGGGTTCGAGCAGCTTGAAGTTCTCGGCCGAGCCGATGCCGCGGCCGCCCGACACGATGATCTTGGCGGCGGTCAGTTCCGGACGGTCCGACTTGGCCAGTTCGCGGCCAACAAACGTCGACTTGCCCGAATCGGCCACTGCCGCGATCTGCTCGATGGCGGCCGAGCCGCCGGTCGCGGCGGAATCGAAAGCGGTGCCGCGCACGGTGATGACCTTGACCGAATCGGACGACTGGACGGTGGCGATGGCGTTGCCGGCGTAGATCGGACGCTCGAAGGTGTCCGGGGACTCGACCTTGGTGATTTCCGAGATCTGGGCCACGTCCAGCTTGGCGGCCACGCGCGGCAGGATGTTCTTGCCGTAGGCGGTTGCCGGCGCCAGGATGTGCGAGTAGCTGCCGGCGATCGCGAGGATCTGCTCGGCGACGTTCTCGGCCAGGCCGTCGGCGAAGTGCGGCGCGTCGGCGACCAGCACCTTCGAGACGCCGGCGATTCCGGCAGCGGCTTCGACGGCGGCGCCGCAGCCCGAACCTGCGACCAGGATGTGGACCTCGCCGCCGCACTGGGCGGCAGCGGTCACGGTGTGGTGGGTAGCGCCCTTGAGGGAGGCGTTGTCGTGTTCAGCAATGACGAGTGCGACCATGTTCTTTTCCTAAGTATGTTTAGATAACCTTGGCTTCGGTGCGCAGCTTCTGCACCAGGGTCGCCACGTCGGGCACCTTGACGCCGGCCGAGCGCTTGGCCGGCTCGGTGACCTTCAGGGTCTTCAGGCGCGGGCTCACGTCGACGCCCAGGTCTTCCGGCTTGATGGTTTCCAGCGGCTTCTTCTTGGCCTTCATGATGTTCGGCAGCGTCACGTAGCGCGGCTCGTTCAGGCGCAGGTCGGTGGTGACGATGGCCGGCAGCGCCAGGCTGACGGTTTCCAGGCCGCCGTCGACTTCGCGGGTCACGGTCACTTTACCGTCTTCCAGCACCACTTTCGATGCGAAGGTGGCTTGCGGCCAGCCCAGCAGCGCAGCGAGCATCTGGCCGGTCTGGTTCGAATCGTCGTCGATCGCCTGCTTGCCCAGGATGATCAGCTGCGGCTGTTCCTTGTCGGCCAGCGCCTTCATGATCTTGGCCACGGCCAGCGGCTCGGTCTCGACGTTCGTCTCGACCAGGATGCCGCGGTCGGCGCCGATCGCCATGCCGGTACGCAGGGTTTCCTGGCACTGGGCCACACCCACCGACACGGCGACCACTTCGGTGACCTTGCCGGCTTCCTTCAGGCGCGTGGCTTCTTCCAGCGCGATCTCGTCGAACGGGTTCATCGACATCTTGACATTGGCGATATCCACGCCGCTGCCGTCGGATTTGACGCGGACCTTGACGTTGTAGTCGACCACGCGTTTGACGGGTACCAGGACTTTCATAGGGTGCCTTTAGAAAATGGAATGGGAGACAGACGAAAATGGCCTAGATTATAAGAGAATTTTGGCTTCAGGTCGAAATTAAAGCACGATCGTGCGATTTTTTGCTAGAGGATTCCGACTAAAGTGCGTTACAGCAAGGGGTCGGGAATCGAAATACGGGGCGGCCACCGGCCTGCCCCGCAGTGTGCGCGCGCCGCAGTGAGGATTATTTGCGGCGCATCAGGAAGGTGAATTCGCCGTTTTCGACGGTGTGCGCCAGCAGGGCGTTGCCGGTCTGCTTGGCGAAAGCCTGGAAGTCGCGCACGGAACCGGTGTCGGTCGCCACGATGCGCAGCACCTGACCGCTTTCCATTTCGGCGAGTGCCTTCTTGGCTTTCAGGATCGGCAGCGGACAGTTCAGTCCGCGCGCATCCAGGTCTCTCTGGAATTCCATGGTATCAATGTCGATAGTGGTGTCGCTCATCGCATGCCTGCAAAGTGGGTGGTGCTCGGAAGTCGAATACTACTCCTTTTCCGGCAGTATGACGCAGCGCACCAAAATAGTCACACATTGTTGCAAAACTGCAACCAATTGTGAATTAGATCATGGTTGTGCACCAGAGGGCGGCAAAGGCGGCGCACCGCGCCGGCAAGCGGCACTGTCGCGGTGCGACATCGGCTAGATGCGCCCGCGCCCGGCGATTGCAAGCGAGGGCGGCGGGAGGGTGGAATCAGCGGACGATTACTGCTCGACGAGCTCGACGCGGCGGTTCTTCTGGCGGCCGGCGTCCTCGTGGTTCGAGGCCAGCGGCGCGTACGACGCCACGCCTTTCGGACTCAGGCGCCGGGTGTCGACCTTGTAGCCATCGGCCAGGGCCTTGACCACGGATTCGGCGCGCTTCTGCGACAGGGCCACGTTCTGGGCCAGTTCGCCCTGGTTATCGGTGTGGCCGACCACGAAGACCTTCAGCTTCGGATCCTGCTGCAGCAGCTTCGCCATCTCCTCGAGCGCCGGCTTCGAATCCGGCTTGACCTCGGTCCGGCCGGTGTCGAAGTAGACGCCATACACGGCGACCTTGCCCTCGCTGGCCAGGCCCCTGGCCATGTCGGCCGCGTTCAGCGCGCCGGCCACCTTGCCGGTCTCCATCGCCTTGCCCTCGACGATCTCCATGTAGATGCCGCCATTCTTGTCCTCGACCGGCGACACGACGTGCAGGAGCACGTGCACCGCCATGCCGTCCGGCCGCGTGCCGGCTGCCACCAGGTAGCGGAAGTCGCGCCGGCCGTAGTTGAAGGGGTTGCGGGCATCCTCGCCGCCCTGCACGAACTTGTTGTTCATGCGCGCCTCCAGGATGTAGTCGCCCATGTACTCGCCGCAGCCCTCCTTCGCGCAGGAGAACAGCACCTTCATGCCGGCCTTCTCCAGCGCCGCCTGGTAGTTGCGCATCACCTCCAGCGAGGAGCGCTCGCGCGGATAGTTGTAGGCGATGCGCGTGACCTTGCCTTCGAGCTGGATCGTCTTCTCGAAGGCGGTGCGGCGGTCCTTCGTGGTGTAGCGCTTGCCGGCCGGGAGCATGGCTTCGTCGAACTGCTTGACGTCGTAGCCGACCAGCCTGGCCCCTTCGAAGCGCGACAGCAGCGGATGGTCCCTGGCGCCCGGGACCATATCGTTTGGCGGCATCTTGTCGTAGGCCATTGCTGCCGAGCCGAGGCCCAGGAGGACGAGTCCGAGAAGTCGATGAATGCGCATTGCCGGTTCCATGGAAGAGTGGGTCAGCCGGCGATTCTAGGAACAGCGCTGCGCGACCGCAACGCATAGTTACCGTGCATAGGCAATCGTGCGCGGCCATGCGGGGCGCATGCGCTGTCGGCAAATCTTACAGAGATTGGAAACGTTACCAACAGAAGGCCTGTAAGTCTTTGTTTGCACTACAAATCGCGTTCCTGGCATAGCTCTTGCAAGAATGTTATCTCCCACAACAAGGAGACACCATGTTCGCCAACCTGCTTCGCACCACCCTGCTGTGCAGCGCCCTCTTCTTCAGCGCCGCGGCCCAGGCCGCCCCGATCGCCTTCGTCCCGCCCAACGACACCACCGGCTTCGAAGGCATGGCGATCAACGACAGCTGGTCCATGGGCCGCGGCATCACCTTCGGCGTCAGCAGCCGCCAGTCCATCGGCAGCATCGGCTTCCTGCACGACCTGAGCGGCATGGACGTGCGCTACGGCCTGTACGAGATCTCGAAGGACAGCGTCACGCTGACGAAGCTCGCCACCCTCGCCAGCGGCGGCTCCAGCGTCAGCACGAATGGCCGCGACTGGACCGACTATGCCCTGGACGGCGTGGTGCTCGAGACCGGCAAGGAATACCTGCTGGAGTTCGCCTTCAACGGCGACGCCAACGGCAACTTCTACTACTACAACGACAATGTGCTGTGGGACCAGGGGCCGTTCACCGGAATCGACGGGACCATGGGTGTGGAGCTGCTCAATGCTGTAGTCGCGAGCTTCCGAATCGATGCCGACGATGCCGCGGCCGTCCCGGAGCCCGGCTCGCTGGCGCTGCTAATGTTGGGAATGGCCGCCCTTGCGCGACGCCGCCGCTGATCCGTAGGGTGGGCGGCTCTGCCGCCCACGCGGTCAACGCACGTATGCTCTCCTCCACCGCCTACTCAAACCTCATCCCGTCACACATCGGATTGCCACCCCAATCCGGCGCATACACTTCCTCTCGCACATACCGCGCAAACGTCGAATACGGCCACTTCGACGCCGCATCCACCAGTCCATGGTTCACCGGATTGAAATGGATGTAATCGACATGACGCTCCATATCGATCTCGTCACGAATCTGGTGTTCCCAGAACCGCCGCTGCCAGATCGACGCTTCACGCTTGCGCTGGCGTGATCCAGAAAGCGATGCCTCGTGCAAGTTGCGGCAGGCGTAGGAAACGTCATGCTTGATCTGCGCCCAGCGCGCGGAGAAATTCGTATCGCCATCCGGGAGGGTCCAGATGCAATGGAGATGGTCCGGCATCAAGACCATGGCATCGGTGTCGAATGGCAGCCGCAGCCGGACCCGCTCGATTGCAGCACGCAAGGCGTGGCGGACGGGATCGCGCCAAAGAATGGGGCGCCGGTGGTGGGTGACGACCGTGAAGAAATAGGAGGTTTCGGACGAAGAGCGGCGGTAGCGGGACATCGGCGCATCGTACGGCAGCACGTTGGGTGAAATGTGCGGCGGATCAAACGTGCGTTGACCGCGTGGGCGGGAGACCCGCCCACCCTACAAAAACGCCGCCCGAAGGCGGCGTTTCTCATCGGCGGTGGAGACGCTTACGCGCGCTCGCCCACCCAGCCGGCCACGCCGGCCAGCGCCTGCGGCAGGCCTGCCGGATCGGTACCGCCGGCCTGCGCCATGTCCGGACGGCCGCCGCCCTTGCCGCCCACCTGCTGGGCGACGAAGTTCACCAGTTCGCCCGCCTTGACCTTGCCGGTGGCGTCCTTGGTCACGCCTGCGATCAGGCTGACCTTGCCATCAAGGACGCTGGCCAGCACGATGGCGGCGGTGCCCAGCTTGTCCTTCAGCTTGTCCATGGTCTCGCGCAGCGCGGTGACGTCGGCGCCTTCCATGGTCGCGGCCAGCACCTTGATGCCGTTCACGTCGATGGCGCGGGTCACCAGCTCGTCGCCCTGGCCCGCGGCCAGCTTCGACTTCAATGCGGCGACTTCCTTCTCCAGCGATTTCACCTGGTCCTGCACCTGGGTGATGCGCGACGGCAGTTCGTCCGGGCTGGTCTTGAGCGCGCCGGCGGCTTCCTGCAGCTTGCGGTTGATCGACTGCACCAGGGCCAGCGCGCCTTCGCCGGTCACGGCTTCGACGCGGCGGATGCCGGCTGCGACGCCGCCTTCCGACACGATCTTGAACAGGCCGATGTCGCCGGTGCGGGTCACGTGCACGCCGCCGCACAGCTCTTTCGAGGAGCCGATGTCCAGCACGCGCACGGTGTCGCCGTACTTCTCGCCGAACAGCGCCATCGCGCCGTGCTTGACCGCGTCATCGAAAGTCATGTGGTGCGAGGCGGTCGCGTGGTTCTCGAGGATCTCGCGGTTGACGATGGCCTCGACCTTCGCGATTTCGTCAAGCGTGAGCGGCGCGCCGTGGCTGAAGTCGAAGCGGGTCTTGTCCGGATCGACCAGCGAACCTTTCTGCTGCACGTGGCTGCCCAGCACTTCGCGCAGGGCCTTGTGCATCAGGTGGGTCGCCGAGTGGTTGCGGATGGTGCGCGCGCGCTTGACGGTGTCGACTTGCGCGTCGACCGTGTCGCCCACCTTCAGGGTGCCTTCGCGCAGCACGCCATGGTGACCGAAGACGTCGGCCTGGATCTTCAGGGTGTCCTCGACTTCGAACACATTGCCGCCGCTGCGGATTTCGCCCTGGTCGCCGACCTGGCCACCCGATTCCGCGTAGAACGGGGTGGTGTCCAGCACCACGATGCCGTCCTGGCCGGCCTTCAGTTCCTGGACCGAGACGCCATCGGCGTACAGGGCCAGCACGTGGGTGTTGTGGGCCAGCGATTCATAGCCGACGAACTTGGTCTTCTCGCCTGCGTATTCCACCTTGGCGGCCATCTTGAACTTGCCGGCGGCGCGCGCCGTCTTCTTCTGCTGTTCCATCGCAGCGGTGAAGCCCTCTTCGTCGAGGGTCACGCCGCGCTCGCGGCAGATGTCGGCGGTCAGGTCGAGCGGGAAGCCGTAGGTGTCGTACAGGGTGAAGGCGGTGGCGCCGTCCAGGTTCTTCGCATCTTTCGCGAGCTGCGCTTCCAGGATCTTCATGCCGTTTTCGAGGGTCTCGCCGAAACGCTCTTCCTCGGTCTTGAGGGTCTGGGCGACACGGTCCTTCGCTTCGCGCAGTTCCGGATAGGCTTCGCCCATCTCGATGTCGAGGTCCGCCACCAGCTTGTGGAAGAAGGGCTTGGTCTGGCCCAGCTTGTGGCCATGGCGCAGGGCGCGGCGGATGATGCGGCGCAGGACGTAGCCGTGGCCTTCGCTGCTCGGGATAATGCCGTCGACGATCAGGAAGGAGGCTGCGCGGATGTGGTCGGCGATGACCTTCAGCGAGTTGTTCGACAGGTCGGTCGCGCCCGTTTCGCGCGCGGCGGCCTTGATGAGCGCCTGGAACAGGTCGATCTCGTAGTTGCTGTGCACGTGCTGCAGCACGGCGGCCAGGCGCTCCATGCCCATGCCGGTGTCGATCGACGGCTTCGGCAGCGGGGTCAAGGTGCCCGATTCATCGCGGTTGAACTGCATGAACACCAGGTTCCAGATCTCGATGAAGCGGTCGCCGTCTTCTTCGGGCGAACCCGGAGGACCGCCCCAGATGTCGGCGCCGTGGTCGTAGAACACCTCGGTGCACGGGCCGCAGGGGCCGGTGTCGGCCATCTGCCAGAAGTTGTCCGATGCGTAGCGCGCGCCCTTGTTGTCGCCGATGCGGATGATGCGCTCTTTCGGCACGCCGATCTCGTTGGCCCAGATGTCGTAGGCCTCGTCGTCCTCGAAGTAGACGGTGACGGTCAGCTTCTCGGCCGGCAGCATGTACACCTTGGTCAACAGCTCCCAGCAGTAGTTGATCGCGTCGCGCTTGAAGTAGTCGCCGAAGCTGAAGTTACCCAGCATCTCGAAGAAGGTGTGGTGACGCGC
>Ga0209023_10006447_pt1 | contig 12366 bp, 11 predicted proteins | sample LakOneMetagenome_FD_187468 | JGI IMG/M metagenome (GOLD analysis project Ga0209023, IMG submission 187468) | Freshwater and sediment microbial communities from Lake Erie, Canada (SPAdes) (version 2) | ecosystem: Environmental > Aquatic > Freshwater > Lentic | place: Lake Erie, Canada... | reverse complement strand
CCCGCGGCGCCCGGCTCGACGAGGCGATCGAGGTGGTACGCAAGCTCTGGACCGAGCCCGAGATCAGCCACGACGGTCGGTACTTCCCGTTCGAGCCGGTGGCGTTCGAGCCCAAGCCGGTCCAGGTCGGCGGCCCGCCGATCCTGGTGGGTGGCGAGTCGCACCGGGCGCTGCGACGAGCGGCGACCGTGGGCGACGGGTGGCTCGGCATGGCCCACACCCCCGAGTCGGCCGCGGGGCGTGTGGCGGAGCTCGCCCGGCTCGCCACCGACGCCGGCCGCGACCCCGCCGACGTCGAGGTCACCGTGATGGGTGAGCTCACCGAGGCTGCCGACCTGGAGCGATGGGAGGCCGCCGGCGTCGACCGCCTCATCGTCACCCCCTGGCGTCGCTCCCGCGAAGCCGTCGAGTCCCTCACCAACCTCGCCGCCCGCCTCCACCTGCAGCCGTCGACATCCCCCTGACCCGCCCCACCCCCAGCGAACGTGCGGTACCAGCGGTCGATTTTCGAACCGCTCGAGCGCGCGGTTGGATCGACAAGCACGGCTCACGAGCGTTGCCAGTGGCGGTCAGCCGCCGGTGACCGTGTAGGGCAGCACCGCCGATCGGTCGATGTCGGCCACCCCGGCAGGCGCGGCCCGGTCCGGCCGGTCCACCTTCGCAGGTCGGGCTCCCTGCTCGGCGCGAAGACCGCACCGCGCGCTCGACGGTGTCCGCTGCACCCTCCGAGTCCGGCATGGTCTCACCCTGGCGATGTGTCCCAGGTTGCCGATTCCAGCAATTCCGACAGCGGGCCTGGAGGTGTAGATGGCGAGAGTGGTCCTGATCGACGATCACGAGGTCGGCCGCGTCGGTCGCCGGGTGATGCTCGAGGAGCTCGGCCATCAGGTGCACGCGTGCGGTTGGCGTGACGTGAGTGCGGGGGCCGCGTCGGATCCCGTGGTCGGGGATCTCACCCTCGCCGTGGTCCGGGCTGACCCGTGCCACTGGGACCGCTACCAGGCACTGCGAGTGCTTCCCAGGCACCCGGTGAACGGTGGGGCGAACGGCGAATCGCCTCGCTCGTCGCCCCTCGGCAGCCTCGGCAGCCTCGGTCGCACGGTGGCAGTGGTCGGATGGGGCGCGGCGGCGAATCCCCTCGTCGGCCTGCGACTGGCCAACCGGGGCCTGAACGAGGCGGTGCTGCGCTCCGACCTCGACCGTGGGGAAGCCCTGCGCAACCTGGTGGCCGGACGGCTGCCGACCCAGCCCACCGTGTCGTCGGCCGAGGTCCTCGCCCACCTCGGCTGCGGTCGACACGCCGATCCCGACGGCGTGATCGAGCGGATCACCACCCTGGCCCGAGACCGACCCGCCTACTTCGCCGCGTTTGAACCTGGCAACCGTCAGCTGGACTCCGGGCTCAGTCGGCGGCGGGCCCACACCCTCCGGGTGAAGGTCACCGAGCTCGGCGACCTCCTGCCTCGCACCGGACGCGGCCAAGGTGGGCCGGTGCGCGACTGGTCACTCCCGTCGTTCGCCGACGTCGTGGCGTTCGTCAACCTGTGCCGCGGGCTGGACGCCCGCCCCGACGTCGGCCGGCGCTGACGCTTCGCGCCCACGTATGACTGAACCGCGCGGCCGGGCGGTTCGAAAATCGACCGGATGTACCGCACGTTGCGGGGTTGGGGTCAGTTGGGGAGGGTGATCTCGGGGCCGCGGCCGGTGTCGGTGAAGGTCAGCGGGACCGAGCCGTGCTTCGACCCATCCACGGTGGACGTGGCGGTCACCACGCATGCCCCGGCCTTCTCGGCGCAGTCGAACGGCACGTTGTTGACCGTGATGGCCCGCACCACCTTGTACCCCAGGATCAGGTGACCGTTGCGGTCGACGACCGCGTTCGATGTCGTGGTCTCGTCGCAGAGCGAGGCGGTCCCGGTGGCCAGGGTCGCCCGGCTCAAGCAGGTGGACACCCGGACCTTGGTGCCGGCGGGGAACGCTGCGCTGCTCACGGTCACCGTCGCTCCCTCGGCCAGGTCCGTGGCCGGCCGCACGGTGATCGCCGCGGTGGGCGCCAGCGTGGTGGAGGTGGCCAGCACGCTCGACACCGAGGTCCGGCCCGAGGCCTTGTTGTCGTGTCCGCCGAGCCCACCGTTCATGGCGATCGACCCGAGCCACACCGTGAGGCCCACACCGATGAGCAGCCCGATCAGCGACAGACCGCCGCAGCCGCCACCGACGCACCCGCTCACCCCATCCTTTGCCACGCTGGCAACCTACTGGCGCGGTCCCAGCATCACCCGGCGGCGGCGCCCACCTGACGAACCGTCAGATACTGTCCGCGCATGGCCGCTCCACCGCTCGCCCACCTGGTCGATCCCGCCCACACCGCGGTGGTGACCTCCGAGGTCCAGAACGGCGTGGTCGGTGAGCGGTCCGCCCTGCCGGTGCTGGCCGAGGCCGCTCGCCCCATGGTGGTGAAGGTCGGGGAGCTGTGCGTCGCTGCTCGGGCTGCCGGCGCCCACGTCATCCACGCCACCGGAGCCCGTCGGGCCGACGGCGCCGGCTCCAACACCAACGCCCGCCTGTTCCTCGGCGTGCGGCGCTCCCCGGTGTCGCTGCTGCCCGGATCGGTGGAGGTCGACGTGGTGCCCGAACTGGGGCCGGAGCCGTCCGACCTGGTGCTGTCCCGGCTGCACGGACTCAACCCCATGGCCGGCACCGACCTGGATCCCATCCTCCGCAACCTGGGCGTGACCACCATCGTGGTCACCGGCGTGTCGGTCAACGTGGCTGTCACCAACCTGGTGATGGACGCGGTGAACCTCGGCTACCAGGTGGTGCTGCCCCGAGACGGGGTCTGCGGCATCCCCGCCGACTACGCCGACGCGGTGATCGACAACACCCTCGCCCTCCTGGCCACCATCACCACGGTCGACGAGATCACCGCGGCCTGGGCCACCGACTCGAACCTGGAGAACCCCTCGTGACACCTCCGAACCCTCCCGACGTGGACGAGGGCGACGATCCCCGCGCCGACCTGCGGTGGGGCACCATCGCCGCCGCGGTCACCGATGCCGTGGCGCGGGGCGGATCCCGCGAGGCCATCGTCGACGGCGACCTGCGCTGGACCTGGGCCGACGTCGGCACCCAGGTGGAGGCGGCCGCCGCGGCCTACCTCGCCGCCGGCATCGAGGTCGGCGACCGGGTGGCGATCTGGGCGCCCAACTGCGCCGAGTGGGTGGCCGCCCTGTTCGGCCTCCAGTCCGTCGGTGCGGTGCTCGTGCCGCTCAACACCCGCTACAAGGGCGTGGAGGCGGCCGACATCCTGCGCCGCAGCCGGGCCAAGGTCCTGGTGACCGTCGACGGCTTCTTGGACACCCACTACATCGCCATGCTCGACGGGCAGGACCTGCCCCACCTCCAGCAGATCGTGGTGCTGCGCTCGGATCCGGCCGCCGACCTTCCGGCCCAGGCCATCAGCTGGGAGTCGTTCGTCCAGAGCGGCGCGGGCGTCAACCCGGCCGAGGTGGCCGCCCGCCGCGCCGAGCTCACCCCCGACACCACCGCCGACCTCCTGTTCACGTCGGGCACCACCGGCAAGCCCAAGGGCGTGATCTGCACCAACGGGCAGACCCTGCGCACCGTGGCGACGTGGGCCAACGTCGTCGGCCTGAACGACACCGATCGCTATGTGGCGGCCAACCCGTTCTTCCACTCCTTCGGGTACAAGGCGGGGATCATCGCCTGGCTCGTCACCGGCGGCACGCTGCTCCCGGTCCCGGTGTTCGACGTGCCCGCGGTCATGGCCCTGATCGCCAGCGAGCGGGGGACCATGCTCCCGGGAGCGCCCACCCTCTACCAGACCATCCTGAACCACCCCGATCGAGCCCAGCTCGACTCGTCGTCGCTCCGGTTGGCCGTGACCGGCGCAGCTTCGGTCCCCGTGAGCCTGGTGGAGCAGATGCGCGACGACCTTGGGTTCGACACCGTGATCACCGCCTACGGGCTCACCGAGGCGTGCGGGTTCGCCACCATGTGCCGACGCAGCGACGACGCCGTCACCATCGCCACCACCTCCGGTCGGGCCATGCCCGGCATCGAGGTCCGGGTGGTGGCCGACGACGGCGCATCGCTGCCGGTGGGCGAGGCGGGCGAGGTGGTGATCCGGGGCTACAACGTGATGGTCGGCTACTTCGAGGACCCGGCGGCCACGGCCGAGACCGTCGACGCCGACGGGTGGCTCCACACCGGTGACATCGGGGTCATGGACGACCGTGGCTACCTCAAGATCACCGACCGCAAGAAGGACCTCTTCATCGTCGGTGGGTTCAACGCCTACCCGGCCGAGATCGAGAACCTCCTCCTCGGCCATCCGCAGATCGCCCAGGTCGCGGTGGTCGGCGTGCCCGACGAGCGCATGGGCGAGGTCGGCGTGGCGTTCGTGGTGGCCACCACTGGTACCACCCCCGACCCGGCGGAGATCGTGGCCTGGGCCCGCGAGCACATGGCCAACTTCAAGGCCCCTCGCCGGGTCGTGGTGGTCGAGGCCCTACCGTTCAACGCTGGAGGCAAGGTCATGAAGTTCGAGCTGCGCCGCCTCCTCGAGGAGAACCGATGAACGTCAGCGTGTTGGCCACCATGGCCCACGACTCCAACGATGGCTTCAACTACGCCGTCTTGTTCCTCCGGGTGGTCGTGGGCCTGACCTTCGCCGCCCACGGGTACTTCAAGTTCTTCAAGGGCGGGAAGATCGCCGGCACCGCCCGGTGGTTCGACTCCATGGGCATGAAGCCCAACGGCACCATCCACGCCTATGTCTCGGCCATCACCGAGCTGGGCGCCGGGGTGCTGTTGGCGGTCGGGCTGATCACGCCGTTCGCCGGTGCCGGCATCGTCGGCATGATGGCCGTGGCCATGTGGACCGTGAACCGACCCAACGGGTTCTTCAGCGCCAACCACGGGTGGGAGTACAACCTGGTGCTGGCCACCGTCGGCATCGCCGTGGCCACCATGGGACCCGGGGTCTACTCGCTCGACGACGCCCTGGACCTGAAGTTCGCCTTCACCCCCAAGCTCGGGTTGGCCATCTCGGCCGGGCTCGGCTTCCTGGCCGCTGCCGGGCTCATCATCACGTGCTGGCGTCCGCCGGCCAAGACCGACGAGAGCGCCGGCTGACCCAGCGGCGACCCGTAACGTGACCACCGTGGAACCCATCGAAGAGGCGGTCGATGTCGACGGAGAGACGCGTGCCGCCGACGGTCGGGTACCCGGGCGGCGGGGTCGGGCCACCCGCCAGAAGCTGCTCGATCGGGCCGCCGAGATGCTCCGCACCACCTCGTACCGAGACTTGAAGGTGGTCGACATCGCCCGCGAGGCCGGCACGTCGCCTGCCACCTTCTACCAGTACTTCCCCGACGTGGAATCGGCCATCTTGGTCCTGGCCGACGAGATGGTGTCGGTCGGTGTGGCCCGCTTCAGCGAGCTGGTGGGCGGGGTCTCCTGGCGCGGCAAGGCCGGCTACCAGGCCGCCGAGGCTCTGGCCGACGGGGTGATCACGTTCTGGTCCGAGAACCAGCCGGTGCTGCGCGTGGTCGACCTGGCCACCGACGAGGGCGATCATCGCTTCGCCAATGTCCGGACCCGGTTGCTCAACGAGCTCAACAACACCCTGGCTGCAGCGGCCAAGGACCAGCAGAAGGCCGGTCGTGGCCAGCCCGGGCTGGACCCCAACGCCATCGCCGGCGTGCTGGTGGCCATGCTGGCCCACGTGTCGGCCCACCGGATGGGGTTCGAGTTCTGGGGCGTGCGCACCGAGGAGCTCCGAGACACCATGGCCCGTATCGTGTTCTGGTCGGTCACCGGGCAGAAGCCCCCGGCCTGACCCGTCCTCGCACGTAATACGCTCCCATGCCGTGAAGCTTGACGACGTTGACGCCGACACCACGGGGATCGAGGACCGGCGAGGCCAGGGGGCCTCGGGTGGGCTCGGTGGGATCCCGCTCGGCAAGGGCGGCAAGGTCGGCCTGCCGGCGATCATCATCGTGGTGGTCGGCCTCCTGCTGAAGAGCGCCCTCGGCGGCGGTGGCGGCGGTAGCGGGATCGACGTCACGGGCGTGCTGAACCAGATCGACGCCGGGTCCACCCAGTCCGGTGCCGCTCCGGCCCAGCCGGCCGACGGACGCGACGCCCAGGTGCACTTCGTGGCCCAGGTGAAGGGCTTGCTGGGGACCTACTGGGCGGGCGTGTTCAAGGGATCCGAGACCACCTTCGCCCCGCCGGGTGTGGTGGTGTTCGACCAGCCCACCTCCACCGGCTGCGGGTTGGGCCAACCCGAGGCCGGGCCCTTCTACTGTCCCGCCGACAAGAAGATCTACCTCGACTTCGCGTTCTACGAGCAGCTCGAGAAGGAGCTGGGGTTCAACGGCGACTTCGCCGAGGCCTACGTCATCGCCCACGAGTACGGCCACCACATCCAGAACCTGCTCGGCATCAACAAGCAGGTGCAGGACGCATCGAGCGGCGCATCGGAGGAGGAGCAGAACAAGCTCTCGGTGAAGCTCGAGCTCCAGGCCGACTGCTTCGCCGGGGCGTGGGCCAAGTCGGCCTACGAGGACCGCCGGGACCTGCTCGAGAAGGGCGACCTCGACGAAGCCCTCCGGGCCGCCAGCGCGGTGGGCGACGACGCCATCCAGACCAAGACCCAGGGCCATGTCGACCAGGAATCGTTCACCCATGGAAGCTCGGCCGACCGCCAGAAGTGGTTCAAGACCGGGTTCGATTCCGGCGACCCGCAGACGTGCGACACCTTCGCGTGACGGGCGTCAGCTGACCGAGGGCCATCACGGATCAGTCCTTCGTGATCTCCAACCGCTGGTCGGCGGCCACGTCGGTGACCACCTGCGGGGTCGCAACGCCAGGCCAGCGAACCTCGATGCGGGCCACCTTGGTCTGCGAGCCGAGGCCGACGTGCAGGTCCGTGGGATCGCCGCTCTCGAACCCACCGCTGGCCCGCACCGCAAGGCGCCGAGGCGGGGATCCGTCGCCCAGATCCACCCGCACCTCGGCGCCGATGGCGAACCGGTTCGCCCCCGTCGGCTCTCGGAGCCGGAGCGTCAGGTAGTGGTTGGTGCCGGTTCGGGGCATGTCGTTGCGGTAGAAGATCGGGTGGCCCTCGGTGGTGGCCATGACCAGGTCGAGATCGCCGTCTCCGTCGGCATCGAAGGCCACCATGCCCTTGCCGTTGGTGTGGTCCCGTATCCCCACCAGTTCTGACGCTTCGGGCCATCGGCCCTTCGACGTCCCGAGCCACAGGCGGTTGGCGTCGTCGTCGAGCAGGTCGCGGATGGCCTCGTCGGACTCCAACCCGGTGCCCCACTCCTGGCCGGCCTCGTGCATGCCGTTGACCATCACCAGGTCGGTGTGGCCGTCGTTGTTGAGGTCGACGCCGGCCGCGCCCCAACCCCACGAGCCGTCACGGACGCCGTAGCGGTCGGTGGCATCGGTGAAGTGGCCGGTGCCGTCTCCGAGGAAGAGTCGGTTGCCGGTGCAGCCGATGGTGGGGGTCTTGACCGGACACGTTCGGTCCTTGGTGAGGTAGGCGATGCTCGTGATGAACCAGTCGAGGTTGCCGTCACCGTTGAGGTCCTCGAGCACCGACCCCATGCCGTTCTCGTCGGTGCCGAGTCCGGCCGGGCCGGTGATGTCCTCCCACCCCTTGCCAGCGAGGTTGCGGTACACGCGACTGGTGCACACGTCGCCGGTGATGAACAGGTCATCCCATCCGTCCCCGTCGACGTCACCGAACTGGGGCTGGAAGCCGACGATGGCATCGAAGGGGATGCCCGACTCCGCCGTCACGTCGGTGAAGTGGCCGGTGCCGTCGTTGCGGTACATGCGACTGCGGCCCTGCATCGGCGCGGCATGCGGCTTGGGGAACTGCGCTGGCGCCCGATCGCAGAGGTTGTGGCGATCGGGCTGCGGCGGCGCGCTGCGGAACCGATCTGACGCCCCGAACGTGAACCACTGCAGCGAGATCAGGTCGAGGTCGCCGTCGTGGTCCCAGTCGTCGAACGCCGCCCCGAACGAGGCGTTGCCGAGGTTGTCCTTGATCACCTGCTGGTTCACCACGCCGCGCTCGTTGGACTGGTCGCTGAAGTGGCCCTTGCCGTCGTTGATGTAGAGCGCGTTGCGGGTGAGGCCGGCCCCGGTCAGGTACAGGTCGAGGTGGCCGTCGCCGGTGACATCGGCCCAGACCGCGGTGGCGTACCCGCTCCGGTAGTCCGTCCCCTGCAGGCCGGCCTGGCGGGCCACGTCGGTGAAGTGGCCGGTGCCGTCGTTGCGCATCAGGCGGCTCGGTAGCCCCACCCGGGTCACGAACAGGTCCTGGTCGCCGTCCCCGTCGTAGTCGCCCGCCGCCACGCCGCCGGTGACCACATCGCTGCCCGTCAACGGGCCCGCCGCGTGCTTGGCGGCCAGGCCCCCCTCGCGGGTTCGGTCCCGGAACACCAGGTCACCTCGGACCGACGCCGGCACCTTGGTCTTGGTCGGGCGAAGGAGCGGGGTCAGCGGCGTCGTGGTGGTCGGCGCGCCGAGGCCGGAGCCGGCCAGGGTGAGGTCGGCGGAGGACGGTCGGTGCTGGGCCATGGTCATGGCCCAGGCGCCAGCGAAGAGGCCGATGGCGAGCACTGCCGCGGTGACCTGCAGGTGGCGAGCTCTCGCCAACATCTCCTCCTACCGTGAGCCCAGCTCCGGCACACGCCCCAGTGGTCACCGTAGACTCAAGCGGGCACGGAGGGTCGGCGGGTCAGCGCCGGCCGGCCTGGGCCACCCCGGGGGAGGAGGCGGTGTGAGCGCCACGGATGCGATCGACGTCGTCGATTCCGCGGCTCGGGCCCCGGAGCGGACCGTGGTGGTGCGCGGCCGGCGGTACCCCGTGCTGTTGCCCAAGGTCACCGACCCCCGCCTGCACGTCGCCGCCGTCATCGTCACCGTCCAGGTCCTGGGTCAGGTGGTCCTGGGGTTCGACGTGTCGATTGCCCAGATCCTCATCGCCATCGGCACCGCGGGGGTCTTGGAGCTGGTCCTGGTGGCATGGAGCCGCCAGGAGATCGCCTGGCCGGCCAGCGCGCTGCTCACGGGGAACGGCGTGGCGCTGATCCTGAGAACGCCGGGAACGGTGCACGGAGACTGGTGGAGCCTCAACGGTTGGCCCATCTTCGTGGCCTGCTCCGGGATCGCCCTGTTGTCCAAGTACGCCATCACGGTGCGAGGTCGGCACCTGTTCAACCCGTCGAACTTCGGCCTGGTGGTGATCTTCCTCACCTTCGGGGCGCGCTACGCCGACCCGCAGGACCTCTGGTGGGGTCCGTGGTCGCCGGCGCTGGCCGTCACCCTTGCCGTGATCCTGGTGGGAGGCGTCACCCTGGCTCGGCGGTTGCAGCTCTTCACCGTGGCCCTCACCTTCTGGGTCACGTTCGCCCTGGGGATCGGGGTGTTGGCTGCCGGGGGCCATGCGATCACCGCCCGCTGGCACGTCGGTCCGCTGTCGGACTGGTCGTACTGGGTGGTGTTCGTGACCTCACCCGAGATCGTCATCTTCGTGTTCTTCATGATCACCGATCCGAGGACCGCACCCATCGGCCGGGTTGCCCGGCCGACCTACGCCGCCGCAGTGGGGGTGCTGGCCGCGTTCCTCGCCGGGTTCCAGCACACGGAGTTCGCCACCAAGGTCTCGCTGCTCGCCGCCCTCACCATCGTGTGCGGGCTACGGCCCACCCTCGAGCGGCGCCTCGCCGACGCTCGTTTCACCGCGGGACAGAGTTCGCTGCTCCGGCCCGGCGGCGGGGACGGCACCCGACTGCGCCCGACCGCGTCGGGCATCGCTCTCCTGTTGGTCCTGGCCATGGCCTCGGTCGCGGTGATCAGCGCGGCCGGCTCCAGCACCCGCCACATCCGGGCGACCGTGGCGACCGCGGTCGATGCCAAGGTCGACGGAGGCCGGCCATCCATCCAGCTGCCCGCCGGGGCCGTTCCCGAACTGACCGTCGACCCGGAGCTGGACCAGATCGAAGGTGGTGTCCCTCGGGCTCAGGCGCGCCGGATCGCCCGGGACCTCACCGAGGATCTGGTGATCACGGGCGACGCCGTGCAGCGGGGGAACGCAGACCTGGCGTCGGTGGCCACCTTCGGGTCGGCGCTGGAGACCGTCCAGGGACAGATCCACGCCCAGGCCCGAGCGGAGCGGGTGTCGGCTCCCACCTACCGCATCGATGCCGGTCGAGTGGTCCTGCTCAAGGACCCGGTGAACCCGCAGTCGATCCCGCAGCTCGGCGTGATGGTGCGAGGGCAGCTCAACGTGGTCACCCGAGCTGGCCGGGTGAAGTCCAGGGTGTTGGACCAGCAGTCGGTGCCGTTCCGTGCCGTCTTCTTGATGACCGAGGTCGAAGGTCACTACCTCATCGGCGCCCAGCTCCCGGCGGACACGCCGATGGTGGTGGGCGGTGCCCGTCTCGGGCCCGGCTGAACCGGCGGCCGACATCTGACACAGTGTCAGCTCATGGGTGCGATCCTTCCGAGAGACCAGCTGGCTGTGGGGATGCAGCTCCCGATCCAGTCGAAGTCCACCAACTTCGCCGAGTCGTGGGAGACCCATGCCGGTGCGGCGGAGCTGGCCTCCATCGCCCGGGCAGCCGATGCCGCCGGCTTGGCCTACCTGGGGGTCTGCGACCACATCGCCATACCGGCCGAGAAGGCTCCCGAGATGAGCACGGAGTGGTGGGACACCATCGCCACCATGGGGTGGCTGGCCGGCATCACCGACTCGATCCGTCTGCTCAGCCACGTGTACGTGCCGGCACTGCGTCACCCGCTGGCGGTGGCCAAGGCCTTCGCCACCCTCGACGTGGTGTCCGATGGGCGGGTGATCATGGGGGTCGGTGCCGGTCACGTGGAGCGCGAGTTCGAGCTGCTCGAGGTTCCCTTCGCCGAGCGCGGACGGCTGCTCGACGAGTCGATCGACGCCCTGCGCGCCGCCTTCGCCGAGGACTATCCGACACTTCCCGGCCCGCGCTGGCCGGCGGCCGATCTGGGGCAGCACCCTCGCCCGATCCAGGAGGACGGCCCGGCGATCTGGGTCGGCGGATCCTCACCGGCCGCCCTACGTCGAGCTGCGGTGCGGGGCGACGGCTGGCTGCCCCAAGGCCCGGTGACCCCCGAGATCATCGAGTCCCTGCACGGGCTGCGCGCCGCGGCCGGTCGACACGACCCGTTCGACGTCGGCGCCCTGATCGGCGCCACCTACGTCGGCGACCCCGACTGGGACGTCGGCCCGCGAACCCTCGCCGGGCCCCCGGCCAAGGTGGCCCATGTGCTGGGCAAGTTCCGGGCCATGGGCGTGAACCAGGTGCAGATCCGCCTCCGCTCGCGGTCGGCGGACGAGCTGGTCGACCAGATCGGCCGCTTCGGCGCCGAGGTCCTGCCGCTGCTCGGCTGAGCGTCTCGCTGTTGCAAGTTCCACCCCAACCGGAGGTAACGAAGAAAGTGCTGCTCGAAGGCAAGGTTGCGATCGTGTCCGGGATCGGTCCGGGGATGGGCCGAGACATCTCCTTGGCCTTCGCCCGTGAAGGGGCCGACGTGGCGCTCGGGGGTCGCACGCTGGCCAAGCTCGAGGCCCTGGCCGCCGAGGTGGAGGCCCTGGGCCGTCGGGCGTACCCCGTGGTCTGCGACATCGCCGACGAAGCGGCCTGCACCGCGGCGGTGGACCAGGTGGCCGCCGAGCTGGGCCGGATCGACATCTTGGTCAACAACGCCTACGACGGCGGCGACGGCAAGGCGTTCATGGACGCCGACTTCGACGCTTGGCGACGCACCATGGAGGTCAACCTGTTCGGATCGCTGGCCATGACCCGCGCCTCGGTGCCCCATCTCGAGGCCACCGGCGACGGCCGGGTGATCATGATCAACTCCATGTCGGTGCAGCGGATCCAGCCGAAGTGGGGTTCGTACGTGGCCTCCAAGAACGCCCTGGCCGGAGTCACCAAGACCCTGGCCCTCGAGCTGGGCTCCAAGGGCATCCGGGTCAACGGCATCCACCCCGGGTACATCTACGGCGACTCGGTCGAGTGGTACTTCAACCACCTGGCCGAGAAGCGGGGGATCTCGTTCCAGGAGGTCTACGACGAGGTGGCGTCGGAGACCTGCCTCGGCTACCTGCCGCACTCCGAGGAGATCGCCGGCACCGCGGTCTACTTTGCGTCCGCGCTGGCCAAGCCGGTCACCGGACAGATGATCGGCGTCAACGCCGGTCACTGGTTCAACGGCTGATCGCCGGAAGGGAAACCATGAGCACCACCCCACATCCCGATGCCATGATCGAGGTCCGCACCT
>Ga0209023_10006446_pt1 | contig 12369 bp, 12 predicted proteins | sample LakOneMetagenome_FD_187468 | JGI IMG/M metagenome (GOLD analysis project Ga0209023, IMG submission 187468) | Freshwater and sediment microbial communities from Lake Erie, Canada (SPAdes) (version 2) | ecosystem: Environmental > Aquatic > Freshwater > Lentic | place: Lake Erie, Canada... | reverse complement strand
GCCGACATGTGGGGGCGCTTGCCCAAGGCCTTTGCCGATATCCCGCGCCAGCCGCTGGAGATCCGCCGCGTACCGGTGGAGATCCAGGACGGCGCCTCGAATGGTTACTACAACCGCGCCTCGCTCGATGGCTCGCGCCCGGCGATCTACTGGATCAACCTCAAGGACAATGGCGACTGGCCGAAGTATTCGCTGCCTTCGCTCACGTTCCACGAAGGCGTGCCGGGGCACCATTTGCAGGGGTCCTATTCGCAGCTTTCGGGCGACTTGCCGATGCTGCTGAGGAACATGTTCCTGTCAGCCTATGGCGAAGGCTGGGCGCTTTATGCAGAGCAGCTCGCCGACGAACTTGGTGCCTACAACGGGATCGAGCGCGCAGGTTACCTGCAAAGCTTCCTGTTCCGCGCGTCGCGGCTGGTGATAGATACCGGACTGCACGCAAAGCGCTGGACCCGCGAGCAGGCAACCGACTATATGGTGGCCACCACCGGTTTTGCGCGGCCCCGCTGCCAGCGCGAGGTTGAGCGGTACTGCACCCAGATCGGGCAGGCCTGTTCCTACAAGATCGGTCACACCGCCTGGGTCAAGAACCGTGAAAAAGCGCAGGCCGCGCTGGGCGACAAGTTCAGCCTGCCGTGGTTCCACGAGGTCCTGAAAGAGGGCGTGATGCCGCTTTCGATGCTTGAGGCGCGGATCGACCAGCGGGTGAAGGAGCGGTTGGCGAAGGGCTAGTCAGCCCTCGACCAGCTCCGCCAGCTCCAGCCAGCGTTCTTCCGCTGCGTCTTTTTCAGCGCGGGCGGTTTCGATAGCCTTGGTCAGTGCCGCAAACTTCGCCGGGTCGCGCGAATAGAGCGCCGGGTCTGACAAGGCCGCTTCATCGCGCGCGATCTGGGCAAGGATTTCCTCGATCCGGGCGGGCAGCAGGTCGTAGTCGCGCTGGTCCTTGTAGGTCAGCTTGGTCTTCTTCGGGGGAGCTGGCGGCGGGACGGTGTCCCGGCTGCGCTCGGCACGAACGGCTACGGGGGTGACGCTGCGCTTCTGCCGCTGCTTTTCCCAATCGGCGTAGCCGCCGGCCACCACATCAACCTTGCCGCTGCCGTCGAGACCCAGCGTGATCGTGACAGTGCGATCGAGGAAGTCACGGTCGTGGCTGACGATCAGAACGGTGCCGTCATAGTCGGCGATGACTTCCTGCAGCAGGTCGAGCGTTTCAAGGTCGAGGTCGTTGGTTGGCTCGTCCAGGACCAGCAGGTTCGACTTGCGGGCAAATTCGCGCGCCAGCAGCAATCGGCTGCGCTCGCCGCCAGAAAGAGTGCCGACCTTGGCATCGACCAATCCGGGTTCGAACAGGAAGTCCTTGAGATAGCCCTGAATGTGCTTGCGCACTCCGCGAACGTCGATCCAGTCGCCGCCTTCGGCCAGCACATCGCGCACGCGCTTGTCGGGGCTCATCAGGCTGCGCTGCTGGTCGATCACCACGCCGTCCAGCGTTTTGGCCAGGGTCACGGTGCCGGTATCGGGCGCCAGCTCGCCGGTCAGCAGCTTGAGCAGGGTGGTCTTGCCCGCCCCGTTCGCACCGACCACGCCGATCCGGTCGCCGCGCGTGATCCGGAGCGTAAAGTCCTTGATGATCGTGCGATCGCCAAATTTCTTGCCGACCTTGTCCGCAACGATCACCGCCTTGGTCTTCACATCGTCGGTGCCGAGCGCAAGCTTGGCCGCGCCTTTGGGGCTGAGCATTGCAGCGCGCTGGGCGCGCATTTCCCACAGCTTCTCGAGCCGTCCCTGGTTGCGCTTGCGCCGCGCGGTAACCCCGCGTTCGAGCCAGTGGGCTTCAATCTTGAGCTTGGCGTCGAGCTTGTCGGCAGCGCGGGCTTCCTCGGCGTAGACTTGCTCCATCCAGGCCTCGTACCCGCCGAAGCCGATCTCCTTGCGGCGCAAGGCCCCGCGATCGAGCCACAGCGTCGCCTTGGTCAGCCGGTCGAGGAAAGTCCGGTCGTGGCTGATCGCCAGGAACGCGCCTTTGTAGCGGCTGAGCCAATCCTCCAGCCAGTCGATCGCGGCCAGATCGAGGTGGTTGGTCGGCTCATCCAGCAGAAGCAGGTCGGGCTCGCTGGCTAGTGCCCGGGCCAAGGCAGCCCGGCGCCGTTCGCCGCCGCTGGCGCTGTCGGCCGGACGGTCCATGTCGATCCCCAGCTGTCCTGCGATCGCTTCGACCTCATGGCGCGGCGGAGCATCGGGGCCGTGCAGCGCGAAGTCCATTAGCGTGGCATAGCCTGTGAAGAACGGGTCCTGCTCAAGCATGACAATTCGGGTGCCGGGCTGGATCGAGCGGCGGCCCTTGTCGGCCTCGATCTCGCCCGCGATCAGTTTCAGCAAGGTGGTCTTGCCTGCGCCGTTGCGCCCGATCAGTGCCAGCCGGTCACGCGGGCCGATGAACAGGTCAAGCCCCTGGAACAGCCAGCCCGAGCCCTGGATCAGGCTCATTTCTTCCCAGGCAAGGATCGGTGGTGCGGCCATAGTGCGCGCGACCTAGGGGCATGGACCCAAGTTGACAAGCCGCTCGCGCCGCCCGAAAGCTGCAATCATGCGTACAGTCTGGCTCAATGGCGAATATGTCCCCGAAGGCGAGGCCCGGGTGCCGATCTTTGATCGCGCGCTGCTGTTCGGACAGGGAGTCTATGAAGTTACCCCGGTAATCGAAGGCCGTTCCTGCAATTGGCCCCATCACGCCGCTCGGCTGTCGCGCTCGATGGCTCTCGCGCGGATTGTTGACCAGACCGACTGGCCCGCCGTTATTGCCGGGCTGATCGAACGAAACGGCCTGCACGAAGGACGCGTCTATCTGCAAGTGACGGGGGGGGCGCCTTCGGAACGGGACTTCCTTTCGCCCGCCGATGGCGTTGCGGCCAATCGCTTTGCCTTCACCCAGGCTGCACCTGTGCTCGATACGCCCGCTGCGCGTAACGGCCTCAGGATCATGTTGCACCCAGATGGCCGCTGGGCATTGCGTTCAGCGAAGACGACGCAGCTGCTCTATGCAGTACTAGCCAAGGAGGCCGCTCGTGATGCCGGCTATGACGATGCCTGGCTGGTCGAGGACGACGTGATTACCGAGGCGACCAGCGCCAATGCCCATATTATCGATGCCCGCGGCGTACTGGTCTCTCATCCGGTCGATCATGGTGTCTTGCCGGGCGTCACCCGGATCTGCACGCTGGAAATTGCGCGGGCGATGGGGCTTCAGGTCGAAGAGCGCGCCTTTACCTCCGAAGAGCTGTTCACGGCGCGCGAAGCATTCATCTCTTCGGCTGGGGCACTCGTCACGCCGGTGGTTGAGGCCGACGGCAAGCCGATCGGCAACGGGGGTCCGGGCACGCTGACCGGTGAGATCCGCCAGCGTTACATCGCCTTGCTGAAAGCCAGCTAAGCCATTCACACCGTGTTCAATCCGCCGGTTCTATTGCCCCAATCACTATGAAGACCATTGCCCCCCTGCTGTTCCTCTTGCTTGCCGCCCCGGTTCAAGCCGGTCCCGGTGGCAACCCCCAGGATCAGGCCCGCAAGGAATTGCGGGCCGGCAATATCCGCCCGATCCGCGAGATCGAGGGGCGGGTAATCCCGGCAATGCAAGGCGCGCAGTACCTGGGTTTCGAATACGATCCGGTGGCGCTGGCCTATCGCCTTAAATTCATTCGCGACGGGCATGTGATCTTCGTCGATGTCGATGCGCGCAGCGGTGAAACGATCCGCCGCTCACGGTGAGCTTGGCTTGACGCTTCGGGCCTTTCGGCCCATTTGAAAGCAGCGGACTTTTGGGGAATTTTGCACATGCGCATCCTGATCGTCGAGGATGAACCGACCCTCGGCAAGCAATTGAAGAACACGCTGGAAGCCAACGGCTATGCAGTCGATCTGTCGGTCGATGGCGAAGACGGGCATTTCATGGGCTCGACCGAGGAATACGACGCCGTGATCCTTGATCTGGGTCTTCCGGAAATCGACGGGCTGACCGTGCTGGGCATGTGGCGCAAGGAAGGACGCAAGTTCCCGGTGCTGGTGCTGACCGCCCGCGACAGCTGGTCTGACAAGGTCGCCGGGCTCGACGCCGGGGCCGATGATTACTTGGCCAAGCCGTTCCAGACCGAAGAACTGATCGCCCGCCTGCGCGCGCTGATCCGCCGCGCTTCGGGCAACACGTCGAGCGAGCTTACCGCGGGCGATGTCCGGCTGGACACGCGTTCGGGTCGGGTCACGCTGAACGGCGAGCCGGTCAAGCTGACTGCGCAGGAATACAAGCTGCTATCCTATCTGCTGCACCACAAGGGCAAGGTGGTCAGCCGGACCGAGCTGATCGAACATATCTACGACCAGGATTTCGATCGCGATTCGAACACGATCGAAGTGTTCGTCACCCGCATCCGCAAGAAGCTGGGCGCCGATGTGATCACCACGATCCGTGGGCTTGGCTACAGTCTCGACGATCCGGCGGCCGGAAGCCGCGGCTAAGCGCAGGCAGTGAGCGAGGCTTCCCCAGCCACGCCCGCGGAAGGCGCAAAACCTCACACCGGCTCGCTCTCGCGCCGGATGATGCTGATCGCTGCGGGCTGGATCAGCGTACTGCTGCTGGGCGGCGGGATCGCGCTCGACCAGACACTGACCGGCCTGGTCACGCGCAACTTCGATGCGCAGCTCAGCTACATGCTCAACGGAATGATGGCTTCGGCCGAAGTCGGGCTGGACGGTGAGGTTTTTCTCAATCGCCCACTTGGCGATCAACGCCTGCTCGAACCCAACAGCGGGCTTTATTGGCAGATCCGCGGCGAGGGGCATGAGGATTTTCCTTCACGCTCGCTGTGGGATCGCTCGCTTAACGTCCAGCAGGGGCATTTCGATAAAGACGTCCACACTTACGACAGCCACCAGTTCCCCAATGAGACGCTGCGGGTGATGGAACGTTCGGTTACCCTGCCGGGCAGTGAGACGATTTGGTGGTTCTCGGTCGCCGAAAAGCGCGCCAACCTTGACGAACAGATCGCGCGGGTGCGCCGGATCCTGTTTCGCAGCTTTGCGGTTTTGGGCCTGGGGCTGCTGATGATGGCCGCATTGCAAACCTGGTACGGACTTGGCCCCTTGCGCGGAGTGCAGCGGGCGATCCAGAAGATGCGCAGCGCCGGAACCAACCGCGTGACCGATCCGTTGCCGCTTGAAGTTCAGCCGCTGGTCCAGGAACTCAACGCGCTGCTCGCGCATTCCCAAAAGCAGGCCGAGGAGGCGCGCACCCATGCCGGCAATCTGGCTCACGCACTCAAGACCCCGCTTACCGTGGTGATGAACGCGGCTACCGCCCACGCGCCCGATCTCGCCGATACAGTAATCCGCGAGGCTGCAGTGATGCGCCGCCAGGTCGATCACCACCTCGCCCGTGCCAGGGCCGTAGGCCGCAGGGCTGTGGGACAGGCCCGCGCCAGTGTAGGCGAAAGCGTCGAGGCGGTGCTGCGCGCGGTGACCGTCCTTTATGAGAAGACCCGCTTCGACCTTGACGGCAACCGCGCGGCATTGGTTGCGATCGAACGCCAGGACCTCGACGAAATCCTCGGGAACCTGATCGAAAACGCGGCCAAATATGGCGGCGGCTCGGTCTTTGTCACGCTCGATCCCACCGGCGAGCCCGGCTGGTGCGAGATCTGGGTCGAGGACGACGGGATGGGCATCCCCGAGGAAGAACGGACCCGCATCTTCGATCGCGGCGCGCGGCTCGATACCGGCAAGCCCGGCACTGGCCTGGGCCTGGCGATCGTGCGCGACGTGGCAGAGATTTATGGTGGCGGGGTGACACTGGATGAGAGCGAGGACCTGGGTGGGCTGCTGGTCAAGCTGCGCTTGCCGCGGGCTGGATAAGACCTAGTTGCTTTTGTCTGCAGGCAACGGCTCAATCCATTCAAGCCTTCCCAACGGCGGGCGGGCCAGCATCTGCTTGGCGAGCGAAAGCAGCTCAGCACGGCTGCTTATCGCACAATAGTTGGTTTTCCAGACATCCATCGTTTGGCGCGGTTCAAGGCGGCGCAATTGGAATTTGTTGCAGGTGCGCTGGAGGACCGTAAATGACTTCACGATTTCCCCACCGGGAGCACGGGCCAAGAGGACATAGTCACTGCCGGGAACCATACCCTTCTGGAACGCCCAGAGCTCGACTTGCTTTCCGTCTTCCACGGCCGTCCCGAGCATGACAGTCAGGCCGTATTTGTAGTCTGATCGATCAAGGTCGATCCTTGTCGGTGCTTGCCGGAAGATGGCCGCACAGTGAAAGACCCCGTAGTTGGCGATTTGCCACGCTTCGGTTTCGCCATCGAAATCGGTGAAAGTCCAGTTGCCAAAGGCGACACGGCTGGTGCAACCGAACGAACCGTCTTCGTCCGTAAAATGGCGTGGCCACGTTGCTTCGAAACTGAAATCGTAGAGGGGCAGATCGGAATGGATCAATTCGGCTAAAGGGGGTCCGTCCTGCTCCCTCGAAGTCTTGGCATGCAATGGTGCGATAAAAGCGGTCGCAGCTAGGACGAGAAATGCCAAACGGCCCCACATGCTACTTCCCTTCCGCCGCTTGCTCGTGATGCCGGATCACTTCCTGGATGATAAATCGCAGGAACTTCTCCGAAAATTCTGGATCGAGCTGGGCATCCTCGGCCAGCTTGCGCAGCCGGGCGATCTGCATTTCCTCGCGCCCCGGATCGCTGGCGGGCAGGGCGTTTTCGGCCTTGTAGGCACCCACCGCCTTGGTGATGCGAAAGCGTTCGGCCAGGATGTGGATCAGCGCGGCGTCGATGTTGTCGATCGATGCGCGGTAACCGGCGAGGACGGGATCGGGCAGGGGTGCGGACATGATCCTTTCGCTAGCATGCAAATTTGCGCAACGCTATTGCCCGCTTTGCACTTGCGCTTGCGCCAAAGAGTCAGCAAGGCGGCACGGCAATGAGCGCCGATGTGATCCCTTTGAAGCCGCGCGCCAGCGAGCCTTCGCTGGCCCCGATCATGGCGCTGACCGCGCAGGGCATGAACGCGGTCAACCAGGTGATCCTGGAACGCATGCAGAGCGAGATCCCGTTGATCCCTGCGCTGGCTGGTCACTTGATCGCCGGCGGGGGCAAGCGGATGCGCCCGATGCTGACGCTGGCAGGTGCGGCCTTGGTCGATTACGGCGGCACCCGTCACCACAAACTCGCCGCTGCGGTGGAATTCATCCACACCGCCACTTTGCTGCACGACGATGTGGTCGATGGCAGCGAGATGCGCCGGGGCAAGGCTGCCGCCAACCTGATCTTCGGCAATCCCGCCACCGTGCTGGTCGGCGATTTTCTGTTCACCCGCAGTTTTGAACTGATGGTCGAAGACGGCAGCCTCAAGGTGCTCAAGATCCTTTCGGGCGCCAGCTCGGTAATTTCGGAAGGCGAGGTCGATCAGCTGACCGCCGCGCGCCAGATCGAAACCAGCGAGGAACGTTACCTCAATATCATCGGTGCCAAGACCGCCGCGCTGTTCGCCGCCGCAACCCGGATCGCCGCAGTCGTCGCCGAAAAGAGCGAGGCCGAAGAGCGCGCGCTGGAAGACTATGGTCGCAACCTGGGCATCGCCTTCCAGCTGGTTGACGATGCGATGGATTACGATTCCGAAGCCTTCGAAATGGGCAAGGGCAAAGGCGACGATTTCCGCGAGGGCAAGATGACCCTGCCGGTGATCCTGGCCTACGCCCGCGGTAACGATACCGAACGCGCATTCTGGCGCGATGCAATCCAGGGCCACCGCACATCGGACCAGGACCTGGCCCACGCAGTGCGGCTGATCGCCCGCCACGACGCCATCAGCGCCACCCGTGATCGCGCTCGCCACTTCGCTCAGCGCGCGATCGATGCGATTGCCGGCTTCCCAGCGAATGAGGCCCGTGCGGCAATGGCCGAAGCTGCAGAGTTTGCGGTGACGCGGCGGGCCTAGCTCGGCAGATCTCCCACCTGCCTCAGCGCCTCGCCGAGCGCCAGTGCAACCGATGTCGCCAGGTTCATTGAGCGAACCTCGGGCTTGATCGGCAGGCGGACACTGGCATCACAGATCTTGGCGATCTCTGCTGGAATGCCAGCGCTTTCCTTACCGAACAGAAGTACGTCGTCGGGCTTGAATTCGAATTGATAGGCATTTGCGGTCGCCTTGGTGGTGAACAGCACCAGCCTTGCGTGCCCAATGGTCTCGCGAAACGCCGCGAACCCCGCATGGCGGGTGAATTCGACATGGTCGATGTAGTCCATCGCTGCGCGGCGGACGCGGCGGTCATTCCAGGGGAAGCCCATTGGCTCGATCAGGTCCACGCCCGCGCCCAGGCACGCGCCCAGCCGTAGCACGGCGCCGACGTTTCCGGGGATTTCGGGCTCGAACAGGGCGATGCGCATGGGGCGCAATTGGCGCCAGACGCGCGCGCTGGCAAGGCGGAATCCAGCACCGATTGTGCCAACCGCGAGCCGGGCCTCTTGCCGCTGCCTGCCTGCGCGGGCATCTCAAGGCAGCAAGCGAGAGGGCAAAGGCACGGCGATGCAGTTCGACTATGTAATCGTGGGCGGCGGATCGGCTGGCTGTGTGCTGGCCAACCGCCTTTCGGCCAATCCCGCGAACCGCGTTGCGCTGGTCGAAGCCGGAGGATCGGGCAAGGACTTCCTGACCACCATGCCGGCGGGTTACGGCAAGACCGCCAATGAATTCGGGCATAGCTGGCATTACCACAGTGCCGCTGAACCCTCGATTGGCGGACGGCCAATGCTGCTGCCGCGTGGGCGGGGACTGGGCGGGTCTTCGAACATCAACGGACTGCTTTATGTCCGCGGCCAGCACGCCGACTATGATGCCTGGAGCAACCTGGGTGCGCTGGGATGGAGCTGGGCAGATGTGGCGCCTTATTTCCGCAAGGGCGAGCGCTATGCAGAAGGCGGCGATGCGCTACGCGGCGATGCCGGAGAGCTAAGAGTTGAGGAAGCGCAGCACCGCAATGCCACCAACGATGCGATTCTGGCCGCGTTCGGGGAAATCGGGGTGCCGCGCAATCCGGACTACAACGGGCCGGATCAGTTCGGGGCGTTCTATTATCAGGTGACCGTGGGCGAAGGGCGGCGCTGCTCGGCGGCTGATGCCTACCTGCGCCCGGTGATGCAGCGGCCCAACCTGACCGTGATCACCGATGCCCAGTGCCGCCGGGTGCTGTTCGATGGCAAGCGCGCGAACGGGATCGAGATCGCGACCAAGCGCGGGATCGAGACGATCGGCGCCGGGCGAGAGGTGGTACTGGCGGCGGGAGCCTATCACAGCCCCACGCTGCTGATGCTGTCCGGTATCGGCCCGGCCGCGCACCTCAAGGATCATGGGATCGCCGTACTGCAGGACAGCAACGAAGTCGGTTCGGGGCTGCAGGACCACTACATCCTGACGATGGGCTGGCAGCTGCGCAAGGGCACCTACAGCTACAACACCGAGCTTGGCGGCGCGCGGTTGTTACTCAACGTGCTGCGCTATCTGGCGACCCGCAAGGGACCGATGACGATCCCGGCGGCGCAGGTCGGGGCTTTCGTCAAGAGTGATCCCTCGCTGGATCTGCCCGATATCCAGTTCCACTGCCTGCCGGTCAGTGGCGACCTTGACCTGGCGGCCGCCGGAGAGAAGGCGCAGCTTTCGCCCTGGCCGGGGCTGACGCTGGGTCCCAATGTTCTGCGCCCGGTTTCACGCGGCACCGTGCGGCTGGCCGATGCCAATCCGGCCAGCGTGCCCCAGATCGTCCACAACTGGCTTGAGGCAGAAGAGGATAGGCGTCTCTCCGTCCGGGCGATGCGGATGGCCCGCGAACTGGTCGCGGCGCCTTCGCTGGCTGGCCTGGTCGAGGCGGAACACTGGCCGGGCGAGGCATGCCAAAGCGATGACGAGCTGATCGATGCCGCCCGGCGCTATGGCAACACCGGCTACCACCCGGTCGGAACTTGCCGGATGGGACTCGATGCGGGTGCGGTGCTTGATCCCCAGCTGCGGGTAAAGGGCGTGGAGGGGCTGCGGGTGGTTGATGCCTCGGTCATGCCGCGGCTGGTTTCGGGCAATACCAATGCCGCTGCGATCATGATCGGCGAAAAGGGTTCCGACCTGATTCTGCAATAGCTTGCATGCGACGAACCGCTGGTCGCCGCCGCGCCACAGCTCACCGATCACCGCCCCAATCGCGCGATGAGCCGAGCGGCAGATTCAGCCAAATTTAACCACGCCTGGCGCTATCTGATCGGGCTTTGGGGGTCATTCGTTTGGAGACAAAACGAAGGGCCGTAAGATGATTGAATATACCAATTCCCGCCCGCTTCGGATCATTGGTCCGCACAGTGAAATCCTCACGCGGGACAACTTGCCGCCAGCCAATACCACTCGCTGGGTGGCGAGCCGCAAGGCACAGGTGGTGGCTGCGGTGCAGACCGGGCTGATGAGCCTGGAGGAAGTGATGCGGCGCTATAACCTCAGCCTGGAAGAATTCTATTCCTGGCAGCACGCGATGGACCGCGCCGGGGTGAAAGGCCTACGCGTCGCCTGGTCGCAGCAGGACCGCGCCCAACGTCGGCGCAACGAGCACCGCGCGCACCAGTTGGTCGCAGCCTGAATTAGGGCAGCTGATCCGGACGAGGGCTCCCTTTAGGGGAAGGGAGCCCGGTTCGGCACTTGACCAAGCGTAAGCCACCCGGCACGTTCGGTTGCAAGCAGCAACCAGAACTTCCGGGAGAATACCGAATGGAACGTCGCCGTTTGGGCAAAAGCGCGATTGTCGTGTCCGACATTTGCATGGGCACGATGACTTTTGGCAGCCAGACCGGCGAGGCGGAAGCGCTGCGAATTCTCGACAAGTGTTTCGATGAGGGGATCGATTTCTACGATACCGCCGAAGGCTATCCGGTCCCGCCCGATCCCAAATGGGTTGGCCGCACCGAGGAGATCGTCGGCAAGTGGCTCAAGACCAAACCGCGCGATGCGATCGTGCTGGCTACCAAGGTTTCCGGACCCAGCCATGTCTGGTTCCGCAGCCCCAAGCGCGAAGGCATGACCGCGCTCGATCGCCGCAACATCATGGTCGCAGTAGAGGACAGCCTGAAGAAGCTGGGCACCGATTACATCGATCTCTACCAGACCCACTGGCCCGATCACGAACTGCCCTATGACGAGACGATGGAAGTGCTCGACGAGCTGGTACGCGATGGCAAGGTCCGGGTGCTGGGCTGCTCGAATGAGACCAGTTGGGGACTGATGAAATCGATCCAGACTGCCGAACGGTTAGGCACTGCGCGCTATCACACGATCCAGAACAATTTCAGCCTCAACAACCGCCGCTTCGAGGATGAACTGGCCCAGGTCTGCCGGATGGAAGGGGTCAGCCTGATCCCTTATTCGCCGATTGCCGGCGGAGTGCTGTCGGGCAAGTACAACGACGGCGCCCGGCCAGAAGGCGCGCGGTTCAGCCGTTACCTGGCCATGGAGGGTCGCCAGGCCGAAATGGGAAAACGCTTCGTCAACGAGCAATCACTCGCCTCGACTGCGCGGTTCCACGAGATCGCGAAGGAAGCCGGGATCGATCCGGTCGCCATGGCAGTCGCCTGGTCGAAGCAGCATGATTTCGTTGCTTCCACCATTGTGGGGGTCAGCAAGGAAGACCAGCTCGGCCCGATTTTTGCGGCCAAGGATCTGGTGCTGGAACCCGAGGTGATGAAGGCGATTAACCGGGTCTCGAAGGAAATCCGCTACCCAATGGGCTGAGATTGGCCAATTGGTCGAATTTGGCCGCGTGGAGCATGCGGCTGGCCGCATAGCGCTTTGCGCCAAGTGCTTAGATTGCCAGCAATTTCGCGGGAAACACGCAGGAGGACCATTTGGGCGTTGTGTTGAGTGCAGTGGCGCTGGTTTGGGCTAGCGGCCAGCCGGCCAGTGCCACTCCGACGCCGGTTGAGCCGGTGTCGACGGCTGCACCGGTGTCTTCTGCAGAGACGCCCCCCGCACCCGAAGGCCAGACGATCACGGTTACCGCCCGGGCCAAGAACGACCCGATCCAGGGTGCAAACGCTGCCAGTTTCGCGGTGACTCAGGCAATCGACAACAAGCTGGTCGGCCCGGCAGCCGAAACCTACAAGAAGGTCGTGCCCAAGCCTGCGCGTGCAGGCCTGCACAATTTCATCAGCAACCTCGGCGAACCGATCGTTGCGCTCAATTTCCTGCTTCAGCTCAAGCCGGGCAAGGCCGCCGAAACGCTGGGACGATTTGCCATCAACACGACGCTGGGGATCGGCGGGTTGAAGGATGTTGCCAAGAACAAGCCGT